>Ga0307515_10009517_pt1 | contig 18778 bp, 5 predicted proteins | sample 17_EM_MG_FD_194513 | JGI IMG/M metagenome (GOLD analysis project Ga0307515, IMG submission 194513) | Populus trichocarpa ectomycorrhiza microbial communities from riparian zone in the Pacific Northwest, United States - 17_EM | ecosystem: Host-associated > Plants > Roots > Unclassified | place...
ACCGAGTTGTACATACATTCTTCTCGATTTCCCTCCACAAGTTGATGTTCTTATATACTTATGTTGTGGAAAGGTGGCTTGAGATCTTAAAGAAACCCAATCAACCGGAAGAGCAGCTAGCTAGCTATTCTAGAAGTTGCCTGCAGAGGGTGGCAGTCTTGCATGCCTGCTTCTTTTACTTCTAATTAATTATATCTAAGAGAAGATGTTGTCTTGTGATAAGTAATATATATAAAACATCATGTATTACGTTTTTTAGAGATTGTAACAATTTGAGTTTATGTCTCTAATAATAATTTGAACTTGTTTGTATCGAAATTGCTTCATTTAAATTTTCTTTTTCTCAATGGACCAACCCTCTTGGTCACCTCTGTATCTCTTAGGCTCAACAAATTACTATAGTCTAATTGTGCTACGCACATCTTCTGCAATCGATTCCATCTGAATATGCTCTTGAAGTTACCATGAGGATGATCAGAATATATACGAGACTAGTTTCACCAACCGGCAAACCTTTACTTATTGTAGTTTGATGAATATTGTGCACAAATAATTTAAGTTACCACCATATGCAAAAAATAGAAGCTTGGTATAAGAAAAGAATTAGGTTAATGAACAATCTTAATCAGTTAATGAATCTTTTTAACGGTTAATGTTTTTTGAAAAAGACTCTTCCTACGATGGGTGAGGGTTTTGAAGATATTCTTGAAATTGTAAATTTCGGTGTTGTTTGTGATTGATGCCATGCATTACTATCATAATAGATGTCATACTTGATGCGGCCTGAACAGTGTAATTGAGATTGAAAAGAAAATTATGAAGATAGAAAAATAAGGACTAGAGAGAAACTATACATTGTTTATATTCTAACACAATGACATAAAAAGTATAAATAAAAATCTGATAAAAAAATACTCTGAAAATAACGTTTAAATAGGTACTAAACCTACCTAATTAATTTGAAATGTAAAAGATACTCTAAAATAGCTAGAAAAATAATAAAATAAAAATTAACTAGAAAAATTATAAAATAATATTTTTTGGGCTCAATTTATGGACTTTCTCTACCTCAACTAGTTATAAGGCCACTAAAACATTATGACTAAATTTGAATATGATTCATTGATAAGATCAAAAATTTTATTTACTTTTTATATATATAAAAAACTTTTTGACAAGTTTGAGTTTTGGGATTTAGGGTTGTTCATCTGATATCCATAAACATATTTGTTATTGTTAGATATTTCACATAATTCAATGGCAACAAATCCAAATCTGATAGCTAAGCTCTTTCAAAATCTAATGTACCAATACTTTGTTCAATAAACAAAAGATGTGGCCAAATTTGAATAATAATTATGTGGATGTTGGATTAATGATAAGAGGAAACCTTGTCAAATTTAAAGTTCTATATGATAAAAGTATTATGAAAACAAGCTCTTCAATCCACCTTTGGATGCCAATGTGTTGAATGATCATCATAGTTTCTTTTTAAAAAGAAAGGAGCAATACACAGAAAGAATAAAGTATATATGCCTGGTAGCTAATTAATTTGTATTAACTTTATTCACATAAATATATTTAATGTAAACCCCGGCCCAAAAATTTAAATCTATGAATTCAAATTCAAAATTTTAAACAAAGGATAAGGAAATTAAATAAAAATAACACACACAGAGACAGTTATATATATATATATGAGACTTGTAGTCTGAGATTTCCAGCAGCTGCATTGCAAATAAGAAACTAGAACAAGTGTGATCAATAATTATTTAAGAGATCAATGCTAATCATGCAGCCCCAAGTAACAAAAACTCTTGCGTATAAGAAGATAAAAGATACTAAAACGGCTCAAAATTTTATATTTAACTGAAAAATGTTATGATCAGTGTCAGGGCATTGCACAAGGAATGTGTTAGAATGGGAGAACATAAGTTCCCAGACCAAGAATAGGAGCATCCAAGGACACACCCGATTATAAACAACTGTATAAAATTCTCAACAGAGAAGTGAGCAGCACTAAAAACAGCTGAGCTTAGTAAAACTGCCTGCTGCCAGTTCATGGTAGAGGCAAGAGATTTCAAGAGAAAGCCTCTGTAAACAATTTCTTCCAGCAGGGGGGTGACAAGGCAACAAACCAGGATGCAGGCAACTTTTCGAGATTGTTAAAAACAATTGAGGATAAAATTAAAAAAAATAAAATTATTGTGGATTGTTACATTGAAATGCCTAGTTTTTTTAGTATATTTTGTACTAGTTTACTTTCCATGCTACGCTGTGGATGATTGATAAAATCATAATTTGACTTTAAGAAAAATCTAAAGATAACATTTAAAAATAAAAGATTTGACATGAGACATATTTGACCGACTTAATTAACTCGTCAAACTTGTGACCTGAGTCATGAATTCTACTAGGTTCAATAATATTTTTTATTTAATTATATGATAACAAATATGAAGACCAATTTAAAATCAACCAAATATTGAAGGATAAAATTGAAAAATAAAAATTAATAAAAATATTTCAACAAAAACTCAATGTTGAAAGATAAAATTATTAAAAAAACACCAAGTGAATGAGCTTGGGTGGCCTCGTGATTATTAAGGAACAAATCCAAAATCTGACCAATTGAGCTATCTCATGGTTAAAATAACTTATAGTTTTTTAAACGGGCACCAAACAAATCTACTTTGGAAAGGTAAAGAAACCCTAAAATAGTTAAAAAAAAATTAAATCTAAAATTATCTAAGAAAGTACTAAGAATTCAAAAACAGCTTTTTCTAATCCTAATTCGAAAATCTTTCGATCTTAATTATCTAGTTATATATATAGGGTATAAGATATGTAGAACATCCTGTCTAAATTAATCTGAGCATAGTATAATTGTGCTTATTTTTGTTAAAAAAAAAAAACTTGTTTGACAAGTACAAGCTTTTTGTCATCTGATCCATAAAGATATTTGCTATACATTCCATATTCCATGTACTGATGCAAGAAATCCAAATATATAGCTCAGCTTTTTCAAAATCTACCGGACCAAAACTTTATGCTTTATGCTTGATGTGATAAAAGTATTATTAAAAAAAAAAAAGAGGATAATATTAAAACAACCTGTTCACTCCACCGTGGATGCCTCTATGTTGCACGTTCATCACAATCTCTATTTAAAAGGAAAAGAATGATTGTCTAAAAATAACTTATAATTGTTTAAATAGTCACTAAACAAATCTAATTTGGAAAGGAATAGAAAACCTACAATAGTTTTAAAAAATCTAAAATTATCTAAGAAAATACTAAAAAATTTTAAAAAATATTTTCCAACTATAATTTAAAAGTACTCTTCTCGATCTCAACGGATAGAACATCTTGTTTAAATTTAAGTGTGGTCCAAATATTATGCTTATTTTTGTTTAAAATTTTTTGTCTGACAAGTCCAATCTTTATGCTTGATATGATAAAAGTATTAAAAAAAAAGTAATATTAAAACGACCCCGTCACTCCACCTTGGAGGCCTGTGTTGCACGTTCCTCACAATTTCTATTTGAAAGGAAAAGAATGATGTGAAAGAATAAAGTAGTGCAAGAAGAAGAACTGCATCCTAAAGGACTAACCCAGAGAATATGCTTTCATACGAAAAGAGAGAGAAACAAATAAAAAAGAGTTTCTCTTTGCATACTCTTGATGCAGAGAAGTTACAAGGACAAGAAAATTTCATAAGCGAAAATGATTATAGATATTAGCTATAAATTTGTAATTAATTTATTCCTCTAAAAAAAATAAAGCTATTGAAGTATTTCTTCTAAAAGATTTACAAATGTTTTAAATAAGTTAGAAAATCCTACATCCATAAAAAAAAATTAAGACTCTCAAAGTATAAAGAAAATTAGGATAATAAATTCAAAAAACTAAAAAAAATAACAAAATTTATCAAGACAATAATTTATAGTCCTAATTCTAAAAGGTATAATGGTCCAATAAGAGATGAAACAACTTTTTTTAATTAAAAAAATTATTACTAAAATTACTTGAAAAAATTTACACTCAATTTAACAAGTAAATCTCTCATCAACTCTATTTGAAGCTATTATTATAGTCTCACACAAAAATAAAATTCCTTTTGCATTTAGATTTTTGCTACTATTCCATAAAATATATATGTTAGCCATTCAAATAATCTGCTTAAATCAATATGTCTAAAAAAAATCTCCATCCAAATGCTAACTTTTAGTTTTTACAAGCTAGGCCGAATCAACAAGTTCTTAATTTCGTCTCATCATTGGAAGGGCAAGTACTCTTGGTATCATTGCTGGCGAATCGAAAATGGACCTTTCTTCACTTTTTCGTATTATCTTCTGCATGCAGAAGGTGATCTTCTTTGCATATCCATGCACATTAATTTATATAATTTCTTGCATGCAAAATTCGAGTCCTTTTGCTAATTCAAGACTGTAAAAGAATCCACAAATTAAGCTGGATAAATTAATGCCGTCTCATCTCATTGTTTTTAGGCCTTCTTTTTCTTCTTTCAAAAGATCACTCTCCTTGTTAAATGTTAATTATTTTATTACAGGGATGGTGTTGTACGATGATCCTGTTAAAGCCTTGCTTCTTCTTCTTTTTTAAGATTATCAGTTTGGGGCCTAAAGTGATGGCTTTAATTAGTTTAATTAAGGCCACTGTGTATCTTGTTTGAGCCCGCTTGCAAACACTGTGCTTGGATTCTAAGTAAGAGCACCATTGCTCTTTTTGAGTTCTGGAAATTTCCCTCCATTTTTCTATTCTCTTGTATGCTAATAACAGCTCCTTTAGCCATGGTGAAGGTTGTCCTGGCATCTTCTATTAGCTGGTTCCTCTCGAGTTGAGACAAGGTATTGATGCAGGTGAATCAGAGTGAACCTCACTTCACTTCGGATTCTATTCATCTATAGCCAACGGGTCTCCTTCTATAAGTAGCTTGGTGGCAACAACAAAGCTAATTCAAGAAATAAATTGTCACCGTTGCACTAAAAACCTTTTAAAAACCTCTCACTGCCACTGTTGCAACAATAGAGCTACATCCAAAAACCATTTCATAACAGTAGTTATGGAATTATCGATAAACATATCCGGACAAGCCTCGAATCAGAGAGACGAGAACTTCCGAAAGTGGAAGGCGGAGAGTTTCCTACCGCAAATACCACGTGATGATGACCCAAAGAAGATGATGGATGAGAAGTTGTACAATTATGCAGAAGAAGACAAATTTGATGAATTATTTGGTGAACTGCGGCGTGTTTCATCAGCGGAACTATCATCCATCATTTACACACAAGTTAGCCCTTCTGGAAATTCATTGCTTCATGTTTCAGCAAGCAATGGAAGCAAACATGTGACGGAGCTCCTTCTACAACACTTTCCGCTTCTAATGATGAGGAAAAACTTCCACGATGATACTGCACTTCATTTAGCAGCCGGAGCTGGACAGCTGGGAACTGCAACAGTTCTCATCAACAAGGCAAAAGGCCATGGAGGAGCCAGCCACTTTCCTAACTTTCTGGAGATGAAGAATGATAGAGGAAACACAGCTTTACATGATGCAGTCATTAATGGGCACGGCATTTTGGCCCATTTTCTGGTTTCAGAGAGCTTGAAACTTTCCTATTCCGAAAATAATGAACGTAAGTCTCCCTTGTATCTTGCAGTCGAGAATAGCGATGAGAAGATGCTCACTACTCTAATGGATACTATACGTGATGATGTTGATTTACTTAACAAGCTAGAAGGAAAGTCTCCTGTGCACGCCGCTGTCCAAGGAAGAAAGAGAAGTAAAATGATTTTTTTCCCTTCTCATTCATATATTTTCCCTTCTAACATGCTAGTGTTTCTTTCATTATTTGATCTATTATTCATTCGAGTTCAATTAATTTCAGCAATATTGGAACAAATAGCGAAAAAAAAGCCAGGCCTTTTGCGCCGGAAAGATGAAAAGGGGGAGAATCCACTTCACTGTGCAGCATACATGGGTTATGTTTGGGAAACTCAATTCCTGTTCAATGAATATCGTGATGGTGCAATCCAGCAAAACGATGAAGGCAACATGCCTATCCATGTTGCTAGCAAAAAAGGCTATGTTGACGTAGTTGATGCATACATTTCCAAGTGGACTGATCCAGCAGAATTTCTCAACAGCAAAAGGCAGAACATTCTACATGTCGCTGCAGAGAGAGGAAGACATCGAGTGGTGAAGTATATCCTACGAAATAAGAATCTGGAAGCACTTATAAATAAGCAGGATCTGGATGGAAATACACCTTTGCATTTAGCATCAAAGAATGGCGGATCCATTGCAACATTTACTCTTGTGCGAAACTCTATGGTTATGAAAGACAAAGCCAATGGCGAAAACTTGACACCATATGAGGTTGCAAAGAAGCAATCTAAAATGGTGGGAGCAGAATTCTCAGGAGAACCAATTCCGAATGGGAAGGTATGTTAAGTAATAAATGTACAAAGAAACTGCTTTGGCCTAGATGAAAAAAGCAGCAATCATTCGACTGCTACACACATCAAATGATCAGTAGCCATTTAGCTTAATGGTGCTTCTATAAAATACATTTCAAGGTTTTTTGTTTTCTTTTTCCTTGAATCATATACAAATCAGCAAACAAAAAATATCTTTCTCCAAATTTTCTTGGTGTAGGACAACAATGTTGACCCAAAGAGTGACAGCATTAATGGAGAGAAGCCACAAACAAAGGACAAACCAGATCATGGAGTGGTATACCATTTTCTTTCATTCATTTCCTTTTCTTTTATGAGATAACTTGTTCCATAGTTTATTTTTTCGGTTCTTTTTCCTAAAACCATACGCATAAAAACATCTTTTGGTTTTTTGATGTAGGGAAACCAAGATGGTCCAGATGACAGAAAAGGAGGGAAGGGAAAACTAGACTATTATGGAGTTGTATGTCTTCTTCTTCTTCTTCTTCTTCTTCTTGACAAAAATGGAGGCAAGGGAAAACTAGATTATGTCTTCTTTAATTGTCGGGAAGGGAAAACTAGATTATTATGGATAATTTTTATGTCTTCTTCTTCTTCTTGACAAAATATAGAGGAAAGGGAAAACTAGATTATTATGGATTTGTATGTCTCCTCCTCCTCCTCGTTGAAGAGATTATCCTGGACACTTCCTAATTAACTAGCTAAAAAGGAAACTTCTGACTACAAATTTTCTTTGTCAAATAATTTATAGGTTACATTTCTCTTTTATCTGTTGTTTTCCAGATGATGACATTATCGATCTTGCATTTCTGGGCTGGCCATAAGACATCCAAAGTAGAATATTTCCGTATTAAGAGCAGGCCTCTACCAAAAGAGGAAATCAAGGGCAGGATCGATTCTCTTCTTGTTGTAGCCGTGCTTATCGCTGGTGTAACATTTTCTGGTATACTCCAACTTCCTCGAAATGCAGACCAGCCTGAAAGTGGACCTTCTAACATCACCACCACCAATAGTACCCAAAACCAGGGCATATCAGCAAAAAATGAAGGCATTCTAAGGAATGTTTATATTTATTTTGACATGGTAGCCTTGAATGCCGCGGTCATGGCATCGATAATCCTTTGTTGGGCTCAACTATATGATGTCAAAGTAGCAGCACATGCAGTTTGGTTGGCATCAATATTAACAGGTGGTGCTATCTACTTGATGTGCTTAGCATTCGTCTTTGCTGTTGCTATTGATGTAGGCAAAAACTTTGCCTTCTTCGTTGTCACCATTGTCGTCGGAGGAGCGTTTTTTATTTTCCAAACCGTGGTTTCTATTCCATTGATTATTCCGCCGAGTGCCAACCAAATCATTGAAAGAATTGCTTCACCTTTCATCTATCTCCTGATTTTCTACTTATATTTCCTTTTGGACCGGTTGTATTTTAAATTGCAGAAAAAAGAGAAGCTACAACAAACAAAGTCTTTTTGATACGATGCTCTTCGGATCGGTGGATATTGTGTGTGTTTAATCGTCGTAATAATTTAATGTTGTTGATTGTATTAATTATTTGATATTTGTGCTGTTGTAATAATTTGAGTTTATTCAATTCCATGGAAATGTACGTCTCCCGGTGAGCATTTTCTTTTTTGAATAAAATAAAAGAAATGTTTTCTACTAATATAAGTAATTTCTTTATGCAAATTAATTAATGTGAAATTATGTTAGCATTCCGTGCAAAATTTAATAAATAATATTTACCGTCCATGAGATGCACTTTCTTGATCTGAAGTTCAGAAAACAAAAAATGTTTTCTTCGTAATAAAAATAAACAAATTAACAAAAATTAAAGCTTGCGCTAGCTACAAGAAGAAGAAGAAGAAGAAGAAGAAGGTGACAATATTGTTAAAATTTCATCTCCTTTCATTAAACCTTTGTAAGAAAAAATGTCTTTTAATCACATTCCTTATATTAATTATAATTATAAACCATATCTTTTCACATTTTCATTTTCTATTATAAAAATTCATGTCTCGTATAAAAAACAAATGTATTTTTCATTAAAATTACAGATTTTGAAAAATATAACTATTTCACCAACAATAACAGTCACAACTATGATTTTTTGTATCATCTTTTGGAAGCAAAGGTGTGACACAGCTAATGTGTCCTCACTTCCCTCTCCTAATCACCAGGATAAATTTCTAGGGTGATAATGCGCTTCATCTGGCTGCCAGAGCTGGACGGCTACGTACACACAATTAAAAATCTCGTCGAGCATGTAAAATATCATCCTGAAACAATTAAGTTTCTAGCGTGCTGAGGATGAGGAATGCTAAGGGAAACACCCCTTTGCCTGATGCGCAGTCATCAAGGAAAACAAGTCTCCTTTGTTCTTGGCAGTAGAGAGTTGCAAACTACCTTTTAACTCTTGAAAGATGGTCGTGTATGCTCGTTTTTCAATCCATTCTTTAGGTGTACAAATCCAACTTTGAAAGTAAATGATTAGTCATGCACTTAAAAGCTTAAATACTTTCTGAAGCCTCTAGGTGTAGACTCGCCTAAGATATTGCACTAAAATCTGGAGCCAATGTCAATCAAACTTGATTAGATGATTTCTTTTTAATCGAGTTCCAATTACTGTCATTTATTTATTAAGGTTTAGAAGTGGGGTATTTTTATTTTTTTTTTAAGATTTTGCTTGTTTTTATGTTTTAAAAATGTTTTTTAAAAAATTAAAAAAAAATTTCTTGACTTTAAATTATTATTTTTTGATATTTTGATATCGTTTTGATATACTGATGTTAAAATGAATTTTATAAAATAAAAAAATATTATTTTGTTGTATTTCCGAGTGAACATAACTTTGAAAAGCAACTATTATCATATTCCCAAATACTTTCAAAGTGTTTTTTTACTCGAAAATGCATTAAAACAATATTTTTTTATTTAAAAAAAATAATTTTGACATCAGCATATTAATGCAATTTAAAAATAAAAAAAAATATTATTTTAAAAAAAATTCAATTTCAACATCAAGAGCACATCAAGTCCTTAAGATTCAGCCATCGAATGGTCCTGCACTTGATTTGTATTAAGATTCAGTCCCTAATACGTAAAGAGAGGAGAATCAAACTTTAGTCTAAGATCATGACAATGCAGTCCTGCTATCATGGTGTCCACTTGTTCTTCCTTATAAAGCCACTTTGTTAATAGTAGTGATTACAACTCCCTAGATGGACAAATAATAGTAATTATTTTCCCTAGATGAGCCAGGAAAATAATTAGATTTCTCTCACTTGATTCCCTTTTTTTTTTTTTTTTTTCAGTTTCTAAGGTGAGTAAAGATTTGTTTTAAGGTTGTATAACAATTTATACATGTCTTTACAAGCTAAAACAATGGAGAAATGAGCTTTGGGAGGCCTAATCCGATGGCCTCCAATTCTTCAGCAACCACAATGCAGCTCCCAAACAACACTAGGGCTCACTTTTTATTTTTATTTTTCCTTTTAAGTTGGGCGTACAGGGCCCAAAGGCATGCACTTGTTTATTCGAGACCCTTGCGCGTGGCCCTAATGTACACCCAGCCCATATTTCCTCTCTTATTTTCCTTCTCTTTTTTACACTGTTATTTTTTTATTTTCATTTTTTTAAAATCAAAATTTCCAACGAGAAAAAAAATCGTTTTTATTTGGATAATTTTCATTAATAATGAAGTTATTTCCATCAGATGCACATTTTCATGACGATAACAAAAATAAATCTCCTTGGTTTGATTTTATAAATAAATAAATAGTTTCATTTACATGATATAAATTAAAAAACAGATTATTTAAATTAATTACTCTTTGGTGTTATTGAAAAATTGTAAGTGAGTATGAGTGGTACTTCAAATTTTCAACATATTTTTGATATGATTGAAGTTTTTCCGGACGATATGCGAACATTTTATATATAAAAGAAAGTATTGTTATTTTCTCAATTACTAATAATTAAATTCTCTCAATTGTTAAGAAGAAAAAAAAAAGTTTATAGTGACTGATTATGCGTGGTACATCAATTTATAGTATTTTCTCAATTACCCGCTAATTTCAAAAAAAGATTGGAGTCTTTAAAGACTAGCATGATCCACATCGATAGTTTACTCGAGCAAGACACTCAGTTTCTGTCCAAACCACATAGATGAGATCCTTGCAAAAGCTTTTATGAGGAGGTTGACCAAAGGAAAAATGTACTAGAATTGTAGATGAAGTTTGTGCTTATTGTGTTCAAAAAGTAATTGCTTTTGTTTGATCATGTCCGCAAAAGTGTTTTGACTTAGAATGATTTTTTGATCTATTTTAGTTTTGATGGTAGTTTGACTCATAATGCCACAAGATTTTTTCTGTCAAATGAGCTCTCATTTTGTTTTTTAATGAAATCATGCATTTTCTTGTGTTCATGATGTGCCTTTATTTTTTATTCATTTTTTTGCAAATAATACACTTATACAAAGACACCTTATACTTTCAGGAATTCTAAAAGTTTCACATATTCACAAAACTACTATAGCAAGAATTCTTTGATGTATTCCCTTTTCTTCAAAAAATTGTGCATAATCTTATGTTTTCACAAAAGTTTCTGGAAAAATCAAAGTTTAATTAGTATAAAAACATAATTCAAATTGGTGTTTGTTATAATAGAAAAGTTCTGAAAATTCAAGTGATCTCCTTAAAAGGTGACTATACATCTAGAAAAACCTGAAGAACAACCTAAACACTATGAGATGACTTTAAAATTGAATTTTAGCTGAATGAATAATAAGAAACCATTTTGCATGATCACATGAAAAAAAGTAGAGCTTACCGATTTTAAATGGGGAAAAGCCATGTTTGATAATCTTTATACATGGCTAAATATATTCTTTTTAGTCCCTATTAAGCCTACTTTTTGTCGTAAGCAAGGGGCAACTATTATAACTATTTTTTTAGGTTATTCCCTTAAAGTTTACCTATTTTTTCCTTCCCTGTAAAAAAAATAAAAAATAAAGTAATAATAGCAAGAAGACTCGCGATTTGACAAAAATAGATTGATAAGGATTTCAAATATATAGAAAAATCAAGATGCAATTTTGGATGAGACTAGTAGCTTAATTATACCCCTATTGTACCTAAGACTAGAGAGACAAAGCGAATTCAAGGTCAAATTAAATGATTATTGGATGAATCTGCATAAAACTTAAGTCTAGGGACACAATTAGATTTTTAATATGACAATTTGATATAATTATGGGCCAAATTAAAAGTTTAATTATGTTTAAGAATCAATTTGGGTCAAATTAAAGGATTTAATTAAGTGCAAGGATTTAAATATAGTTTAAATGGATCAAATTAATTTTATTAGAGACTTAATTGGTAAAAATTAAGTTTGGGAGCCCAATTTGAGCTTAATTGAGAAGATTGAAATTTTAGAGGACCAAACTTGATTTTTACAAACTTAATTGATTGAAATCAGGGGTAAAATTGCAACAAAATCAAAGTTTATGATCAATTAGGGGATAAATTGAAGAAATTTAAACTCAATGACCTTTTTGAAAAAGATGCCAAATTCTAGGAACTCTGTGAAAAACCGCTAAATTATAATCTGAGTAAAATAAATAAAGTACCGAATAGATTAAATAAAAGGATTTCAAGTATTGTAATTGGATACAATAGAATAAAATATAAGATGTTATGGTGAGAATTAAGTAAAAAGAAGAATTGAGTGACAAAAATAGAAATGAGAAGAAATGAGGGTCAATGTGTAAATAGGTAAAAGTTAGATTATAAAATGCTCCATTTTTTCTCTTTTAGCCGTGAGCTTTAAACAAAGAGAGGGGGAAGAATTGTGTGATTTTTCTACTTAAATTCTCATTGATTTCACTAATTAAAGTGAGTAATTAGAGTGATTAACTTAATTAAACATCAAGAGGGGGTTGATTTTAAGGTGAAGAGTGCATTGGAGGAAGGATTTCAAGCTAGGGTTTGAAGAAGAAGAAGAAAACTTGATTTTTCTTGCATTTTTTTCCCTAAATCCTTATCAAAGTGAGGTAAATAACATCCTCCAAATGATTAATTCCTTTAATTTTATGTTAGATGAAGGATTATGCAAAATTATGATTATGTGAAGTTGTGGATTTATGTTATAATTTATAGGAATAATGCAAATTATGTTTGAACCATGTTAGAAAACATGAATTATGATTGGGTAAGTGTTTAATTTTAAATAAAAGAAACAAAAATTATTTTTCCTCATTTTAATTGAATATTTGGCCAAAAGAGGAATAATTTAGGGGATTTGAGGTTTAATATAATTGTTTGGAAAATATGGGAAGATGAAGGTTTATAAGTGTTATTATATGAATGGAGTAAGAATTTTTCAAAGAGAAAAGAAAAATCTTCACTTCCTTCCCTAGGTTGTTTTGGCTAAATGGAGAAGAAAAATTAGAAAATGGAGTTTTAATGATATTATTGAGGGGTTTTTGGCTAAATGGAGAAGAAAAATTAGAGAATAGAATTTAAATAATATTATTGAGGAATCTTACCAATTTGAAGACAATTAATGTTGATAGGTTAAATTGAATAGGGACTTCTGTGAAAAAATAAGTAAATGTTTCAAAAAGGAGGGTTTTGTCCTCCTTGAATTACAAGTCAATTAAACTTAATTAAGGGTGTTGGATTTAATCAAAGAATATGTAATGGGTATTAGAATTTTACCGGTTCGAATGAATGAACAATGACAAAGTAATTTTTATTAGTACAGAGGAGGCCGCAGGACCTAATCAGCAACAAGGGACCTCTTTACGTGCACAGACACCAAGTAGGTGTTCGACACCTTAGAGTAATTAATTAGTTTGTATTTTTTTTAATTGTAGAATGAATTTTATAGATTGTAAATTCTATAGCTGGTTACTGGAAATAATTTGAATTTTATAGATTGTAAATTATTTCCTGGTTGCTGGAAATAATGCCCTGGTGAATGGGCAACCGTTGAAAAATTATTTCCTCGTTACTGGAAATAATGCCCTTCGTGAATGGGCAAGCCTTGAAGATTATTTTCTGGTTACTGGAAATAATGCCCTGTTGAATGGGCAAGCCTTGAAGATCATTTTCTGATTACTGGAATTTATGCCTAGTTGAATGGACATGTTAAGAAAATTAATTTACAAATTAATGGGATAATCACTCGATGTAAAATAGATTAATTGTAAAACTTTGAAGTTAAATATGCTGATTTGTGGGAGACATTCTTGATATTTTTATTTTAGTAGATTTATCCTTATGTCTAGAAGAGAATTTATGAAATTAGAAATTTCAAAAAGAAAATAAGACAATATATTCTATGATATGAAAGTCACTTTAATGTATATGAATAATTAGTACTGAATCAATTACTTATTGAAATGTGCAATTTTTTTAATCATGTTTAATGCGATTATGTTTTTAGGTACATCGCACTCTCGACCTGGAAAGTAGATGCTTGGATAAATAATTTTGTTATGTGATTAATGTAATTGGAAGAACTAATATTTTGTTATAATGTGCTTCCATATCTAAAATTGTAATGTTTAACTTATTATCTTGTGTATGATGTAATTTATAATGTTATTATTATTAAGTTGAATTATGGTTGGTTGTATATATATTTGAGCACAAATACTTAAAAAAAGAAAAAAAAGAGAAGATGCATGTTAAGAATTTATTAGTTTTATTATAGTGTTCTATAGAAAATAAAATTGAGATATTGAAATATGCTTGAGTTTTATCTCCCTCTGTTACTAACAACACCTCCACCACCACCTACCTTCCTCGTCGCCGCCACAAGAACTGCCTTGAGCCACCATCGACAACAGCCCTACCACCGTCAGAAATAGAAGAAGAAATAGAGAAACAAGGGGACAGAAACAAAAAGAAGAAGCAACGCAGAAACAAAAGAGAAAAGAGAAGGAACCACCGCCTGCTGCCACAACATCGCCACCCTGAACAACAGCACCTCACCCCAGGTTAGCCTCTCCCCCTCCTCCTTCTTCTTCCCCTAGTTGCTCCACTGTTCTGCGTGAACAGTGGAGAGTGAATTAATTCACTCTCTACTGTTTTCTGGGTCGGACAGCTCCGACCTATACAAAAACTATTGGGCCAGGTCCGGCCTAGTCCAAAGAAGGAAGAAAAAAAATATTGTGGGCCGAACCGGCCCAGCCCTTGTCTTGGGCCTATGTTGGCCCAGGCAGGAAGGGCTCAACCCAATATAATTAGGTCAGGCCCATCCCAATATATTAATATAATAATTAAAAAAATCTAAAAATTCCATAAAAAATCTTTTCAAAAATTTATGATTTCCCCGCATATTTTTCTATCAACTTTGATTAATATTGATTTGTATTTTTATACCATAAAGATACAAATTCGGTATTAAAATAGCTGGTTTTCGTCGAAACATTGCAAAAAATAATAAAACAAAAAAATATCTTGTTTCATGTATACAACCAAGTTTCTCTAAGCTTATAAAAATTTTTCATCATATTTTCATAAAAAAAAATCAAAAAATGTTTTAACATGTATTTTTTACTTTAATGACCAGTCTATTAAAGTCATGAGAACTAGGCCAATATTTTAAAAATTTCAAAAAAATTATTTTGTTTTTTTTTTAATATATGGGATTACGAATTTATACATAAAACATATTTCCGATATTAAAAAGGTATTTCTTTTATAGACTTTAGAATGATTAGGTTTTTACCTGATAAGATAAGGATCTCCTTAACGAGAAAGATTTTTCTTAAACTTTAGATAGACCAACAATTATAAAACATAATAACACCTTAGTTTTTATTAGACAATCAAACAATGTAGCTTACCTTAGGTATGATATATTTGGGGTGTTAATATATTTTCTTTATGCAACTAGTCCCCGTGCCCGATCTTTGAGACCAGTTAGGGTTCCTAATGACTAAATACTAGGTGGCGACTCGCATTTTCAATTTCCACAAATAAAAGACAAGAAATCCTTGTTTACCCCATTTCCCCATATTTACCAGATTCCTAATTTAAGTAGAATATTGTCGCGATGCTATACATATGTGACAAGGAAAATTATGAAAGATGAAAAATCGAGGACTTGAGATAACTTAAAGGTTACTTAAATTCTCACACAAGGAGAAAAGGAATATTCTAGTAAAAAGTGCTCTAAAAAAAACTTATAATTGTTTAAATAGGCACTAAATAAATCTAATTTGGAAAAGACAAGAAACCCTAAAATAGTTTAAAATAATCTAAAATAATCTAATAAAATACTAAAAATTGAAAGACAACATTTTCTAATACTAATTCGAGGAACTTCCTGATTTCATTTGGTTAAACATCTCGTTTAAATTTTAAATCTGAGTATAATTTAATTATGATTCAATCATGCCTACTTTTATTTAAAAAAAACTTGTTTGACAAGTTCAAACTTTTTTTTTCATCTAGTACATAAAGATATTTGTTCAGTTAACTTTACGCTTGATATGATAAAAGTATTATTAAAAACAAAAAGTAATATTAAAAATCCCTGGTCACTCCACCTTGGATGCTGTGTTGCACGTTCATCTCAATTTCTATTTAAAAAGAAACGAATGGTGTGAAAGAATAAAGTACTGTAAAATAATGAATTGCATACAAAAGGACCAACACAGAGGAGAGGAGATGCTTTCATGAGAAAAAAGAGAGAAGCAAAGAAACCTGATTAGCTTAAGAGTTTTAATTTCTTTGCATACATGTGATGCACGCGAAAATCATCAGGACAATAATAATATAGAAAATTCAATGAATAAAAATGATTGTAGATATAATTTATAAATTCATAATTTATTCTTTTAAAAAATAAAGTTAAGAGATTTTAAGATCTGTTAAATAAGTTAGAAAATCTTATTATCTCTATTAAAAAAAAACTAAAAATCTAAAAACATAAGACAAATTAATAGAATTCAAATTAAAATAATAAATTTAAAAAAACTAAAAAAAATAACAATATTGACTAAGACATAATAACTTTAAGGTTTAATTATGAAAGATTTAACGGTCGAATAATTGGAGCAATGAAGTGGCTCACCTCAATAAAATTATTTGTAAAATCACTTGAAAAGAAATTAAGTTCAATCCAACATTAAATTTTTAATTAATTTTATTTTAAGTTATTATCCTAATTTTACTACGTGATTTAACCTTATTTTTAGGTTTAGATTTATCCTTTTAATTTATGTTAAGTCATCCAAATAATGTCATATTATCCAAATAATCTCTTGTTAACATATTCAAAAATCTCCATCCAAAAGCTCGTAACTTTCAGAATCTGCAAGTGGTTAGGCTGCATCAACAAGTCTCTTAATTTCGTATAATCATTGGAAGGGTAAGTACTCTTGGTATCATTGCTGGCGAATCAAAATGGACCTTTCTTCACTTTTTCGTACTATCTTCTGCATGCAGAAGGTGATCTTCTTTGTATATCCATGCACATTAATTTATATAATTTCCTGCATGCAAAATTCAAGACTGTAAAAGAATCTACAAAGCTGGATAAATTAATGCCGTCTCCTCTCATTGTTTTTAGGCCTTCTTTTTCTACTTTCAAAAGATCACTCTCCTTGTTAAATGTTAATTATTTTATTACAGGGACGGTGTTGTACGATGATCCTGTTAAAGCCTTGATTCTAAGTAAGAGCACCAATACTCTTTTAGAGTTCTGGGAATTTCCCTCCTTTTCTCTATTCTCTTATATGCTAGTAACAGTTCCTTTAGCCAAGGTGAAGTTTGTCCTGGCAATCTCTATCAGCTGGTTCCTCTCAAGTTGAGACAAGGTATTGATGCAGGTGAATCAGAGTGAACCTCACTTCACTTCGGATTCTATTCATCTATAGCCTACGGGTCTCCTTCTATAAGTAGAAGAGCAGCTTGGTGGCAACAACAAAGCTAATTCAAGAAATAAACTGTCATCGTTGCACTAAATACCTTCTAGAAAGCCTCTCATTTCCACTGTTGCAACAATAGAGCTACATCCAAGAACCATTTCATAATCAGAGTTATGGAATTATCGATAAACATATGCGGACAAGCCTCGAATCAGAGAGATGAGAACTTCCGAAAGTGTAAGTCAGAGAGTTTCCCATCACAAATACCACGTGATGATGACGCGAAGAAGTTGATGGATAAGGAGTTATACAAGTACGCAGCAGAAGACAAATTTGATGAATTATTTGGTGAACGGCGGCGTGTTTCATCAGCGGAACTATCATCCATCATTTACACACAAGTTAGCCCCTCTGGAAATTCATTGCTTCATGTTTCAGCAAGACATGGAAGTAAAGATGTGACAGAGCTCCTTCTTCAGCACTTTCCGCTTCTAATGACAAGGAAAAACTTCCACAAAGATACTGCACTTCATTTAGCAGCCGGAGCTGGAAAGCTGGGAACTACTACAGCTCTTATCAACAAGGCAAAAGGCTATTTAGGAGCCAGCGACTTTTCTTACTTTTTGGAGATGAAGAATGATAGGGGAAACACAGCTTTACATGATGCAGTCCTTAATCGTCACGACATTTTGGCCCATTTTCTGGTTTCAGAGAGCTCGAAACTTGCCTATACCGAAAACAATGAACATAAGTCTCCCTTGTATCTTGCAGTCGAGAATAGCGATGAGAAGATGCTCACTATTCTTATGGATGCTATACCAGATGATGTTGATTTACTTGACAAGCTAGAAGGAAAGTCTCCTGTGCACGCCGCTGTCCAAGGAAGAAAGAGAAGTAAAATGATTTTTTCCCCCTTTCTCCATCATATATTTTCCCTTGTAACATGCCAGTGTTTCTTTCATTATTTGATCGATCATTCATTTGTTTTAAATTAATTTCAGAAATATTGGAACAAATAGCGAAAGAAAAGCCAGGCCTTTTGCGCCGGAAAGATGAGAAGGGGGGGAATCCATTTCATTGTGCAGCATACATGGGTTATGTTTGGGGAACTCAATTCCTGTTCGATAAATATCGTGATGGTGCAATCCAGCAAAACGATGAAGGCAACATGCCTATCCATGTTGCTAGCAAAAAGGACCATGTTGATGTAGTTGATGCATACATTTCCAATTGGACTGATGCAACAGAATTTCTCAACAGCAAAAGGCAGAACGTTCTTCATGTCGCCGCAGAGAGTGGAAGGCATCTAGTGGTGAAGTATATCCTACGAAATAACAAGCTGAAAGAACTTATAAATGAGCAGGATCTAGATGGAAATACACCTTTGCATTTAGCATCAAAGAATGGCCG
>Ga0307515_10009518_pt1 | contig 18778 bp, 7 predicted proteins | sample 17_EM_MG_FD_194513 | JGI IMG/M metagenome (GOLD analysis project Ga0307515, IMG submission 194513) | Populus trichocarpa ectomycorrhiza microbial communities from riparian zone in the Pacific Northwest, United States - 17_EM | ecosystem: Host-associated > Plants > Roots > Unclassified | place...
TATCGGTCAGCATCCTCGGTTGGTGTATAGGTTGACCTATTCACCAAGCTGACAATTTGGCATATCGGTCGACCTATTGGCCAACGGGAAAACTTGGCGTATGGGTCGGAACACATATGTAGGCTATACGTGATTTCGCTGGGAGGATAGATCTCGTCAGGTCTAGCTGACGAACCCCATAACACGTTGATGTCATTGGCATAACTTAGTGTACCCTACATGACTTGAATACTGTCAGAAGGAGAGTCCATTTTAGTTAGAGTACGATGATATTATGTACAGGTACACAGTAAGTTCTTCTGGACCTTTCTCGTTTTCACCCTCCTCTCACTCTGGTTGGGAGCTTTAATTTAATGTTCGTGCATATTTAAAGTTATCACACCGCTATCTTTCCATTAACGCACGCAAACTCTATCTACCCATTCGCGCTACCCCTCACCAGTCGCGCCAACTCAATTCTTCTCCTTCTATTGATATAGTAACTGCACACAAGTGTAGGGCTTCTTGAAACCCGGAAAACAATACCCGCTCGGGCCAGCCACATACTTATACAACTCATCGCAGTCGCTGCTTCCAGGTCCACGCCACTGCTTGAGATGGATCCGCCAGTAGTTCGGATCAACGTATCCGCTCGTGATGCTGATGCTGTACTTATTCCGGTTTGGGTACGGCCTTGGGTAGTGTTAGCGCCTCGGGGAGGACGGGGGGAGGGTGGGTGCCTACTCGAATATCTTCTGCCCCTCGCGCCGGTCCATGTTGTAAACATCATACCCCCCCCTCGAGCAGTTCCAGTCCGTCCACATCCTGTGTCCCCGTCAGCCTCCTTCTTCTGCAACGGCTGTCCCTGGATTAACGTACGTAACACTGATACCGTGGTCCTTCCGTCGTCCCAGCTTCCTCTCCAACTTCCTCATCTTTTCCGAGTTCTGTGCAGCTACCCACAGAGCATACTTACTTCCGGCTTCGAAATGGCGGCCAGTGCCATCATCAGACGTGAAGTCGTCCGGGTGTTTTCCGTGTGGGTCGATGCCGAGTTCTTTACACTTTTCAAAGGCGTAATCGGCGAAGGAGTTGCTGGTTTCGTGGGTGGCGAGGGTGAAGGGGTGTGAGGGGGAGACGGGTTGCGGGAGGGCGGCAGCGAGAGCGGCCAGGAAGAGAAGGGAGAGGGTGGAGAGATGCATGGCTGGAAAGTTTGGAGAGCGTTGGGGATGTAGTGGTGGTGAAGAGAGAAGGAGGGGTATATATGTTACTGCTCGAACTCAGCATGTGCTTGGGTGAAGAGCCAGAGACAAGGGACCCACCACCCACGAGTAAGCCTGCGAAGGTTTGGCAATTGACGATGTTTTAGATTAGCGATATTTCGGGCGCCCACCGGACGCTCTAGCCTCGCGCACGTTGGTCGCGGCGTGCAGGGTATCCGCCAAGTTTTTGACCTACGTGTGAGCACGCGAAGATGTAATTGGGTATGGCAGGAATGTGGTAAGGACGGGTTGTGGGCGATGATAAACGCCTTACCCAGGGCAGCACAAACGGCACACGCGAAGGTGTGGTGATCACAGCACATGCGCGCAACGTCCAACTTTCTTGAGCATTACTTTCATATTTTCAATAGATGCTTTGGTTTCGTGCCGTCGTCAGAACTCAAGCGACGAACTCCAATCGGGACTTCCTCTATCACTTTGATAAGGCGAGTCAATCGATCTCACAGTTTTGGTACATCGATAATATTGTCGTCTTTAGAAATTCCAGCGTTGTTGTAGTCTCTAGGAGTTCTCTCCGTCCCAACCACCACGTAAACGTATATTCCCTCAACCGGGCTGATCCCGGTTCCTGCATAAAGCCAAGGGAACTTAGGATATTCTCGCTGAATTCGTTGCCCGTGCAAACACGCGATGATTTGACTCGGTATGTGGAACACTGGGAGTATGCGTTCCTTGCATGCAGAGTGTGCGTTCCTTGCATGCAGCGCTATCGTCAGAAGGTCCAAAGCGGCTATTTTAAGTGAGAGTCTATTGGATATGTACCGGGTAGCAACGCAGTAAAGGATAAACCTAGTTGAGCGTTGTGAAATGTGCAAGCTAACAAGTTACTATGCGCCATCGCTTACCAGGGTTAATCCGATCATCAACCCTACTACCCTGCTCTAGCACGATTGACAGGGCAAGCGCCAGACAGATGAGCCTTCTGGGGCCGACACCCGGCGCAACGTTTCAACATCTACAGTTGAATATCGAGTGACAAATCACAAACCGAACAGTAATTACTCATCTAACCCCTGTCTGCTTTGTTCTTCGTTTGAATAGATGCCTGTGTTTATGTCACTGCGAGGATATTCCCTCAATCCTACCTGCACCCGCTAAGAGATAGACGAGGATCAAATATCCCCGAGAGTACCTATGTATAATACATGCCTGCGAATCACAATTCCCTAAACCGGCCCTACGCCCCGGAGCGGTCAAGCGAGAATCTGTGATTGATTGAGTGAGTATATTACTAGACTGAAGCTTGGTGTTTCAAGTACATGAATACACCACCACTGAAGTTCCTCCCTTCCTCTGCACTCTATCCCATTTGCTCAATCTCGTACCATATAGGTATCTACTTCTGAACACCACCCGGACCCTTTGGACTCCCCGTGCAATCCATCAACTTTGCCTCCCCAACCCTGCACTTAGCCGCATACGTCATCTTGTCCTTGCATTTAAAGCTGCCCGGGTAGTCCAATAAACATTCCTTCCTGCTCAAGCATTCCCTCACATGAATCATCATCCAACGGATGCGGATCCACCGGTAGCGCCCAGGTCTTACTACACGACAGGTGCGCCACCATCGGGTGCTGTTTTTTTGCACGCTGTGGCGCAGGTATCGAGAGCTGTGTTGTGGCAGAGATATCACTCTTGATAGGTTCCTCCGCACTCTATGTTCGCGCGGCAGGAGTCGAAAGTACCGCCGGTGCAGTCGGATAAAGACGGAGATACGGGAGCGGCGGAAACGATGGAGAAGAGCGTGGTGAAAAAGGGAATGGCGAAGAGTCGCATCATGGGAAAGGATGAAAAGGCAAACAAGAAGTAAAATATAGTAGTAGGTTTTGTGAGTATACGGTGATTGTTTAAATCGTTACTCTTGCTGTGCAAGTGATTCTGCAAGACATTGGTGATGATTTATAAGGCCGTGATCGGTGCAATTAGTAGAGGGGCTTTCATAAAACTCGAGTTTCGTTATTCTTTCCCCCTCGGCTAGTACTTCCCGTTAAACTTGTGGATAGGCCATGCACGCCTGCCTATGGAAGTTGTAGTTGTGCTTTTTGCTGCCAAATCCCCATGCACGGATCTGGAAAACATTGGGTTCTGAATCCTCCACCAGATCGCCGCGGACGTTTGTGATGGTACGGTTATACATGGCCTTCATAGAATGTGAGGGATTGTATGACTAGCGTTTTAGAAATTATATTAATCATGGAGTGATCACTCTTCAGTAATACAAATTATTAACGTTGACGTTGAGACATGGCCAGTCGCTTAGCTGCGCGATCGTCGGTTTTGTTGCGTATATACTAGGATCGTCTATTACAACCTTGTATAAGGATACGGGCTTGTATCACGATACTTGGTGAAACGTCACCGCTAGATTAGTGCGTGCGTATGCATACGCATATGTGAAGCCATACATATACGGTCCTTGTGGCCTCGATAGATAGACACAATCAATCATCACATTCAGCAGGCTTTGTTACATAATTACATATGTACAGAGACCTTACACGAGCTGACTGTAAGCGGGGGACGCATGGTAAGGCATAAGGCACACGACTATGTCTCGAGTTTTTCTCTTTCTCTTCGCTATTGTTTAATCATGCTGTATTCACTCTATTTCCACACCCACACTGTAGATAGTCTTCTTGTCTCTAGCATCGATACACATATATCCATATACATGTACACGGCCCCTCCCATAAAGTGACAGGCTTCGTCATAAATCAGATTTTGTGATCGAACCACACCACCACCATATATTCCTTCTGCCTCGCACGGCCACCTACCATCTGGGTATTTCATTCTGTTAAACCACCCGAATATGCCGCTACAGCTAGATGGCAAGTTTGGCTCGTCACATTCGCTAGGTTCGGCCGGTGGCCGGGCCGTAAGCTCTTAGCGCCAGTGAGGGGTAGCGCAGCTGATGATCAGATTAAAGGAGCTTAACTTTTTTCTATCCTGGGACGTTCCAAATTCAGAGACCCACATATCTATTAGCATTCTCGCATGCACCTACGCACTTGGTATTCAATCACCCTAAGAACCGGGTAGGAGGCTGAGGGAATATCACCATAAGCTGGTGCATCGGAAAGCTTGTTTTCTTGCTAGCTTCCCATACATTCAAGCTACGTTTCCGATAGACTCTCACCGTGCTCAACCATTCCCAGATCTATCCCCTCGCTACCACCAATCATGTCCTTGCGTGCTTGCACATGATACATTCGGAGAATATTTAGCCCCGCCTATTATGCAAGGACCAGGATCGGCTCGGGCGGAGGTGTTTTAGATATATCATAGTTACACTATAGGAGGGCGGCTGCCAGGGCAGTAAGGGTTCCCATAACTACCCTAGAAAAATACTTTCGCTGTAGGTTGACTTTGCTATACCATCGTAAATTCATGCGCATCCTAACGAAACCTACGGGAGGTGCTACCGAGGCTAAGCAGCTGTTGATATGAATTGAGAACAAAAAGAACGGATGGATGAAGGTGGATATTGCGATCGCTACTGGGCTAAGCGTAGTACTCTGATAAGGTCCTTATTATTTAGTAACTTCCACACTCATCTCTTACCCCAGCCCTTTCCTTGTTGCCCTCTTCCCCGTCGCAACTTTCTGATAGACTTCCACCATTACGCATTACCAATTTTATCCCACACTAATTTACCTAGTGTTCTTAGAAATATTTAATCCATATCAGCATAGAAGGAAGGATAATAGAACCAGCTTCGCTAAACTGGTTGAAACGGTTATGCCTAAGAAATCCGTCGATTTCTCTTGATAGGCTACAGCTGTACGACGCTTGTAAAACCAGCCTTGTCCTTACCTTTCCCAGCTTCTCCCAATATCCTTCTGATAGCTTTCCATCATGCTCATCGTTAATGCTACCTTCCGTTGTCTCATATCCAATCAATTCCTCACGTGCTCCCTCATGCAATACATTATGAGAGAATTTCATGTTTGTACAGCTTCGATGGAGGAACCGAAATCAGCCGGGGCAGGGGGTCGGGATAGCAAGGATGACGTACCTATATCACGCTTGGATATACGGATCCAGGTTTCTATAGTCCGTAACCGTGGAATTCTAAAACGCAAGTTACGCATTTTCTGACAAGGTTTTAGTCACGAATTGGTGGATAATAAACGTTGGTACGCATTTTCAACAAAGCGAAAAAGAGTGGGACGTTGCGCGCATGCGCTAGTCGCGGATGTAATTACCACACGCGATTGGCCTAACTGTTGCTCACGTAGCGCCAGTGCAGGGTAGTGCGGCTGATGATCACCCCAGACAAGGCCACACCCCCAGAAAACTCCGCTCCACCAGCCGTTTCTTTTTTCTCCTGCCTCATTACCGTCAATCGTATCCTCGCGTGCTCGTACGCAATCATTTACCAGGTATTAATCTTCGTCTATCTCTTTAGCACACAAAGAATCTGAATATAAGGATTAATATACAGTCCGCCCTTGCTGCTTGCCCTACAGTTCATCAGGTCTAGTGGCAATGCCACCATAAATCGTGGTTGCATTTGTAGTGCCATTTGTAGTGCCATTTATCGAGAGATTTTATGGACCCATGACACCTAATATAATTGGCTAATTGGTGAGGTCATCCAATCTACACAATAATATTGGGTAAATCACACGAAATTTTTGTGGCATTCACACGATATGTTTATATCCCACTATTCAGCCATTCTATCTAGTTGTCAGGGGGATATAATTGGAGTTCAAGCTGGACTTGGATGATTCCACGGTCCTTACCGCAATCACTATCATCACCACCACCATCATCATCATCATCATCATCATTGTGCGCCTGCACACCACATATATACAGAATTTCAACAAATCAAATCAAAACATTGTGGTCAATATTGTAAGAGGTAAAAGTAAATAACCTGAAACTATATCTCTAAAAACCAAGCTTTCCTACTGCTTTGAAAACCTCAACACCAAATTGAAACATCACGATAGTTGCACTGAGATCTGCATGAGATCTCACTCGCTATGTAGTGCAATATACACTACAATCGTGTAATGTAGACTCTGCATGAAGTATCACTTGCTTCCAGTGTAATTTACACATTGCATGAATTATCACTCATACAAGCGTGTGATTTACACTCCATCTGTAGTGGCAAAGCTCTGGTGACACTACTGACAAATATATGCCACCATGATTGGTGTTGCGGGATTGTAGTGTGAGTCAAACAAAATGTAAACTACATTTACACCATATCATCTACTTTACACAATATCTCACACCACGGTAGTTTACTTTACACTACGCCTCACCAAATACGTGTACCGTAGGGCTTGTACCGTGTACGAATTCTCAGATCAACACGTATAGGCTCATGAACGTATCATCACATATGTAGAAGCTGAGAAACACCTCGTCTCGTTTAGAAGGCCCAACATGGAACCCACCCCACCATGCCTCCGAGTGTTCCGCCGAGGGACTAAACACGCAGTCCCAGTGTGGAAAAACGTTTGCCCTCTCATAACAAACAGCAAATCAGACTCTATTATAGGAGATGCTCAAAAATCAACACATGGGTCTGAAAATGAGCTGAACATCTAACATCCCCGAAGGACGTGTGCCAGACTACCAACTTGCAATACGGAACCCAGCACCCCCAACGGCGTGCTTGCGAGGACAACGTCAATTGGGCAACCCGGTATATCGGCATTGCTCAAAAAAATTTCAACACTACCAGGACAGAATAAGCGGGTTAGGGACTTGAGAACACAATGTCGAAATTGCGGACCTGCGCTTAAGCACAACGCTGCACGTTCAAGGGTCCTCAATCTGCATTCTCAGTTTTCTAACATCCATATACAAAGCACAACCTCGACACCTCAAAGAGACGTACCTACCCCCTCATCCATCATACTCTTCCCCGCCATCCATGAGCTTCGTCGATTATGTACATCCTCCCGCTATTCCTCCTCTCTTATCAGTACCCTCGCTCTGCCCCAACCCGTCTCCGCCCCAAAGAACGTAGTGGCTGTGCACCCGCTCTCAAGCACCTCCACTGTCGACAACGCCTACGAAAAATGTCTCGAACTCGGAATCGACCCGCACGGGCCTCACCCGGATGACTTTATCCCGGATGAGAACGGCCAGCACTTTGAGGCGGGCAGCAAATACGCGTACTGAGTTGCGGCGCAGAGTTCGGAGCATATGCGTAAGCTTAGAGAGAGGGATGATAAGCCTATCAATGTTATGTATGTTCCTAGGTTGATAGGGGGTGGCAGGAGCATGCGCTAACAGAGATGGAAAAGTATGTGGACAGACCTGACGTGTTCGGGGGGCGGCTACCAGGTCAATAATCTTGATTAACACGTCAGGCAGAATTTTTACGAGTACTTTCCCCTCGGGCTTGCCATGGTGCTCGGGCTGACCCAAATAGGGATGCAACCAACATGAATAAATACTCACTCAGTATTACGCACGGGTACGTTGATGGTTTATGGGACATGTACAGCTTAGAGTAATCTAGTGCTCAATCCCCGCCACAAGACCCGACCTGCTATCGGAGTATTCTTATCGCGGTCTGTGTTACTGCCACCTCCACAGGCGATTATACGTCTGTTTTTTGGTCGGAGTTTTCATTTACTTTGTCATTCGCTTGCCAACCTCGAGATGCTGTTGCACTCTACGCATATATGCATGCCGATACCCTGACCCACTCCAGTTAACTGTCATCAACATAGTTATAGCTTCTCGCTCAGATATATACAGGGGAGGCCAAGACAGGATCCCTCTCTCTAAATACAAACTCTCTAAGTAACATATGCAAGTATCAGAAAAACAAGTCAAATATAAACGACCAACCATCAGGGCGGCCACATAGACCTACCAAGCCACATAGCTGAACCTGAAATTGGGGAGTATGCAAGACGTTGCGAATTTTCCAAACTGTAATCATGCGCGCTCACTCACCCGGTGATTTTGTTTGTTTTGTTGCATAAATAGATCTCAGCCTTCGTATGGCGGCTTACTGGGTTGGTGCTGATACGGGCTGATTGGGTTGAGCTGTCTCTATACATAGATGAGTACGTACGCATTCGTACTTGGACTACCGTATATATGGCCTTGTGGCCCTCTTAGATAGTACAAGCAAGCTTCTCTATCTCTACTTTTAACAATTAGTACCACGCTCTTACCAACTGAACTAATAGACCCGTTCCTTGTTGACGGCTGGTCTTTGCTGTAATTGAAGTGCATGCCAAACACCGGTCTCGACCCTTTGCCTGTTGCACGATGCTAAAGACCCGTTTTGGGTAAGTATGATTTGAATTCCCACTGTCAACTATGACCCATCGCTCGAGCTACTGCTATCGTTTGGCTTCGGACCTCCGGTTGGCCCAGCATAGACTTCTGCCGAGGGCAAGTTACGGACGATTAGGGATATCTGGAGGCGTCTCGCTCAAGGCCAGATGTTGCTCCTTTTTGGCAGACCTGTCATGACTATGAAATGGTGCAAGCCGCGATATCAAAATCCGCGTACCACCAAAGTCACTTTTGGATTTTAATTAACAGCAGAGAGCTTTCACATATTGACCCAGGTTAGCTCAGACGGTTACGGGTGAGAGCGTTTTCCGAGGGTACGAAGTGGTAAAGCCATCACCACAATTGCAACCTGCGGGACGTGTAGGGGGGGGGCTCAGATTGCAAAATCAGAGCAGGAACCGCAGGTACCCGTGTTGGATCGTTCAGACTGGTGTACATATTACAGTCGTTTCAATATGCAGAACTTTTTCCACGCTGTATGGTTCTCAAACTGTATGCAGCGTTCTATTGCCCACGACTGGCGTGTTATACTCGAACCCTCAGTAGTACAGCCAACAACAATCCTCGGGTGAGAATCACGGTTAATGAGTACGTCTGTGCATGCTGTACCGACGGAAGTATCCATAGCGAACTTGCCCTGCTCCTTCCCGACTCCTACCAGCCCGAGTTCTTCGTTAGTATATGAAACGACCTCCACTTCCGCCCTACCAACTCTAAATGCTCTTCCCTACCGACCTCCGAATATCGGCCTCGCAAAATTCCCGAAACTTAACAAAACATGGCTCGAAGAAAACCAATCGGAACCACTAAGCAGGCTTCTTCAATTGCGGAATGTGTTCCACGAGAAGATCGGGCGTAGAAGACAACCGTGTATGTAGCGAACCTGCCCCTAAATTCTTCGCTAGTATCTTATCCATAGTCACCCGCCATTCCAAACGGGGGGATACGGGAAAGTATTCGAAATCTCGGGAAAGATTGGAGTATCTCTTGCGAAGCCGGATCTCGAAAACAATTTCCCGACGTCTATCGTTGTCAACTAGGGGAATAAGAAGTACTGCTCTGCTGCTTGAGATATACCGCCGTAGACCATCTGCTCTCGATAGATCTACTGCTGTCGAAGCTTGTATGATCGGCGATGGATATCACTCAATAGATGCCTCGCTCGATGGAGTTACCTTCACTACTCTTGGTTCGTCTGCTGTCGGTAGATGTCCGTTGTTCTTGCTCGTGTCCGATGTTACATCTCCAGAAACAACCAAAGTTCCGCCGTGACTGGTCTGGTCTCCGAACGAGACGCACATTGGATGTGAAGAATGATAAATGCCATATGTATTAATTGCTGTTAATAATATTTAGCCCACGGCACATATGTATGCCATACCCGTACTACCTAGCTCATAAAAATACAAGAAATTACTCGCAACCTCCCACCGCCTCTACTGTACCGCAACCTTCTTGACCTTCTTCGCCTTCTTCCCCTGCCCCGAATCCCCCGCCTCTCTCTTTCTCTTCTTCCCACCCATCTCCCTCTCACCGACAGGTGTATGAACTTCACTTCCTTCAACCGTAGTTGCAGTCGTCAACCCTCCATTCTCCATCAACTCCTCCCACTCCCGCTGCATATCCTCGCACATTTCTCTCGCCTGCGGATCCTCCTTATGCCTGTGCACACAGTCCTTGCACTTAATCCAAAACGCACTATCCTTCTGTTCCACGCCCAGCAGCTCAAACTCCGGGATCGACTCCCCAATTAACTCGAACTGGGCCTCATCCCAATCCAGACAGTCCTCGCAGTATCCAGCCTCGCACCAGCGGCACCGAAAAATTAGACCGCCCACATTCGCCGTCTTCTGCTCACAGTCCCTGCACTGATGCTGGGGGCAATAAAACGACATCTGCCACATCTGCGCATCCTCGGGGAGACAGTCGATATGATATACCCGCGGGCACCCGGCGCAGAGCTGGAGGTTTCCGCCATCGAAGCAGATCTGGCAGTAATCCTGGTGATTGATCGCCTCGCGCTTCCGTTTCAGGGGTTCGGCGAAGCGGGGGTCAGAGCCGGCTAGCGTTTTGACGGCCTCCCATTCCGAGTTGCCGACGGTTTCTTTCAGTACTGCGTGCCCGTTGATCATGACGACGCGCTCCATGCCAAGACGCCGGGACTCGCGAGTCCAGGAGAGGGCGATGTCGCGGTTTGATGGGGCGGTGGTGGAGTGGAGTTTTCCTTCGAAGACGCGGGATTCGACGCGTTCCAGTTCGGAGAGCCAGCGGCGTTCGGCTTCTTCGTCTGCGGTGTCAGTGGTGCCGGAGATGTCGGAGCTGTGTGTCTCTTGGTATTCGCGGCATTTTTGGATCATGGTCGGCCAGTCCCACTTGAGCATTTCGGTTGGCGAGATCTCGGGACGGGCAATAGCGCGGGAACCGGCGCGGACGAGAGACATCAGTTGACCGGTTGAGAGGGTGGGAAGGTCATCGGAGGTTGTGGAGGCTGCGGTGGATGATGTATGGGTAGAGGTGTGGATGTCCCGCATCGTCTCAGTGACCTTGGCCGAGAGGTAGAGTTTTTTGAGAATCCGGCCCATCATCTGCTCTTCAACTGTGCCCTGCGTGATCAGACGGTATACGGTGACAGGGTTGACCTGGCCGATACGGTGGGCACGAGCCTGTGCCTGCAGGTCGGCCTGTGGGTTCCAGTCGGTATCCAGCATCACCACATCGGAGGCACTGGCGAGGTTGATGCCTAGACCTCCGGCGCGGGTAGAGATCAGCATGACTTTGTAAGCAGGGTCGGAATTGAACAGGCGGATAGCAAGGTTGCGGCGGGCGCGCGGGGTTGTCCCATCGAGGCGGCCGTATTTGAAGCGCGACCAGTCGCCGCCGCCTTTCAGATGCATAAAGTCCTCGCAAACGTCAAGCATTTTAGTGAAACCGGAAAAGATAAGGACTTTCTTTCCTTGCTTGATACAGAGTTCCTCCAAGAGCTTGTCGAGAAAGACCATTTTCGATGAAGCAAGCATGAGTGACGAAGCCAGGTCGGCGGCATCTTCCGGTTCGGCATTGGGAAGGAGGTATGGGTGGTTGCAACACTTGCGTAGCTGCATGAGGAGGTTCATGAGCTTTCGCCATTTGCCGTCGTTGGGGTTAGGATTGCTCTCGTTCTCCACCTGCTGCTCGACAATCTTGCGCGTCTCGGTCCACTCATCGCCATCGAAGTCGCCGACGCTGTCCCCACCAACGCTATTATCCTCGCCCGGAACAACCGCGCTACCTAATAACCCTCCGAGCTGCACTGCGTCGCCGGTTGCCTCGACTTTGAGCTCAGCCGTGTCGGTAGCCTTGACCTTGAATAAACCCTCCAAAAGGCCCTTATCCATGCGCGTCAACAGCCGCTTATACCAAAACCGCTGCATCGGCGTGAGTGGTAAATACACAACCACCTCCGTCTTCTTCGGAAGATCCAAATTAACGCCCTTGCTCTCCTTCATTCTCCTGAGCATCGCCAACTCCAAAAGTCTTCTCGCACTATCCATAACACTGAGGTTATTCTTTCCAAGGGTAAGGTTGAAAGCATCAGAAAACAGTTGACTCGTATTCTCGGAGAAGACGTCGGGATATAGCCAATGAAGCAGCGCCCACAACTCCGTGAGATTATTCTGTAGCGGGGTTCCGGTGAGGATGAGACGGTATTCAGCTGCCAACCCTTGCAGCGAGGTAGCGATGTTCGTCTTTTCATTCTTGATCTTGTGACCTTCGTCAAGGACCACGTACCGCCAGACGAAGGCGCGACGAAACCATGTCTTTTCGCGCTCGTAGACTTCGTAGCTTGTTACCACTACATCGTAGCCGCGTCCTTCGCCATCGCCCTCACCATCGTCAGCTCCGAATACATCCCCCGTCTCGGCGAGTTTCTTCAACCGCGAGCGCTCGGCAACAGGACCGTGAAAGCGGAGAACACGGAGGTGCGGAGTCCAGCGTTTGCACTCCGCGATCCAGGAGGAGAGTACCGAGAGGGGGCAGACGACAAGGAACGGACGTTGGTGGCCTTCCGGCGCGGGTTCGTATGTAGTAAGGTAGGAAAAGAGGGAAAGAGTTTGCTATCAAGTTGATCACGATTGTTAGTCATGAGCTGCGACGAGGTACACTAACAATGAGATCAAGAAACTAACCAACGTCTTTCCGAGACCCATCTCGTCTCCCAAAATCCCGCTGGCGCCGTTGTTGTATAACCAAACCAGAAACGATAGACCCGACAATTGGTACGGCTTCATTGTTGCCTTGACATGCTCCGGTTGGTGCTCCAATAACTTGTACGGAACGACCTCCTTGGCAGCGGCCACGGGTTGGGTGGCTTCGACAGCCGTGGCAACGGTGGTGGATTGTGTCTCCTCCGGCTTCTTGTTCCCACCATCCCGAACTTCGATCTGGACTGTAGCCACCCCTATCACCTCCTCCTCCTCCTCCTCCACCGTTTTCTCACCCATCTTTTCGATCATTTTCGAGATATAATTCTTCTCCGGCAACAGGGGTTCAAACAAGTCCCTATACTTAACATAGAACGTATCTCGCTTCTTCTTCGTCTCCTCGAGACTCTGCCTTATTTCCGCCCTCACCGAGACCTCCTCCACTTCCTCCCCCTTATCTTCCTCCTTTCTAACAACACACTGCCGCTTCGCCTTCACACAAGCCCCACATCGCGGCTTCCTGCGATCACACTTCTTCCTCGAGTCGCGGCAGTGCTGACACGCGTCACCGGGGGGTGCACGCTTCGGCTTCTGCTTCTGCTTGTGCTTGGACTTCTTCCGCGACGAGAACGCGCGGTCCGTTGCGATGTAGTCGTTTAGACCCACGGGGGCAGAGAGAGCAGCTCGGGGGCGCAGAGATTTTCCAGTTCCAGTGCCGCGTTCGGGACGTGGCTCGGACGGTTCGAAAGATTCAGGGGTGTCGACGTACTCGTCGGAGTCGGAGTCGGGGTCGGAGGGAACGGAGTAAATTCCGGCGCTGGAGCGGCGGGGGCGGAGGGAACGGCCAGATGGGGGGGCGGGAATAGACAAGGACACGGTGATGGACTCCGCGGCGGCGGCGGAAGAGGCGTGTTTGACGCGTCCGGAGGAGCGGCGGGGACCGGGATCGGTGGACATGGCTGGTTAGTGCAGATTAGGTGTAAGTGAGGATACGGTGCGGTGGTGGTAGTTAGGATCAGTGTCGGTGCGTAGTGAGGATTTTTGGGTTGGGCTGGGTGCGGAGGAGGGCTGCTAGGGGGTAGAACTGGAGCTCAAAAAAAGGGGTGCAAGACGCGCCGCTTTTTTTGTTTGCGGCTCAACGGCACACGCGGAAACTATGCGGCTGAAGGAGATGCATTAGGCTAGATCTCCCAATCACAAATGAACCGGCTTCACTCCTTGCGAGCATGAGGCTCCGGTAGGCAAGTGCGGCTCATCTGCAGCGATTCGATCAATGGGGCTCGAACGTTCGAGACTGCAAACCTTAAGTTTAAATACTAGCTCTAGATTCGGGCTAAAACAACGCTACGAGAGCCTGTTCTTCACGAAGGCAGAGGAAATTGTGTTTCTGTGTTTGTTCTATGGCCGGTTATTGGATAAAGGGAGGTCGGTGGTATGATAAAACCTACGCAGATAAGATCGATTAGATGTGATTTGAATCTCCTTCTCAGGTTCTCACCGCGATATCGACTGGATTTAAGCCCTAGCATAATGAATTTTTCACCGAAGTGGAATGAAATCTCTCCGGTAAAAATAGCGGTAGTCATTAGATATTATTAACTGAGGTATATACGGCTCGGTTCTAAGAGCACGCACATGAGGCGAGAACGAAACGCTCGAAGACTTGTGTAACAGCAAATCTATGATAGCCGGGATCCTGCACATACAGTGGAAGCAACCCTGGAGGCTAATCGACTTGCAGAAGCTACTGAATCTGGGGTGCAGACGGATCTTATTTCTCACTTTATGTCAACGATCGATGTCGTTGAATGCTCACATTCCATAACCCACTCGTATCAATTAGCGTACCCATCGAAGTATCCACCCCGCCCAACACCGAAACACAACCTACTCTCACAGTCCCAACACCGCCGCACAACCACTAGAATACCCACCCTTCTTCTTACACAACGCACCCAACTTCTCCTTCTCCTTCACATTCATCACCACCCCCTCCGTCTCCACCAAATTCGAAGCCTGATCAACCTTATTCTGCTGCACCAGCCGTTTCGCCTCAATAGCCGCAAAATGTGGCCTCAACGTATCGTCCTCGACCGCCTCATTAATTGCAGACACACCATCTGAAAGATCCCTCCCAGTAGCAAGAACCATATGCGCATCCGGCGTAATCAAAATCTTGCGTGCAGCCTTTGCATGCGACTCCGTAGTGGGCCCGGTAACCAACACTGTCGTCTTCCCCTCCACCACAAACACATCCCAGCACGCTTTTACAGTGATCTCGCAGAGGCCAGAGTAGAAGAGTGCGCCCTCCGCCCCGCGAAGCAGGGTGAGCGATGTCGTTTTGACCTCGTCAGCGGCGAGCTCGGTCATGGGGCTGGCATCTACACAGTAGACTAGTGAGGTGAAGGTGCGCACGGTTCCGGCAGAATCTTTAACCGTGCCAGACACGAAGCCGGATTTGAGGGAAATGTCGGCGGGGGTGGTGACCGGAGTGCTGCCGGTATTCTTGAGAGTAACCGTGACACGTACCGGGGCGCCGAGGGGGATCACAGAGTGCAAAGGTTCAACAGCGAGCTCCAACCCCGGTGGGGAAATCTGCGTATCCGTCGGCGAAATTGCCGGAACAGTTTCGCTTGCCTCTGCGAACGGGATTCCGCCGGGACGAATGAAGATGTCGGGGTAGTGGCGCAGACGCTTCAGATCGTTATCTGCAAACGCCCACTTGATGTTGTCTGGGAAGGTACCAGCGCCGGCACCGGCGATGACATCGCTCGTGTTCATGAATCCGAGATCGACCGTGTTGTGGAGCAAGCCAAAGGCATGGCCGAGTTCGTGGATTGCGGTACGGAAGTACGCAGCTTTTACGTCGGCGAAGCGGTGGCCTCCAGCGTGGCCCCAGTTCGGGGAGCCGGTTGTTGGCACCTGCCAGTTTGTGGAGATTCCGACACCCTCACGGGGAACGGCGTTGGAGTCCGTCGAGCCGCTGTCGTACATGATCCCGCGCTCGGTGGCGTCGATGCGTTTGACGATGAGGATGTGGTAGCGCCATTCAGAGTCGAGGTCGGCGGAGTCTCGGCGGGCAATCATGGTTTCGTGCATCTCCGCGTTCGACCAGCTATCGCCGCTGCGTTCGCTGATGTTCGTGTCGCTCACGTCTTTACTCAGCTCCCAGCCGATGGATGAGAATACGGTCTGCCAGTTATGCCCAATTCCACTGTCTGCTGGAATGTCTGCTTTCAAGCCCTGCACGGTGTCGATCTCCACAGTCGCTTTGCGGTAGTTCGGAGAGACCCAGCCCATCTTGAGCCTGGCGACGATATTGCCCGCGGCATTGGTGACGTCGCCCTCAAGGTAGTCTGCGGACGGGTACTCAACCGGCGCGCTGACCCACTTCATCTCAGCAGTAACGTCACCTTCGTTGTTCCAAGTCCCGCTGATGCCGGCCTTGGTGAAGCGCCACATCTGAAATCCAAGTGAAAACGACCGCTTGGTCGTCGACCCCTCGAGGATGCGGGTGATGCGAAGATAGTAGCGATACTGGGTTCGACTCTGGATTGGGATCCCTGCGCCTGGAGCCGGGGGAGGCAACATGATCGGAGTTGTGCGGCCATCGGAGCGGCGGAGAGTCGTGACTGGTCGCTGGTACAGATCTCCGCTCGCCGTACGTCCGGCGGAATGGACCTCAACGCGGATTGTACCGTCGTAGGCTACCAACCGCGAATTGACAGGTTCGTAGTTGACGAGCCAGGCGCCGGCCTTGACTGAGTACAGGCGGATAGCTGGGGACCCGTCGGGGTCGTCAGTGGTTGTCGACGAGGCGAAGGGTAGCGACATCGGCTGCGGGAGTGGTGGTGCGGACATTTTTGGAGTAATTTTTTGGAGTAAAGGTTATTGGTAGTAGTAGAGGTGAACAGAACAGATAGGCAAGTAGAGTGGTGAAGAATACGGAAGATGCTAGGAATAGCGAAGTTGGTGAGTGTTTAGTTATACGTTGGCTGTGTCGACTGTTTATATTCCTTGGGTCTGTTTCGTGTAACTGTTAGAACAAAGTCAGTGTCCTTCAGCCCAAAGTATCATGACCATAGTTTTTCAGCTGGTGAAGAGCGGCTGAACAGCTCCGCATGCTCTTCTTTCTGAAAAGAAGAAAAGAAGGAAGTATATATCCCCAAGATCCCCGGCGAATAGAGACTTGCGGGGAAAGCATGTCTGCACCCCGGATCTCGATCGGCTTACGTGTGGAAGATGTTGACACATGTGGCTTCCTTGGCCGTTTCAGCCCATCAGCCCTACATCGTCAGCTCTTAAGCACCTCTTGGCAATGGATAACTCTGTGTGAAGATGATATGGGCCTCCAGGCAACCAGGAGAAGATACCACGCGGTGGGAGACAACACTGACAAGCAGAAGGCGCCATTCGGAACAGACGTTTGACGATGGAGTCAGCAGGAACGTTCGTAACCCATGAGGGTGGTAGAAAGCCTTGGAACAGCGGTGCGAAGGCGTTAACAAGCTGCGAGGCCCCGCTTCTTGCAATGGACTGAGTTGATGTTCGACTGGTCATTGGTGGTGGTTTGTAGTTATGATTAGCTGCGAGTGCGGATTGATGACCACCGGTGGATATTGCAGGCGAGTGAAATAAGTGAGAGGACACCGGCGTCTTGGCGCGCCTCGCCCTCAAATGCAAGTACTCCACAACCATGATACCTATACAGGTAGGACTTGGCAGAAAGAAAGCTTACATGCTATGGAGTGTATATCAGTGTGTAGGGCTCCATTCCTTGATGCGAAGTAGCCATCCGCATGCAAGGTGGAATTGTACCAAGATGCTCACTTATTCCACTCGTCTGGCTGTCACCGGCACTTTCCTTGCGGATCGGAGCAGGGATTAGACGCTAGCATTTCAGATCGACAAAAGTTGGGTCCAGAAGAGCCGCATAAAAATTATCTTATCTTATCATCTTCCAACTTGGATGCAACACTTCACAACTACACTTCTTAAATCTAGACTAGGACTAGTTCCAACAATTTAGAGCAGGGTCTATGGCAGTTAAGATTTAACATGTCTGGTTGCAGCCTCAATAGTCTCTAATCCGGGGCCTAAAATCGGGCGGGTGCGTATACTCGACCTGAGAGTCTTCCGTTCCAGCCAATATCTGACTGAGCCGAGCAAGCACGCAATAGGAACATAAAACAACATGACCAAAGCGAGGAGATCTGGAGTTGAAATCATACGCACGAAGTATGGTAAATATTACTTTGACTCATACTGTGCTCGCTGAGATTGACTATATGATTCCGCTGTTCCAGCTTGCTAGTCGGATATCTGAGCTATTTACTGCAGCAAGCTGTTCTTTAGACGCCAGTTAGGGTCGGTACGGTTCAAGTGGTCGATCGGGGTGTTTGGGGCGAGCCTTGTGAACTACGTGTGGGGCTATTACTGCTGCTCTACTAGATCCCGTGTTGCAAATGTCATAGTTGTCGCATTCAGAATTGGTGCAAAGGTAGTTCGGCGGTTCATGAGCGATCTGGAGTTCAGCAGCTATCGTTCAGCAATGCTAGTATGCGTCTGGAGACAACCACAAGGATTCTACGCACACTGCGCTTGGTGTATAGTACGATATTAACAATGTCGCTAATCTCGCCATCCATGGTAATGCAGAAATGGGGGATCACCGATGTTCCAGCTGTTCCATAACACCAGACAATGAAGTAAAGTAGGACGGTATCCCCTGGATCGTAACGGTTCCCGGCCCACACGGGCCGCCCGCGCAACCACCTCACCACACGTCCAAAAATGGTCATCAGAGGCTGTCCTTTTTATCAAGTCTTCTTTAGTAGCAAATAAAACTTTATGTCAAAGTGAATTGTAAATTATATGTGATGTGACTTTGTAAGTCTTACTGCCCCACCAAAATTTGCTCTCTGAGTTGGCAACCCACCCCATGTCTATGCACCACTACCCACCTTTCTCCTTTACAGGTGATTGAATTCCACAAAATGATGCCTTTCATTATTGAGACACCACAGTTACTTGCATTTTGAACAT
>Ga0307515_10009519_pt1 | contig 18769 bp, 24 predicted proteins | sample 17_EM_MG_FD_194513 | JGI IMG/M metagenome (GOLD analysis project Ga0307515, IMG submission 194513) | Populus trichocarpa ectomycorrhiza microbial communities from riparian zone in the Pacific Northwest, United States - 17_EM | ecosystem: Host-associated > Plants > Roots > Unclassified | place...
CAGTGGGATGGGGAGGAACTATCGATTGTATAAAACGTTGGCCTAGAAGATACGGGAGGCCTGAGCTCGAGCTCGTGGGTTCTTGCGTTAGGGGCTAGGATGCATTATGCACGTTTTCTGTAGAGAAACCTCGTAAGCGAAAATGGGGATTGCATGCGTAGGACTCTCTTTACCCATAACCCCGTAACATGCGCCGGGCACATTCATACTCCAGGGCATGCTTCAAAAGAGTCTCCAAATCCGTGCTATCTTGTCCCAGTCCATCCGCAATCAGCCGAATCCGGATGTACTTGTGAACCCCAACGAAGAATATAGCGGCGAGACACTGTTCGTTGACGTATGGGAGATGCCTCGCGCGCAATCGAAGTTCAGAAGCGAACTCTCGGACCCTGAGATTTCCTTGACTCGCTGACATCAGCTCCTTGTGCAACGTCATCTTGTGACCAGGGGGGAAACAATCCTCATGAATTGCTTTGAAGATTTCCTCGAGTGACTGTTCCCTTGGCGGTAGGAAGCGGCTGGGAGTAACATATGCAATAAAGCACGACTTCGCCTTTCCACTGACAAAGCGAGGGAACATGTACATCACCTCTTTATGGGACAGTCCACTGTATTTGACCCAGGTGGTCACCTGGCACACCCAGACGTCGAAGACCCTCAGGTCAGCTCTTCCGTCGTATGGGGTTGGTAGTGAGATACTAGAGCAAAACGAGCTACTCGTGCTCGTGTCAGTGGTGCTCGAGGTCGTCCCGGTATCGGACGAGTAGTCACTCGAGTCTGGACTCTCGCCCCTGCGAGCAGGTCTCTTCGTCTGTACTTTGACGGTTTTGGGGGCTTTTCTACCCCTCGGCCGATCACCGGCCATTGCGGCTTGATCAAGGCCTGGCGCTCTGCTACTCGTCTGCTCGACGAGGAGGCGTGCATTGGCGGATCTATTATCAACGCCTGATTCGAGGTCTCGAGGTCGACGTCCGGCCGCTTTGCCGTCCGACCTCTTCTGACCCTCTCTGCCATTCCTTTCGGATCTGACGGGGAAGTCCTTCTTTCGGGGCATCGGTAAAATCGAAGTGAAAAAGGTGGGTAAGGAAGAAAAAAATTTGAAGAAAAGGGGAAAGAGAAAAAGAAGATAGGGTTTCGTTTGGAGGTTTGGTGGTTGTGTAGAGCGAAACAGATGAGGGAGATGTGATCTGTGTCGCAGAGGAAAAGTCACGGTGGTGGATGCCGCGTTTATAGGCTTGATTATACAGGACCGGAGATACCCGGCCGCTGACCACATCCCGCATACATCCTGAAACCACAAGTGCGCCTGCGAGGGAGATGTTTTATTCATTTTCGGTCGTGTGGGCTCGCTCGTGCTTTTTGAGCGATAAAAAACGAAATCAGATACTCTTGTAAAGCAGACAGTCCTATTCTGATTGTACCCCACCTGCCCCACCCTTGTTCGCCTGCATCCACTTCAGAAACAACGGTACATCCTGACAAGGTGGATACATCATCAGCGGTGAATGGACGCACCAGGGAGATTAACCATACCCGTGACACCGTTTCAGGCAACGCGAAGTCAGCGATGAATTGCGGTACCAGCCCACCGGCCGAGCTGGAGACAGCCATTCTCCACTCAACCTTATCCCCAGGCAACTCCAGGATACGTTCTGCGCTCGCGTAGCGACCTTTTACACCCTTCTCCTCGAGGGCAGCAAGGCCTTCATCCTCTGGCGAGGAGAGATTTACCGGGATAGACACGACGATGCTATAAGTTTTGGGCCCCCGTTCATTTTCTAAGCCGCCGGATGGGGAAGTGAGGAAAAGGAGTGGAGCGCGTACCCTTCTCTCCTAGAATCAACTTCACTGAGTTGCTTTACTTGCAACACTGTGAACACCCGCGGCGACAAAATCGAGCTCAACTCGTAGTAGTGCGTCCAGATCTCCGCATTCGGGGAGAGAGACTTGAGGAGCCTGGCCTTCTTGAGGTCTGGAATGAACCTTCCACCAGAACCCAGATGCTCAGTACTTGCCGTTCGACTGCAGAGAGGTGCAATTCACAAGGGCATAGCCAAGATACTTACTGCATCTCGTTCTCAGCCTTGTTCGTCCCCAGCCCGCTCCAAAATTCGTCAAAGGTCCCCTCTTCACGCGTGTGCTCGCTGATCCTACACGCCCACTTTGTCCCACCGTTTCCACCCTTGGAGCTTGGGGAGTACGTACGTGTCTTGACAACCTTCTGATACGTCTTGCCTTGTTTCCAGTTGCTTGACGCGGCAAGGATCTCTTTCCCCGCGGCAATAATTGCATCTTCCGAGGGTATTTCTGACGGTTTGATGGGGTGTCCGTTGGTAAGAAAGTTGGATTGCGGTTGGGACATGGATGGTGAGGAGGTGGGACCGCCGTCATCATATGATCTTAGCCAATTCAAGAGGGATGATCGGTTCGGGTGGTTGCGAGAACGGTTTACCGGATCCGGTCGTGAGGGGAAAGGTGGGTACAGAAGAGTGCAAGGGTAAGTTCATGTGAATGTAGGAAATTCCAGCACGTGTTGTCAACCCCACGGCACGTGGCCGTCGGAAAAAGTTCAACAGGAGTTTGCACCCCAAGAACACAAAGGATCGATGTTAAACTTACTCCGATTCGGGGTCTTGATGCGGATTTGGTGACCGACGAAAGACCCCTGTACGCTCCCTCTTCCCCCTTTCAATTGTGCTCTCTGAACACTCTATATTCGCTAACTTCCTCTCAAGGGAGTCTGCGATAGCGATGGTAAACGATATCTCCAAAGGACAGACACGCCGTACAAGTGGATCAATCGACTGCTTTACGCCCGCGCCAGACTCGATCTATTCCTCCGTTTGCGTGCTCGGGCGTGGGACACACACAATTCGCTCTGGTCGGTCGCTTCGAGTGCTACAAAAAGTTGCGGCCGCGGGCGAGGACCCTGATCTCGAGACCGCGTACGATAATTGCACGGGCATCGCCAAGGCATATCGGCCAGAGGGGCCACAGGGAAACGAGACCGACATACCGCAGAAAGCGGAGCAGGACGGGGAGAAGACTTCCTTCATCAATAGTAACTGCAAACAGCCACCTTCGTCGACTTGCCCCATCATGAACATCCGAGAATCCATGGGGCCCGACCCTCCCGGCTCCCGTATCTCCTGTTGTTTTATATGTGAGTCCATCACGTTGCAGAACCCACGAACGTCTCTGAATCGACCCTAGGCCGCTCCCGTCCATGGAAGGCTGGCATATACCACGGGGAGACCAACACCGTGAACTTGACAGACAACCCCCTGTCAAAGAAAGGGAATCCGAACGATTTCGACCCTGCACAATTCGCTAGCCAAGGAGTACCAAGGGAACAGGCCAATATTGGGGCCCTACCATTTATAGCCATGCCTTTGTTGTCGTTTGGTGCATCGTATGGGAAGATCTCCCGCAAGTATCATCACGAGGCAGAGGCGTTCGCATGGGTGCTAATCTACATCTGCGGTACCGCCAGCGAGCACAAAGGGAAGATCATCAATGTGGATCCAAACCCGTTCAAATGTTGGTTTAGGGGTTCGGTGTGCTGTCTGGATAACAAGCTCAATCTCTTATACACGATAAGAAGGCTCAAACTTCCGGTCCACGATCATGCAAGACCCTTGTTGGTCGGGCTCTGTAACCTCTGGGGCGGAGATGGAGAAAGGGACGCTGTCGCGCCTGAGTTCGCGTTCGACGGAATCGAGGACGGCGACGAATCGCCACTCGGGTGGCACAAGGAGTCGTCCGATCTTCGAACGTTCGCCGACGTTGTTGCGGTTTTTGGCAAAACATTACGGGCGAATGGACCGGAATACAACTACGCCGTAGAATTGGTCAAAAGGTTTAAGGAGTTTGGAATAGATTCGGTCCAATAGATGCACTCAACTCTCGAACATCATATTGTGTCCGTTGACGTGTTTGGTGGGAGGAATGAATTGTGCGGCTTCATGATTCTGGTGGCCATGCCGGGGGCTGGCCTGCGCCACGAAAGTATCATTCATAGATTCAAATGATCAGCAATCTAAGGGGCACTTAAAAGGGGTTCGATGGTAAGTGCGATAGGGAGAAGGGGTGGCGCTCTGAGGAAGGTAATCGTCTCACCTGCCCCTCCCACACAGAACCGAGTATGGTCAATCTGAAGTTTGACAGGGTTCACCCACCTGACGTTCACGTTGCAAGAATTAACTTGAGTTGCATGACCCGCATACCGGCATCAGTTTATGGAAATACCCGGTTCAGCTGCGATGAAAAGCTGATCGCATGGGCGGTAAGGCGCGCCTGTTGAGCGCCTCGCGAACCGCATAAGAAACCAACTCGAATGGGTATGGGTGGTAAGGTTTGCGAGCAAGTCGAGCGGTAGAACGAACATCCGTTTTCAATTAGGTTGATAATAATAGGATACAGGGATGGGGCCCTATGCCGAGGGTTGTTGGTCGACAGCCGTGTTGTTGACGTCGACGAGGCCAAAGTACCTGCTACGACCGAGGTTGGTATCATCTCTAGGAAGTTTCTCCCCTCTTGTAAGGACGACTCCGACAAATTTACGATCCGTCCGCATCCATTTCTCCTTGTAGAAGCGGACAAAGCCTGGAGATGTGGCGTAAATAGTGTGATCCCGGCCCATCTTTACCTGTGAGACGGTGGAGGAAGGTTACGGGGAACAGGAATGGATAGGATCAGAACAAAAAGCGTACATGTTGGCCCGGGTGGAATTGTGATCCACGCTGGCGGACAATGATGTTCCCTGGTATAACATGCTGGTCTGCGTCGTGTGGTCCGTCAGCAAACCGCATTCGTCGCGTGAAAAGGGGCGGACGAACCGGAGAACTTCTTGATTCCCAACCGCTTTCCAGGTGACCCTCCGTGGTTTCTGACCGTGCCACCGGCGCGTTTTGTTGCGGTCCTGACCGATCCCAGACCTGCGTTCCTGGTGGTGAGTCACCACAACAAAAAACCACGGTCCAGTCACCCTTACCAGTGAATGAGAAAGGACCTGAGGTCGTGGCTGACTGCAGCCCTCGCCAGAGGCCAAACCAAGTCATTTTCTTTTCTTTTCTTCTTGTGGACGGTGTGCGAAAGGGGAGGACGATTACGTAAAGGGACTACTCCCTTGAAAACGATTTCCGCTTGGTCACTCCGTCTTCTTCCCCTCTTCTTCTCCATCTCCATCTCCTCGCTAACTAATTCTTACAACAATGGTCCTCCTCGTCACCTCTGATAATGAGCAATTCGTCGTCGACAAGGAAGTTGCTGAGCGCAGCGTCCTCATCAAGAACATGCTCGAAGGTAAAAACGTTGCCCCTCGCTGTCCCTACCACCCCTTATCTGACGACCTCATTTACCTCTAGATGTTGGAGAGAGCGACCAGCCTATCCCATTGCCTAACGTCTCTTCGTCCGTGCTAAAAAAGGTCTGTCGTTGTCGCGCCGCCCACGTCCAAGTGCGTGTCGACTGATCGCGGGGTATCACGCAGGTTTTGGAGTATTGCGAGCACCACCGTGGCGAGCCTCTGCCGACTGCCGATGAGGCCAACGCGGACGAAAACCGAAAGCGAACAACTGACATCAGCGAATGGGACCAAAAGTTTATCACCGTTGATCAGGAGATGCTGTTTGAGATCATCCTGGCTGCTAACTATCTCGACATAAAGCCTCTGCTGTGCGTCGCTTCCTGCAGAACACGACATACTCAGTTTTCTGACATTATTACGTAGCGATGTCGGGTGCAAGACCGTCGCCAACATGATCAAGGGTAAGACCCCTGAAGAGATTAGGAAGCTCTTCAACATTGTCAACGACTTCACTCCTGAGGAAGAGGTGCGTGGCTCCACGTGTTGTCTCTGACCTCTCTCACACATTGTTCGTTATTTTACAGGCCCAGATTAAGAAGGAAAACGTAAGTCATCCACCTGTCTCACACGTGTGTGAATCGGACCCTGATATCTGGCTTTTCACCAGGAATGGGCTGAGGATCGTTAGACTCCTGCAGACGGTGTTTCCTTGCAGCTCCTTCCCCTCGTCTACCATAATCCAACACCGCTGTATTATTTTACTTCAAGTATCTCTTGACACTCACTCTGGGGTGACGTGTGCATTGAATGTTCGTTACGGAGTTAGACTCGTCGCCTTATCTCCGTGGACGATCTGCGAACGATTGATCACACTGCACGCACATAATCAGTACCTGCTGCGCGACTGACTTAGAGGGCATACAGTCGATTTGGTCCTTTACAAGTGCCGGGCTGCTGCGAGTGTGCCGTATCCGATTGTGTTGGTTCGTGTGTCTTACCAGACGCCAATGCACCGAAATCCGGCCCATGGGCTCTGCTGAGTCTATACGTTAGCAAACCCGAGGAGTGGCGCCAGGATACCACGGCTTGCGTTCGGCTAGATTGAAATCCGATGTCCCCTGGACCCAAGGTCAACACAACACCCTGCCCTCTTTTCCTCATTGATTCCTCGCTCGCTTCATTTTCTCAACTATTAATACAACTACCGGGTCGGAAGAAGCACAATCCATCGAATGGCATCTCACCTATCCATTCTGATCTCCAGTAGGTGGATAAGGGATCGATGCTGCAGTGAGGAATGGTGGTGGGGCCCGGGTGCGGTGAAGGGACCCCCAAAAATGGGTGGGGCATCCGGGAAGTGCACGGTCGATCTGAGTTGCACCTTGTGATCTACCAGAATGTTCTCACCATCTCCTTTCTGCCCTCATAACGCTTAAGCACAGCGCCTCCAAAATTCCACATTACAATGATTCTGCGAGAGGTACGGCAACCAACAGCCGAACGCGGTTGGGTTTGTTGGCCATCCGAACAATTTTGACCCTGGATCTTACCACATGCTGAGAGAGATCCAAACGTGGTTGTACCTCGCACCCGCGACGTACCCTGGATGCGCCTGGACGCTTTGGGCTCAAGAAGCCGACGGCAGCATTGGATCATGACGCCCGTCCGAGAATGGGGTGGCCAAATCCAGGAGAGGTCTGTCCCCGTCCAGACTTTTTGCTTTGACTTGCCCGATAGGCTTGTGTCCTAAACTTTTGGCCCGGTAAACCCAACGGACCTTCCCACCCACCCTGGGGGTCTCGGCGGCGAAGATCACGACTCTGGTATGAAACACACCCCCAGATATCCGTCATGTTGGGTATTGATCATTGGATGTGTTGGACCCCACGTCGGTTCAGAGAACATATTTCATTCTCGACCTTTTACGGAAGAGAAACCCTCTATCTCAGCGTCCGATATCTTTCATCCAACGTGCCTGCGATTCGGGCCACTTATATAGGATGGATGGATTTCTGCCCAGTCTCTCCTCAGTCCTCTTCTATCCCCATCTCCTTCTCTCCTCCCAACTGCCTGAGAAATAATGGTTCTCCTCGTCACCTCTGATAACGAGCAATTTGTCGTCGACAAGGACGTTGCCGAGCGCAGCGTCTTCATCAAGAAGTCGCTCGAAGGCAAGAAAATTGTTCCCCGTTGCCCCCGCCAGACTTTACCTGACCAACCCCTTCACCCATAGATGCTGGAGGGGATGACAAACCTCTCCCCTTGCCTCAAGTTTCCTCGCCTGTGCTGAGAAAGGTTTGTAGTTTTTGCGTAGCCCATGCGGAAGCCATCGACTGATCGCATTAATCGCACAGGTTTTGGAGTACTGCGAGCACCACCGCGGCGAGCCTCTGCCGACTGCTGATGAGGCCGACGCGGACGAGGACCCAAAGCTAACGACCGATATCGGCGAATGGGACCAAAAGTTTATCACCGTTGATCAGGAAATGTTGTTGGAGATTATCTTGGCTGCTAACTACCTCGATATCAAGCCACTTCTGTGCGTCTCCGACAGAAGTACGCGCGTGAAGTTTGGTTTCCTGATACCATAACGTAGGGAGGTCGGAACCAAGGCCGTCGCCATCATGATCAAAGGCAAGACCCCCGAAGAGATTAAGCAGCTCTTTTGAACATTCTCAACAACTTCACTCCTGAAGGAGAGGTGTGTGATTTGACGTGCTGTTTTGAAACCCCTCTGATCCGCTGTCCAGACTCAGATTAAGAAGACGTAAGTCACTCGCCTTGTCTCACCCGTGTGCGAACGAGATCCATGGCGTCTGACTTTTCATCAGGAATGGGCTGAGGATTGTTAAGCTCTCGCAGACTGTGTTTCTTGTAGTCCCTTCCCCTCGTCTACCATGACCAACTATCGCTGTATTACCTTACTTCAAGGATCTCTTGACGCTCTCAGTGTGACGTGTACATGCGAACGATTAAGGTTAAGTCACTTAAGAGTCAGATCCGTCGCCTGATCCCCGCCGCACGTTCCGCCACCCTCTCTCTCCGTCCAATCAACCCAGGATGCCTCGTATCCCTGATCTACCAGGACATCTCGTGCCGAGCAGTTCAGAACACGCCCAATGGCTGAGGAATGTGGTGAGCGAGCTTTGTCACCCCAACACCAAGTCCGGCCCTCTCTATCCTTTCCGGCTCTAGGCTAACCGCTTCCGCCTCTCATCTACGCGTCCATCCGCTCAATTCTCTTTCCTCACCCCTTGGTTGCTTCGCTCTGCGTGGATAGTCCACAGCACAGTCGGTTTCCTGGCGCACAGCCCATAAGCTTCACGGCAGATGACCTCCAAAGATTGATTAATGAAGAGTCAGTCACCCCTCTCCCCGCCTGCCCTCCTCCCCGTTCTTCAGTTTCGACGAGCAATAAATCTCTAAATGTGATACCCGTTCAGTTATTGGGTTTGCGAGAAGTCGGATGGTATCCGCGTGTTGTTGTTCATCACAACACTCGGGGAGACCCAGCGTGTGTTTTTGGTACGTGCAGTCGGTTTGTGCGGTTGTCAGCGGTTCTTAACTCCTTGCGATTTCCATATCCGGTCTTCGCCCTTGGTATCTCGGGATTGAAATGTGCAACAGCTGGACAGGCATAACAACTACCACCAACTCGAAGGATTCTACTTCCCTCACCACGAAGACCCCCGCGTCCCTCTCAAGAACTCACTGATAGACGGGGAATTGGTATTGGATGTTGATCCTCAAACAAGACAGGCAAGGGCTCCTCAACCCTCCCTCCTAAGAACGTACTTTAATCACCAACGTTTATTCCAATAGGAAACTTTGCGGTACCTGTGTTTCGACTGTTTGGTAATCGATGACCAGAACGTGATGGAAAGGCCACTGGATAAGCGTTATGGTGTATGCAGGCGCATTCAACTCATTCGAACAACCTCGAGCTCGACTGATCTCCCCAACCCTTTTTTCTTTTTTTGCAGCGACTGAGGGATTGGTTCTGCAAACCGTACCAGCGGATGCTCGACCAGTTCCCTGCGGTAGTTGACCAGCATCCATTCCAGTGAGACCGGTTCCTCACGTGCGTTTTATGGTTTTACGATTTATCTATGCCGACAGAATTGTCATCAAAGAGACGAACCTTTCGTATCACCTCGAAAAGGTCTTCGACATCGACATCCCAGCACTGCACCACGGGAACGACGGGTTGATTTACACGCGTGTGTTAACTCCTTACAAGTCAGGGACCGACCGGAATATGTACGTTTGTTTCAAAAGTTCCCTCCAAGCCCCTTCTCTGCTCTCGCGATTTTATTCCTCACACCTGACCCTCTAGATTGAAATGGAAGCCACCATATGAGAACTCGATCGACTTCAAACTGGTCTTGAAATTTCCTCCTTCCGCCACAAACCCATCCCAACCAGATTTCTACACCAAGCCCGTGTTCGCGTTGTACGCGTGGATGGGAGGGGAAGGTGTGAATGCGAAATACGAACCGTACGATGTGATGCGTGTAACCGATGATGAATGGGAACGGTGTGTGCACTTTGCAACTCTCTCTCTCTCTCTCTCCGTGCCCTGGACTTATTTTGCTATCGCTATTTGTAGGATTAAGGTGTCAGGAGAACAGTTCGAGGATAGAATCGTTGAAGTACATTGGGATCCCGCCGTGGAAGGATGGAGGATGATGCGGTTTAGGGACGACAAACCCGCAGGCAATCACATCAGCACCGTAGAGAAAGTTATAAAGAGCATACGCGACGGTGTTGAAAAAGAGGCGGTACGGATCACACAGCACTTACGCAGCGACCGCTTTTTTAACCGTCTCACCTCACCCAGCTGCTCGAGAAATGCGGGGCCATCCGGGCGGCCTGGAAAGCCCGACAAAACCAACAGAACCAACCATTCATCCCTCCCCACCTCAGCGCGGGACCACCCAACATCCCTCCCGCTCTCGCCCAACAAAGACCTCTACCACCTCCTTATCCTCAACCTTCACACCCAAACCCCCATCCCCACTTACGGGTACGGGAACCACCATCGCACCAGCAGCAACATTCCTTCTCGCACGCTCAGGCGGGAGTGCAAGGTGGTCCTGTGCAGGTGCAACCGCAGATAGGTACCGGATTTTCGTTACCGAATGGAGAGATTAGGTATGGACCGATCCAAGCATCGAAGTGGAGTAAGGTCACCGGACCTGGATCTTGGGGTGGTATGTATCGTTGAGGCATAGGATCCGGGACTATGTGTCTGTACCTGGGTACGGCAAGGTTTGGAGGGGGGGAGGGAGGAGGGGGTGTCGGATTTGTTTCACAATACTAGTTTTTCCTTCTATATTTTCTGTCGTAGAGTAAACTTTTCTTGACTTGTCGTGTGTCAGTCGTGTACGAGGTGACCGGTTCACAGCCGGCTATGTCTGTATACCCCCTTCTTGCGATAAGGTTAATACAATGTCTCATGTACATGTTGTCTCTCCGTTTGTGGTGGAACCGGTTGCGCTACCACTGGGCCCCAGATTTTTATCTTTTGATCAAGAGGACCGCAGGAGCCCCAGTGTCAGTATCCACGAAAAACGCTATTTAGGGTAGCCAGAACCACCGACAAACTGAATATTTGAAAATCGCGATCTATCTGTAATGCAGATTGAAAATGAAATGAATACATAGTCGCTGTCGCCGTCATAGAGGGCGGGCCGGTTGCGGTATGTCACATCAGGACCGTTCAGATATTTCACTCCGTCAAGCGAACATTGTACACTCTCAAAACCAAATCAATTTGATTCGATGATATATGTGGTGTCAGACTGAAGGTATGGGAGAGCGTGTGTATATATGACGAGGCCAAGGAAGTATTCGAAAGCACGATCGACGTATAATGAAAATCCCGTTCTCTGTATGATCGACCCAGCGGACACGATCGAGAACAACCAAGCGATGGGGAGGAGGTAAAGGAGATGGGGAACAAGAGAGGGAAAGTGTGATGAGGAGAGAGAGAGAGGGAGGGAGGAAACGAAGCAAAAAGGCGAAGGGTAAAGACAAGGGGAGGGGAATAGGTGCGTGGGTGTGGTAGAAGCACGAATGGGGATGTATGGTACGCAAGGTGTGGAGTGAGGAAGGGGAGCAGACGGAAGTCAAGATGTAAAGGGGAGGGGATGCATGCGAGGGTGGTGGTACAAGGATGATTGAAGCGAGACCATTAATTGGAACGAAAACAAAAAAAAGACTGGGTGGTGGTATAGACAGGAATAAGCTCGAGGGTGTGTCGGACCTGGAGTCAAGTAGTCTGTTTGTTGTTTGTGGGCGTGCGGTGCGATTTTGTAGAGTTGGAGGGGGATGTCAGAGCCCTCTGCATCGGAACTGGCTGTGGCACAGGATTTACATCAAAACGCGGGTCATGCAGCGTAAGGGTTCGTCATTGTGGGTGTTGGTAGATGGGGGTGCAGAAGTTGCATGAGCCTCGCGACTAAGTCGAAACTAGATGGTAGGGTGAGGAACAAAGCTAGAGTGGCCGAGCGTATCGGCGTCAAGCAAGTCGAACCGGAAGGACAGCGTGTATTTCAATGTGATGGTCGTCATCGTCGAGGTAGATGAGGAAGTGTGACTGTGAGCGGAGCGAGTCAGAAATCCATCCCCAAGATTCACGGTGATCTGATCGACGATCAATGGCATGAATCACTCACAGTATTTGCAAGAGGAACCCCGGTTAGTCCAAGGTAATGGAATGAAACCAACGGGGTTTGAAAAGTTTAGAACGAGAAGCCGTCGTTGATGAACTGAGTAAATGAGCTGTCCAGAACCTGAGAAAATGCGGGGTTACAAGGGATAATCTCGTCGTCGTAGTCGATACGAGATTCTGGAAGCTCCCCGCCGAACCGCAGGGGTGTCGATGGAGTGCGGAAGTCAGGGATATCTGAAAAACAGTCGTCGCTGAAACCAAAATTGAAGGCGGGGGTGGTCGTGGGCGTCAGCGGCAGAGGACTCGGCTCGGGACTTGACGTAAGGGAGGACACGGATGAATGATCTTCAAAGTCGGTGGACAACGAAGTACCCAGGGTACGGTAGACGGATGTGGGCACCGTATGTCTCCTCGCAGCGAGAGGAGCAGGGCGAGGAGCGACTGAGAGGGCAGCGTAGCCTGCGGTCCGGGGATTGAACTGAACAAGGGGTGAGACCAAGTACGCCGGGCCACCGACGATCGGTTGACAGCTACTCACAGAAATTGTGGTATGAACAACTGGTAAATCTCCTTGGAGGATTGGTTCTTCTACATCTTCAACTGTGGGTGGCTCTGGTCGAGTTCGGTCGAGGACAGGGGTTTCGAGGTGAAGGTTCTGGTCTTGCTCCTGTCTGGTGGGCGTGGCTGGTTGGGTTTGGAACTCAATGGCTGCTGGAACTTGACCATCTGAGACAGTCCACCAGTCTATATCAGCCAAGACGCGGCGACGAGCGGTCTCGGGACCAGATGAACGACGGTGGGGGTAGGGGTGTTGGGTGCGTTGGGTGGGCCCATAGGGAGAAGAACGAAGAGTTGGGTGAGAAGAAGTTCTGCGCAAGGAGGGCATGATAGTGATGAAAGGTCGTAGAGGTGGTGGTGGTGGTGGTGGTGGTGGTGTAGAGAGAAGAGAGAGGAGGAGGATGAGGAGGATGAGAGTGGACCGAGAGGGAGTGGTATATAACAAGTAAGTTGGTTCAACTTGAGGATGATCAAATCGCGAGCCGTGTGATCAATCGAAGCGCTGTGCTCCCTCTGAAGAATCACAAACCGTCATGTAATCATTATTTCCTCTTTATCAACAACTCTTTGTTCAGTCACAAGTAAAAATGCAACCGGCTGCCTTTGAGGAAAGGACAGGGCAACGACCAGGATCGTTGCCTTTGAAACAGACGAAGGATCATGGCATCCCCGCCATTCTCCGGGGTTCTCACAGCCCGAACGCTTTCACCCGCCGCGCGCCGTCGGTTGAAACGAATCAGAAAATGTGCTCCGCACCCTCTGTCTCTCTGTCTAGCGATGAGAAAGGATACGAAATCCCGACCAACCATCCAGTTGGCACTGAGCTCTCACGAGGCACCAACAGACAGGGAACTGATCGCGTCCGGTGTCAACTTATCCAACCACTCCGCTCTCCTTTTTGTATTCGCGCCCGGTGATCCAATCAGTCAATAGATCCGCTCTTCGCACTTGCACATGGCACCGGTCAACCACCTGCCATGGTTATATTCTTTCGCCATTTCTACCTCTCATGCGCATACCAGGAACTGTGCTCTCTCCGGTAGACCCCCTTGCATCTCTTTTTCTTTTTCTTTTTTTTTTGAAATTTCGGTCGGAAGGAACATCCTGAAACTCTGAAACGGGAATCCATCAATTCCGTTCCGTTTTCCGCGTTCGCCAACCCTTTCAACCCCGACAACACGCTTCTTTGTCAACTCACTTCTGGAAACCCGGACAGCTCGAGGGAAAATGTCCACTCTTAAGCTGAAACAGTAGAGGCGATCCACCCTCAAGCTACCAAAAGCACAGAACGCCCGCGGACCTCCGTGGGCGCCTCTTTCTCCGGAGATGGTGCTACCGTGGGAAAGTTGAACTTTGAGAGGCTTGCAGTCGATCGACAGGTCGTCGTCCATGTTCTCAAAGCAATTCTCACTCTACCAACAGCGCTGTTCTATTTCGTTTAGGTTGCTGTTGCTGTTGCTGGGAATACCCGAGAGGTGTTTGAATGTGAGCCCTGTGAAACTTTCCCTACAAATTCGTCAAACAGCGCCCCACGAATCTCGACCCTGCCTTGTGTGGTTCTTCTTCCATGCCCGTCGTGCGAATTCAGGGATCCACGCTGAGAACCGCCAGAGTCTCTCCCAAACTAGAACTCGAATTTCTGCTTCCATTGGCGTTTTCTGTCCCCGCATTGAATGCCCCTTCACCCTTTCCTAATCCGGCAGCCGTTCCGGTCCTTCCGCAATCGTTTCCGCGCATCTCTCTCTACCCCCGCACGTCATATCCGTTTGCCTTGTCTCCCAAATAGTCGATGCCTCTCCTGATCTCTGGGTCCCTCATCTCCCCCGTTGACCAGCGTTCCTACAAAGCCATCCCCAACGCACTCATCTATGTCGGCAAGGACGGTCTCATCAAGGCCATCCACCAGATCGCGCCCGCGGGCGCGCCGATTGTGACGGGATCGGACGTGGATGCATTCTTGGAAGAGGTCGGTCACAGTGGAGAACTCGAGATGTTGAATTTGGCGAGAGGAGAGTTCCTGATCCCCGGCTTCATCGATACCCATACCGTATGTGTCCTTCACTACCGTACCAGTGCAATTTGGCCGACCCCGTGAATTAACCTAGAACGCAGCACGCCCCCCAATACCCAAATATTGGAGCAGGTCAACAGCACGAACTCTTGGAGTGGCTCGAGAACGTCACCTTCCCGATGGAAGCCAAGTTCAAGAATCTAGAGTTCGCCACCAAGGCATATACCAAAATCGTGAAACGTATCATCAATGCTGGGGTAAGCTCACGACAGTCCCTTATCTCCTCCCCTCTTTGCATCTGGTGGCAAGCCGACGAAACCAGGCACAAGGTGTCGTGAGCCACGGGATCATTTTAGCCAGATGTCATTCGTCATACTACGTAACCGAGGTACATTATCTGACAACTCGCCATCTCTCGGCATTGTAGACCACCACCTGCTGCTATTACGGCACCTTGCATCTAGCGGCTACCAAGGAGCTCGCTAGGATAGTACATGAACACGGTACGTTGGTCGCAGATCTCGGGCGTGTGCTCGATGCATTGACTTGCCCCGTTCAGGCCAACGAGCATTTGTTGGGGTGGGTGGATTCTACCACTCTCCTGTAGCATGGTAAAACTGATTCCGGTTTCTTTGGTGGTAGAAATGTAACATGGACCGGGAGAGCCCGGATTACTACGTCGAACGGACCGAAGAATCCGTGCCGGATACCGTAGAGCTGATAGGATATATCAGGTCGCTCTCTCCCTCTAAAGGCGCGTTCCATGGTGCAGTGCCCAAACCGTCCAAGTCTCATACGGGAACTTCTGTAGATGGCTCGCGCTATGTCTACCCTGTACTCACACCCCGTTTCGCTATCTCGACCACAGAAAAATTACTCGGAGACATTCGCGACCTCGCCGTTTCTGATCCTTCCCTCGCCATCCAGACACACATCTCAGAGAATCCCTCAGAGGTAGAGTATACGAAGAAGCTTTTCTCTCATCTTTCAAGGCCGGGGAAGCCGATCACCTACGCTGGGGTGTATGACCACTACCATCTCTTGAGAGATAACACGATCCTTGCGCATGCGGTGCATCTGGTGGATGAGGAGTTGAAGTTGGTGAAGGAGAGGGGGAGTGGTATAAGTCATTGCCCGACGAGTAACTTTAACTTGACCAGCGGGGTGGCCAAGGTCGGGGCTCTGTTGGACAAGGAAATCAAGGTTGGTCCGCCCGCCTCATGAGATCTTTGTCATGATACCTCTTTACTACTTTTTACAGGTCGGCCTTGGCACCGACGTCTCTGGCGGGTTCTCCCCCTCGATCCTTACGGCCGTCCAACACGCGTCGATCGCGGCCAAAGTTGTGGCTCTCACGTCGCCTATCAAACCACTCGACCGAGACTCGTTCGCGTCTAAACCACTTACGATACCCACCTTGTTCTGGCTCGCCACCCTTGGAGGTGCGCAGGTGTGTAATCTGGAGCACAAGATCGGGAGCCTAGAAGTTGGGAAAGCGTTCGACGCGATCGTTGTGAACATCCGGAACACGGACGCTCCCTCGCCTTCCCATGTGTCTCCACACAATTTGAACCTCTGGGGTGTAGGGGACGACGAAGACCTTGGACTCGAGATCAGGAGACGGAAAGATGATGTTGGGTTTGCTGACGGTGATGCGAAGGTGGATATAGACGAGGAGAGGAGGTTGAAGGAGGAACTGGATGCCATGCTTGAGAGGCTCTTGTTCTGTGGGGACGATAGGAACCTTAGGAGGGTGTACGTTCAGGGTCGATGGATCGGTGGAACCGAGAATCCGGAGATGGCTTGATCCACTTTCGGGTTTTTCGGCGCGTCTGATGCTGCATCTCCGTCGTCACACCTGACGACTATCAACGTCAACCAGCGTCAACGTACAAACATCGGTGCCCCAAACGAAATGCTAGCAACCGATGGACGTCGCGCGCGTGCTATATATTTCTTGGTTTCGCTTCGTGTAGTGTAAATCGGATGGATTATTCAATTCTTGCGTACGGGTTGATGGCTATTGCGTTTTGATGATACATAGTCGAAGTTTAGAACCTCATCTTTGTGTCTTGCGCTCGAGCGGTTAGGCTGGAACCGAGTTCCTGGCGAGGTTCTCGGTGGCTGCAGTCAACCGTTCGGCGTCACGGCGCTAGGTTGGGTCTATCTGTTCGGTGGTGCCCGACGAACTGAACAAGTTTAAGCCTTTCTCGTTCCTTCCTCGCCCTCGGGAATGGAACTTAGTGATTCTACAAGGCCTTCAACCCAGGGTATCAGTGACTATCGTTTGGTGGGTCGTCATCGCCTAACAGTTCAGCAACCGTGTAACAGATGGTTATTCCATACATCGTGATGCTTCGGAACGGCGGTGACAACTCTCGTGACAGACTTGGTGGAACAAAGGCATCCGAAGATTCCTTCACGACATGGATGACCACCTTCGCCGAAGACATGTAGTCAACTCCCGATTCAACTTTTTCTCTCGCGTACGCGGCGTTTGGATCGACGACGCACTAGAAAGCTTCGGTCTCATTGAATATTAGGAACGGGATGGAAATGGCTGCGATCTTCGGTTCGATTCTCGCCTAAGACAAAGCAATTTGTTGTTTTGGCCCTATCTTCGAAGATGGCCGACTGAATGAGTGTGGGTAGATCGTTTATGCACAGATTCTTGTACGAAAAGTCCTGTCTATGGTAGGCATTCAGTCGGCTCTGTGGGGTACCGCTACCGTCACCCACACCCACGGGGTCCCCCATGTTAAGTGAGCTCCTTCGCAAGGGCGGAACCCAAAGTCCTACCATTCCTGACGTCGTGTTGCCTTTTCACATGAGCCGAATGAGTGAGGGTCGGACGCTGTGTTCACCATCAGACTCCTACCGTTTGCAAGGGCAAAGGAACAGACTTGGACGATCCGATCCCAAGGTGCAATAGTGACGGCTGTTGGTGCAAAGGCGTAGGACTGATAGTCGCCGCTGCCCCTCGTCCGGTTATGACCGGCGCTGGGGTACCTCTGGGCGACCCTTCGGTCACGCGGCGAAGGTCTCTCGAAAGCACGCCAAGTTCCCGGGTCGCAATTGGTGTTGCGAAAGTGCTCAGGAACCCGTCCCAGGGGCAAATGTGTAGAAGGAGGAAGAAGGAGGACCACGTGACCGACGGTGTGTCCATCAGCCGCATCACTCATCTACGCCAACCAACACCGATATCATATTACGAGTCTCCCCTATCCCGCCTCGGGATCGTTGAAACGGAAGCGTTTATCTGCGGAAACCCGAGAAAAAGGAGAGGGATCGGGTGGGCTAGAAGATCCGGGAGATCTCGAGATCGGTCCACGAATTGCGCCTGCGTATCGTGTCTCTTCGCATGGTCAGGAACTTTGCGCTACGCGAGAAAAACGTCATCGTGCTAACTATGCTGCTGCAGATGAGACCCGAAAGAATCGCAAGTCGACCGCGTCCGCAGAAACCGAATCAATCCTTCGTGGGGTAAAAGAATCCCCAAACGCCTACTCTCCGCTCAGATCTATCGCGGAAAAACTCTGCTTTGTTCTCGATGATTGTGAGGTACGGTTTCCTTCCTGCACATCTCAATCTACAACGCTCACGGTTTTTGTAGCAAACGGAGGTGAATGAACAAGCTATAGAATCGTTGACGCCCCGGGTCAAAGTGTTTTCTGAATCACTCTGTGAACCCATCCGTCCGGGTGATGTCAATCAAAAAGACAGGGGAGACAAATTGGAACGGCGAGCCTGCACTCTCCAAGATCGAGAGCCAGGTCTAACGCACGGAGACTGCCAGGAGATTGAAAGAGGTTGACGAAGCTATGGGCTCGATGATAACCCAAAAGGATCTCGTCCGTTTCCTCAAAAATCCAGAGAACGCACAGGAGTTCAACCGTTTGGTGGAGGATATTCGCTTTGCATTGATGGATTATAAGGTTTGCTCTCCGGAAAGCCTTGCTCTTATCCGATTTAAAATTTGCCACAGACTTCGTTACGACGAGACATCTACGACGAGAACTGCCAGCAGATTGTGAGTCTCACTCCCTCGCAGTCAGGTATTTTGTAGTAACTTGGGAACAGGGAGATGCGGATCGCCGTCTTCTGGAAAGCATGCACCACACCGCCGACGTTGGGTACTCTTCCGGGAACAGGCAGGGGTGCTTGAGGGGAACGAGGGGGGATGTCCTTCTGCAACTCGAACATTGGCTAAAGGACG
>Ga0307515_10009520_pt1 | contig 18769 bp, 4 predicted proteins | sample 17_EM_MG_FD_194513 | JGI IMG/M metagenome (GOLD analysis project Ga0307515, IMG submission 194513) | Populus trichocarpa ectomycorrhiza microbial communities from riparian zone in the Pacific Northwest, United States - 17_EM | ecosystem: Host-associated > Plants > Roots > Unclassified | place...
TCTTCTTCTTCTTCTTATTCTTTTAGCCCTTTATAGGCCTGTATTAGGCTTTCTAGGGCCTTTTATAGGTGTTGTTTTAGAGAAAGGGGGGGGGGAAGATATACTAGGTATACCAGCCGTAAAAGTTATTAGTTTTGTTATCTTTTTTACAGGTTTTTAATTTTCTTTTTCGGCAGAAGACTGAGGATGTTCTCTTTTTTCTCCTATCCCAAATAGGCCAGGAGAAGGAGAAGGGGCAGAAAAAGTAAATGTAGTTATAGACTTATTATTACTTATTTCTATAGGAGGTTTTTTTTATACCTATTAGACTTTAGTATTTTATAGGGGAGGTTTCTAGTTTTTACAGATAATAACCTCCTTAGGTCTCTTATCTCCTAGTCCTAAAGGTAAAAAACTAGGCAAAAAGCCTTATTAGTTTTTACTGTCCGTCTACGCCCGTACTCCTTACTAATCTTACTAAAAGATTTCTAGGGAGGTTAAGCTAAAAGGTAGTAGAAAAACTAGTTAAAAAAAGACGAGTATAATTATTTTCTTTTTCTATTAGAAGTAGAAAAAACTGCTAAAAAAGGACTTATTAGGCTTTTACTAGCAGAAAAGCCCTAAAGGCAATCCTCCTCTTCTTTAAAGAAAATTTGACTAAAAGAGATATAGAAAAGTACCTACACCCCCTATTTTATTAGGCTTTTACTTTCTATAGAAGAAAACCCTAGGAAAAGTCTATATTTAATAGTTTTGGTATTCCTACCCCTGCCTCGCTTATAAGCTAAAACTACTCCTAAAAGAATTTTCTCTTTAGACAAAAGGGGGTAAAAAGGCAAATGAATCCACCTCTAGCTTAGTAGGTAGTAGGAATTGGGTCTTAAGAGTTGGAAAATTAGTTGTTTTTAATAGTAAGATGGGTATATATAAGTTTGGAAGTGCGGCGCTACCTTTTAGTAAGGTTATATGTGTGGTAAAAGGTTCTGGGCTAAGGATTGACGTTATTAGGTGTTTAAGTAGGCGTATAAGGTATCTGTTTCTATATAGGGTTAAAAAGCTACAATTATTTCTTCTCCCCGCTACTAGATGCTGTGTCTTTATTATTAATACAATCCTAGGATAATTTAAGGTTTCTAGTAGGTTAATAATTAGGTATATTACTCTTAGAGTAGTAGCATATAGTAATATTTTTATAAGCACTTATTATTATAGTGCTGCAATAAAGTAGACTAAATAACTACATTGTGGTATAAAGAGGGGAAGAAGGTAGAAAGGGGATATTATATATAAATAATAGGGCTAGCCGCTAAGTCACTAGTAGTGGGCTAACTAATAGTAGGAAATAGTACAAGACAGTATAAAACAGTATACTTTAGGTTAGTGCCGTAACAGTACTCCTTTCCCCTAGATAGTTTAGTCCCTAAACTAAATAGATAACTTAAAAATAGGCAGTGTATAGGGTTGCCTATTTTTTACTACAAAAATATTAGTTCCGCTTACCGCCCTTAACTAAGCTAATAGCGATTTTCTATACCGGGCATAGAAAATCCTAATTAGTTAGTTTAGTGAGTAAGGTTAGTAAAACTCTATACCGCCACCCAAATTAATCCGCGTGGCGTTTCTTAGCAAGAATTTAGCTAACTAGACAACTTTAACCGCTAGTTAAAGTTCTATAATATCTTAACCACCACAAATTTTAATATAGTGGTCGGCCGCAACCTTAGCGTAACTTTTTCTTATCTTATACCCAGTCTAGGGGTTCTAGCTTCTTAAGGTATTACTTATAAAAGCGCTATACAGCTTATTTATAACCCTTTAGGTCTTCCTTTAGCTGCTAGGTTATGTCCTTATAATATTTCCATTTAATCTTATAAGTTAAGCCCTAGGGGTCTTCGTCGTGTATATTAAGGATTTTCTTAAACTCCTATTTATCTTCTATATTGCTGTTATTATCTCTCTCTGCCACTTATCTTTATATATTACGGCGCTCTATAGTATTAATATTTACTTAGCTAGGGATCTTTTTAGTAGCCTAGAGGCGGACCTTAAATATATAAAAGGATTTATTTACTTAGATGTGGTTTAGGAGGTTTACTATAACTACCCCTTAGTATACTGCGAGTACGGGGTACGGGCCGTCCTATTTATCGTCCCATTTCTTCTTAGGTTTATTTATCTTTATATTTTTTAAGCTAACTATAACTATATCGCCTTTATAGAATAACACGCTCTTATTTCTATAGGTATTAGTATTATCTTTATAGCGTTACTATAAAATCCGGCTTAGGGCCTTAAGCTATATTAATATCCGCTTAAAGTAGTTGGCCATAGAGTCTACGTAAAAGAACTCCTTCTTTACTTATACTAATAGTGTTAGTAAATAGGGGCTAGTAGGCTTAATTCTAAGGTAAGGGTTAAAGCTATAATTTATAAAAAACGGGGAGATGCCTATTGTTACGGACGCATTAAGTACGATATTATAACTACTTAGAGAGGAGTCGGAAGAAGCTAGTTGGTTAATTTAGGCATGGTCTAGGATGGAGCTAATAGAACTATATAATGAGGAATAGTAACTAGGGTTACATAACGTTGTACGTAGTATACGTAGTGTACGAGAGGAATATACGTATAACGCGTATAATACGTATATTACGTATAAGAAGGATTTTATAGGAGTACGGTTGTGTATTTAAGGACCCTTAATCCCTACCTAGATAGTTTCTTCCTTATAGTGATTCTTAGAATACAATTAGAGTTAATCTGTTAGGCAACTACTCCACCAGTTATTATTACATTATTAACTTTAATTTATATCACCTATATACCTAGCCCATTAACGAGCCTACTATAGTACTTGCTACAAGGTTCCATTATATAATTACTACCTAATTACAGTATTAAATATAGAAAGTTAAACAACATGCTACCAAAAGCAGCCACTATAACGCCATTAATGGCGGCAACTACTTCGGGGTTAGGAAACGACACTAGTATAGTAGATACTGACTTACAGCAACCTATAACGGTTAGACAGTTATAAGAAATAGTTAACTAGTTAATAGAAAATAATGCGACGCTAGAAAATAGGATTAATAGGATAGGAGTAGTAAAGATTAAGTTACTATTAATCGAGAGATTCTTAGGGGAAAGAGCGAAGCTTAAGGGATTTCTTATATAAATGCACTTTAAAGTTATATAAGAAGGGGCAAAGCTGTTAATACCTATGGATTGAATAGCATACGCGGGACTATTCCTATTAGGAAGAGCACTTAAGTGGTTTAAGCCTTACTTTATAGAAATATAGGTAAACGGAATAATAACTACTAACTAGGAGGTGCGGTTTATATTTTTAAGTTAGGAGGGGTTTACGGAGCAACTTACGCAAATATTTAGAGACCTAGAGGCAGTAACCACAGTAGAAAAAAAACTCTAAGATATTACGCAACGAACCTTAGCAATTAAGTATACAATATAGTTCCAGACGTTAGCTATATAAGTTAAGTAGAATAATAAGGCGCTTATAGCATAGTATAAATAGGGACTTAAGGCTAAAGTTTAGGACGTAATTATTCTAATAGAAGATGCGAATACCCTACGGGAGTTAATAGATTAAGCGATTAAGATTAATAATTGGATCTACTAAAGGGAATAGGCTAAGAGAGGTTAGAATAGAGTTTTATAGTTATATAAGGCGTAGAGTACGCAATAACTAAAGCTAAGTTAGAAATTATAGTATGGCGCAGAGCTAATAGACCTAAGTGGTACTAAAGAAGCCTATAAGAAATAGAGTAAGAGACTATAAAAACCTAGAGGTTAAGGATCTAGTAATTATAGGACTAAGAAGTAAGGGCTAAATAAGGGATCTTAGTAGCAGAAGACGTTTAGGCGGACTCTATAGCAAAGTTAGTAGTTTAAAGATAGAGCTTATATAAATTACGGGAAATAAGGTCACTTTGTAAGGGATTATAGAGATAGTTAGAATTACTATATAATAAAGGGAACTAGATTAGTAGAAGACATATATATATAAAGGAATAATAGTATACTGCGAGGAACGAAAGAATGTTTAATTAGAAGTTTTACGTTTTGTTATAATAACGTATACCAAATTTATAAAGACGCTAAGTATAGCGTAAGCTATTAGCTATAGGAGCTAAAATCCTTAGAGTATAGGGGAACTAATAAACTATTACGTAGATTAGATATTAAAGACGACGAGTTTAATATAGGCGAAATATCTATAGACGATAAGGCAATAAGGGCAGCTTACTAGGAGCGTATAAACCTTAAAGAAGTTATATTAAAAGTAGAGACTAAGACCGTTATAGAGCAAGGTTTAGTAATAGGAGTTATAATACCGTTAGATACGGTATCTATCGCTTTATAAGATGAAAGGAAGAGTATTTTATAGAGACTAAGTAAGTAGATAACTGCTAGTGCTAATTTATCACTTAATAAAGGCAAAAGGCCAAAGGCTTAAGATTCTTAAGATAAGATAAGAGATAACTAAGATTCTTAAAACGAGATAAGGTATACCTAAGAACCCATAACGGATAGAAACCGATAGAGTAGGGTAATAACTTAGTTTAAAGATATATAAATAAGCTTAGGATAGAGTTTCCCATAGACATAAGATTCTTAAGAAGAGATAAGTAAGATTTAAGACTCTTAAGACGAGATAAGAATACCTAAGCCTAGTTAGACTAAGGTAGGAGTAAAGCTTAAGATAGAAGTAAGCTTAGGATTAATAGCTCTAGTATACTATATATATACACCGTACTTATCTAACCTTTTAATATCTAGAATAGTAATAATTAGCTAAATCTGGCCTATAAGTCTTTTATCTAACGGCGTGCGGCCCTTTCTAATACGGTCGCCGTTATCTATATACTCTTAGACCCATATATAATTACGCCTCTACTGGTTAGAACATTACCAATTTAGTATACAACGTACTACCTCACTAATTTAGCCCTTAAGGTTAGTTATATTTTTTCCGTCTCATTTCTAACAGCGAATAAATAGATATATTTTAATAAGCAAGCGCTTAACCTATAAGGGGTCCTTCTCTTTCCGGTCTATATTGGAGTTCTAGGTATATTCGCCTTATAGTTTTCGCCTACACTCTTAAATAAATACCGCAATGCTGTCTAGAAACCCTAGGATTTTGTAATAGTTTGCTATATAAGATATATAAAGCCACGTCTTTAACCTAAGACGCCTTTAAATAAGATCTGTTGCCCTATCTATGTTTTTTAAAGGCCACTAAAGCTTTATAACTGCTAAATACTATACTAGTTAAGTAACCTATACCTTTAAACGCTAGGAAGACTGTAGTATAGAATTACTATTTATAAAAGCTATTTCGTCTTCTATTACTAGTACTACTACCTATCTTAAATTATAAGAGTAGATTTAAGATAGTAAATCCCGTTTATTTATTAAGTTATAAAACGCCTTAATAATATAACGGTGTTTAGCTTCGCTATTTGCGCTAATATAGTACTTATCTACGCATCCGTATAGGCGGATATTTTCCTTAAAATATATAAGGGCATGGAATTTTAGTATATTAAAATGGCCTATATTAAAATTCTTTACCTTTAAACGGAAACTTTAAAACACGCCTTTAAGCATATTAATTTAATATAGGGCGTAGTGCATATATCATAGTATTTCCTTATTATAGGTGCGATACTAAGCTATAATAACGAAGTTATATACGGCTCTTATAAAATGTATAGCATATGGTTCCCTAGACGACAGTAGTAGGGCTAGTATAGCAATAAGTTAACAAACCATGGCTTTTTGTTTATTACCTACCTATTAAGTAACTTTACTAAATAATAGGTTATTAAACCGTTTTAGTCCTATAAAAGCTAGGATTTATCTAAAACGCTAATTAAGCTAAGCCTCCGCAGATATATTTGTTATAGTTATCTTCGTCCCTTTTCTCTTTCTTTTTAGCTAGATAATATCGCCTACTAGTTTCCGTACCTATTTAATAAGTTATATAATAATACCCTTTAGAAGCTAATATAGAACATCTACTATTATACCCTTATAGATGTTAAATAGGCGATAGTGCCACGCGAAATATTCTACTGGGTATACCCAGTTATCTAAGGATAAAAAATATTCTCTAGTTTTTAGCATTTAACCTATCTTCTCGTCTCCTTATAGGTGTATAGCGGGTATTATTTCTTAATTAAGTTCTTACGCTTTAGAGGGGGGACCTAGCATATAGTGTAGTGCTGTTAGCTTTTAACACCTATAAGCAGCACTTATTCTTTATAGTCTGCTATTATTTTATATATAATTAGTTAACATCATCGCATAAAATTATCTGTGTGTTAAAGGTCTACGCCGCTTTTTACAAGATACTTAATTACTATTATATTTTAGTTAATAAAATATAGCATTAGAATACTAAAGCAAGACTTATATTTAAGTATAGTTCTTATCGCCTTATAATATACTTTACTTTTTATATTATTATATTTTTCTTTAATAACTAGTATAAAGCTAATAAGGATATTTGCGGAGGATATCTGTTAGCGCCGAATTTGTTAGTTAAGATTATTAATAGTAAGATATACCGGCTAGGCCGATTTATCGCTATAGTACATTATTAGCTAGGTCTTATTAACTGCTATAAGTATAGGAACTACTATAGTACTGCTAAAAAGCTTGACTTATATCTCCTACTACTAGTTACCGCTATATAGCTTATTATAGACTTAGTAGTTTTTAGCATTATAGAGTCTCTTTAGTGTATATACTAGTGCATCTTTAAAGGGTTAATAGCTAATTAGAAAGATAATTATATTTATAATATCCTAGTAAAGAATATAGTATTCCCTCTACTTAGAGCCTTTAATATTTAATTCTACCTTACACTCTAATCGGAGCTATTATTCGTCTTATATGCTAAATAAAATAGCAGTAATTAGTTCTTCCCATTAATTTATAGATTAGAAGCTAAGTAGGCTATAAAGTGGGCTAATGTGAGGCGGTATTGCTAGGGTGTATAGTAGGGAGTAGGTAAGCCGAGCATAAGTTATATAGGGAGTCGATGGAAGAGGACAATATGGTAATGAGGGTAGGTAATAGCCTGAGTATAGAGACAAACCGGTAAGGAGGGAAGGGCTGCAAGCCCGAGGTGCTTATAAGGAGGTGCTAAGGGCTAGGCGAAGGCTAGCCTTGGCGACCCCTAAGAGCCCCTAGGCGATGCAGCCGAGTAAGGGCCAAAATAACCCTTATAGCTAAGGCGGGTGTCTTTAAGTAGTACTTTAATGTCTCCCTTTATATAGCAAATACAGTATAGCTATATTAAAAAGGCGTAATTAAACTATAAATAAAAAGGATTATATAGTATACTTTAGCTATTATCGTATTATAATATAGTAATATCTAAAATTATCTAGCTAACTTACTATATATTATTATCGGTCTTGCATAAAATTAGTTTACCCGCCTTTATATTCTTAGTTACTTTAAATATCTCTACTCTAAGTAATAATAATAACGATATAACGCTTTTTTAATGTGGTATACCGCACAGAGGCACTAGATAGGCATTCTACTTATATTCTACCGCCACTAGAGCGTACTTATTAGTATCTGTATTTATACCGTCCGGTTATAATTACGCGTTATTTAATTAGTAAGAGTAGTGGAATTAATTGCGAATTATAAGTAGTTGGGCCGTAATAAATATACGAGTGTTATATCTCTCTTCGCGTACTTTTTTATAGACGTATTAGTAGCTAGGTAGCTGCCTTTTATAGTATTATAGGTATTAGTAAAGGCTGCTGTAACTCTTAAGGGTATAAAAATACTATAGACAGCTCCGCTGTATTATTGCTAATTATATATTAAACAATATAGTATTATTTCTAGGCGTAAAGAGTACGTATTATAGTACTAACGGTTAATTACCGGTATTTGATCTGTGTGGGTAGCTTGGCTTTATAGCTACTAAGAGTATACCTCTTATTTTCTTATTAGAACTAGTTATGCTAAAGTATAAGTATAACTAGCCTAATACCAAGTTTAAGGACTTAAAAGAGTCTAAAGCAGCTAAAATAGACACTAAAACGCAAGTATAACTAGCTTAATACCGAGTTTAAGGACTTAAAAGAGTCTAAGGCAGCCGAACTAGATGCTAAAGTATAAGTATAACTAGCTTAACACCAAGTTTAAGGACTTAAAAGAGTCTAAGGCAGCTGAACTATACGCTAAAGTATAAGTATAACTAGCTTAACACTAAGTTTAATACTAAGTTTAAGGACTTAAAGAGTCTAAAGTAGTAGAACTAGATACTATAAACTAAAGACTTAATAATACCTAAAAAAACCTTTATCCGTCTAAACAAAAATATATAATATTTTTAGGCAATAGCTATAGGACCATAGCTATGGCGAAGATATTATTTACTACTAATGTTATAGAGCCTAACGATATTAGCTATCTGGACCTATAAATTCCATTATTTCTATATAAGCTGTAGTAAAAAAAAAAGGGAAGATTAAGGGTAGTGCTAGTTAAGTTAAGATAACTAAATAAGTTAGTACTTAGAACTATAATACTCGGTTTTAAATATATAGAGTTCTAACTAATATCTAACTTAAGCTGCCGCCTAGAAGTTTTATATTTATTATTAAGGTAATGCTAAAGGGCTAGGCTAGATAATAGGTATTAGCAACAATATAAATAATTTAAAGCCCGCGAAGTAATTAAATAGAAAGCCCGTATTTTATAGGCTAACTGCTTATCTTTAACGGCTTTTAAAAGTTTATTTCTAGAATTCCTTCTAATATCTCCAGTTTCCTATTAAATAGATATATTAGTATAAGCCTATATACTACTAGGGCACGGAGAGCTAAAATACAGTTAAAGCTCTTCAAATAATTTGCTAGAAAAGAATGGGTTATTTAGGTCAGCCTATAGATCGGCTAGCTTAACCTTAACATCCTACCTTAGCTTGTAAAGATTAGGGCTATCTCTACCTAGTATACTATTATCGATCTGTATATTAGCATCTCCCTTATTTATAGCGGCTAAAGAGGCTTTAGGTGTCTAGTCTCTAAAAGGCATTATAATATAGCTTTTAAAAGAGCCCCCTTCGCGCTAGGGTACTAGACGCTATATTATAGGTAGAGCTTATAATAGTTATATAAGGTGGGATATATTTCTAGGCAGTATATATTTAAAGAAATTAAGGCTAAGGCAAGTTTAACGTAGCTATATTTTTAAAGACAAAGAGGCTATAATATTGGTTTAGGCGGCTATAAAAGTTTAAAGGATTAAGCGAATAAGGGTAGGAAATAGAAGAAAAAGGCGTATAAATAAGAGTACGGTGTTATAGGGCTTAAGTAACAATAGCTATATTATAGATGGCTTAATATATAATTTGGACTACGGGACCTATATATAAATAAGTCTAGCAAATATCTTTAATATAAAGCGTAGTAGCTATAAGTAGGATCTAGGATACTAGTTTTAGGTTGCCTATATAGTAGATATAACAGCTTATCTAAAAAAAAGTTGCTTTATTGGTAATATAGCTTAAAAATAGGTTATACTTTAGGTAAAAGGGTATCCTAAAGCCTTATCTTACGCTTATGGGATAAAATACTATATTATATTTCACTTTATTTTATACAATCTTAGACTTTTTATAATATCTTAGATTATCCCCCTACCTCTCTCTACTATACACTTTACCTTATCTTGCACTTATAGGATAAAATACTATATTATATTTCACTTTTTTTTATATATAATCTTGGACCTTTTATAATATCTTAGATTATCCCCCTATCTCTCTTTATTATACATTTTACCTTACCTTACGCTTATAGAATAAAATGCTATATTATATTTTACTTTTTCGTATAATCTTAGACATTTTTTAATGTCTTAAATTGTCCTAAACTTATTCCCTAACCTCTTTAAAGCTACTTTACTAACTAGTTATAATATGAAGAATAGAATTATTAGCTCTTTTATTATTATATATCTAGTCTAGTTACTTAAGCGTACCTATTAGGATATCTATTATCCTATCTATAACTCTTTAGCTTTCTATATAATATATATAATAACTAACGTTCTAAGGCTTCTACTACGGATTATACTTATTTTTATATACCTTACTATTTATATCTTACAATTTTATTTACTTAGTTAGCAGCGCAAATCTTATATCTTATCTCGCTATATACCTTTTGTATAACGGAACCTTGTAGTAAGAACTATAATAGGCTCGTTATTAGGCTAAATGTGTAGGTGATGTAAATATAGAGGTCAACGAGTAATAATAACTAGTGGAGTGGTTGCCTAATAGATTAACTCTAATTGTATTCTAAGAATTACTATAAGGAAGGAACTATCTAGGTAGGGACTAAGGGTCCTTAAATATACAACCGTACTTCTATAAATCCTTCTTATATATAATATACATGTGCTCTATTTACTCTATTATAGATTATATAGATCTTATAGATTATATAGATTATGTCACGTAACCTTAGTTACCATTCCTTGTTATATAGCTCTATTAGCTTTATCCTAAACCGTGCTTAAATTAACTAACTAGCTTCTTTTAACTCTTCCCTAAGTAGTCGTAATATTGTACTTAAAGCGTCCATAACACTATCTCCCTCCTCTTTATCTTTGTCCTTAAAGATTCCTAATATCTCTAAGTCGTTTACTAGAGGTGTAATGTCCATTTAATTAATTTAGTTAATATTGTTACTTATTATACCTAAAGTAATTTCTTTTTCTTTAACTGCTTATTATATTCGCACTATAGCTGCAATATTATCTCTTAGTAAAATTATACCGTCTCTGTATTCTTGTTATTTAAAAGAGGAGCTAGTTTATATTACGTTGGCGAGTCTATCCTCCTAATAACCGTCCTTTTGCTTAGAGTGCACTAAAGCAAATATTTATTCGTCTTATAACGTTCGCTCTATCTCTAATACTAAATATACGCGACCTATTACTTTTAATAGTTGTCTAGTTCCCTAATTAATTTATCTTAGGGTCTTATATTTAATCTACTACTATATAGCTTAATAATAAACTATCTATTACTTTAGTGGAGTTACGCCATTTTTATAATACTAAATAAGAGGCTACCAAAGCTTAACAACGGGCCCTTAAGTCTTGTCTTGCGGCGTCCGCTCAGTTAATCCGTCTTAAAAAGGTGTGCGAAAAGGTCTATTTTAAGAAGTGGAAACTTATAAAATAGGGTTTATAGGAACTTAGTAATAAAAGAACAAATTCTCTTTTAATAGAGAAGGAAATAGATCTAAGTAGTTTGGCAACTACTCTTCTTAGGTTCCCCTTAGGTGACTTATTTTTTAGTAATCCTTTTTTATTAATGCTGCCTAACCTAATTTCTTCTAATACTCCTGTACCTTTCCTATAGTATTCTTTAAATTCTTTAGTAGCTCCTAGGTAGTCTTATTATAGCCTATTTACTTAACCTTATACTATATTTTATTATTAATGTCCTTATAGCTAATAATCTTTAAAACTTGCTATTTGTCTTCTTTTTATCCTTTATACGTGTCTGCCTCGTAAACTAGTGGCTTAATATTCCCGTATGCTGGCTCTAGTATTATAATATACTATATAGGGTAGATCTTTATTCTAGCTAGTAGGTTTAACTTAAACATAACTAGTGAAATTCTTTATATAATTTTAAAAGGTCCTAGTCTAACGTAGTTTAACTTCTTACTTAGTTGTTAACTCTTAAAATTTTTATATAGTAGCTATACTTTATCTCCCTCCTTAAGATCTGGTCCCTTAGATCTTTTAGCATTATAATACTTTTTTATTCTTTTTTATACCTTCTTTACTAATTCTATAAGGTCTATATAAAGATTTATTAATATCTTTATTCTTTCTTTAGCTATACTACTCGTTTTCTTTACTTGCCATAGTAATAACGATATTCTTAGCTTATATCTATAATTTGCCTTAAATGGTAATATACCTATCCCTTTTTATAGTGTTATATTATATATAAACTATATACTAGTAATAGCAATACCTAATTATTCTATACGTAATTAATATAGTGCCTTAGATACTGCTTTAGTGTCTAATTTAATCTTTCTATTTAACCGTCTATCTGCGGATAATATGCGGTAGAAGTTACTACTCTAACTCCTTATTCCGCTAAGAATACCTCCTAAAATGCTGTTATAAATCTTAGATCTCTATCTAATATAATTTTACTTAGTGCTTTATATCTTACGAATACTTTTTTAATATAGATTCTAGTAATATCTTCTATTAAGATTTCTTCTGTATATACTATAAAGTATCCCTACTTTATAAGCTTATCTACTATTACTAAGATTACGTTATAATCTTATCTAGTAATAGGGTCTCTTAACTTTAGTAACTTAATAATAAAGTCCTATAATATAACCTCCTATAGTCTTTCTGGTGTTTTAATAGGTTGTAGCCCTCTATATAGCTTATACCTTATTAGTTTATTTTTTTTAGTAATCTAGATATTTTTTTATAACCCTTTTAGCTATCCTTTAGATTCTATTAATAATATACTCCTCTTAAAGTCTTAATACTAAGCCCGTGGCTCTATTATGTCCTTAAGTTAATCCCTTATAGAATTCTTTTATAAATTGCTTTGCTATGCTTTTTAAGATATACTTTACTTTTTAATTTTTGTATATATCTGTTTACGGATCTTTTAGCTATACTTCTAGAATTCTTTATGCCTAAAAGCTCTTTAGTAATTTATAAACTCTTTCTAGTTTTTTTTAAGTTGCTATAATTTTTAGATAATTATACCTAATTAGTCCGTCTGTGTCTTTTCGCAGTAAAGCCCCTAATGGCCTTTCCTTATTTTATAGTTTAGCCTTTTAACTTAAAGCGTCTGCTTATATATTATCTATACCCTTAATATACTAAATCTTAAAATAGTATTCTATAAGTATCTTTACCCATCTAACCTATTTTTAGTTAAGTTCCTTTATTATTAGGAATCCTATTAGGTTTTTATAATCCGTTTTAACTATAAATAGTTTCTCTATACCTTATAAGAATGCTCTTTATTCTTTTAATACTGTAACTATACCTAGTAACTCCTTGTTATAGATATTATAGTTTAACTCTAGTAGTGTTATCTTTTAACTATAGTATACCACTAGGTGCTATCCATCTTAATATTTCTATATAAAGTATACCCCTAATATATAGTTTAATACATCTATTTTTATAACCATCTTTAGTCCTAGTTAATAGATCTTAAGAACTGGCTCCTAGGTAAATAATTTCTTAATTTTTTTAAATAGTTCTTACTGCTTTTTTCCCTATACCTATAGTTCTTCTTTTTTTATTAGTTGCGTAAGTAGCTTAATATCCTTTAACCACTGCGCTATAAACCTTCTATAGTAATTGCAAAATCCTAAAAATAATCTTAACTATATAATATTCTGTAACCGACTACGCGTGCTGCCGAGACAGCCTCAACGCCACCCAATATATTGATCGCAGATCAATATTGCTTGCAGATCACTGTTCCCATTTGGTCCTGTTACCTACACCATTTCATGTATATATACCACTTGATACCCATAGATTTACAATCAAGTTGCTTGTTCAATTCCCACACACTGCAAAGCTTACATATTCTCTAGTTCTTGCTAATTTACTATAGCCTTAATCTTCTTTAGATCTATACTAAGTTGGCTTAGTTTAATAATAAATCTAATAAAATTGGTCTTCCTAGTAAAGAACTTGTATTTCTTAATTACTACTAGCATCTATTCCTCTTATAGTCTCTTTAAGACCTATTTAACGTATTCTCCGTATTCTTTTTTAGTTATTAAGTAGATAATAATATTGTTAAGATATACTATAATAAATTCATTTAAGTATTCTCCTAATATATTGTTAATATGCTTTTAGAACGTTGCTAGTGTGTTTATAAGCCTAAATTATATAACTAATAGTTTATATAGTCCTTCCTTTAACCTAAAGGCTGCCTTTTATTTGTCGCCTTCCTTAATCCGGATTTAATAGTACGCCTATCTTAGATCTATCTTTATAAAGATTTATGCGTTGCCTATTCTATCTTAGATCTTACTAATTAAGGGTAAAGGATACCTATCCTTTTTAGTAATACTATTTAACTGTCTATAGTTAATGTATAGCCTTAGCTTACTATTTTTCTTTAATATAAATAGTACTGGATATCCCGCTAATGACTGCAATAGTCTAATATATCCCTTTCGTAAATTTTCCTAGATAAACTCTTTTAATGCTTTACCTTTTTCTTTAGTAAGCTTATAGATTAGAAAGAACTTTAGACTTACTCCTAGTTCTAATTCTATCTTATAGTCCTATGCTATATACTTTAATAGCTTCTTACTTTTTAGTAACCATAGTTTCTTACCATACTTATAGTATCTCTTTAGTATATAGCTTAGCCCTTTTTCTATTTCTTTATAGGTTGCTCCTATTTAGTACTATACCAGCTTAGCTTATTATTATATCTTACGGCGTTAAGTATTTTTAATATTAACCTAACCTATAATCTAATTAATTTTTAGATTATATTCCTATAACTAAGGTATACTTAATACTGCCTTATCCCGTCCTAATGGTAGGATATTAAAAGACATTTTAATCTATTTCCTTTTAATGGTTATCTAAATAGGTCCTATTTTAAGATTAATAATCCCTTCTCTATAGGTTATTAGATCTCCTAAAATTATAACTAATAGGTAAGGTTGCTTCCTTTATCTATATAGTAAACCTATTTTTTTAACTGCTGCTAGCGAGATGTGGTTCTGCGTTGCTCTACTATCTATTAGCGCCTTAAACTATTAATCTTACTATTTAACTTATAAATTTAGGTATTGTCCTTAAATTCCTTTAAGGGTCTAAGGCTCTATTACTAGCTCCTTCTAGTTTTATAGGCCTCTACTTTTTCTAACTATTAGCTACTTAATCCTATTATACTTAACTTATTCTTTAGCCAATGCCTAGTTTGCTTTTTGTCTTTAATATATTATAAATACATATTCTTTAGGCATTTCTACCACTATTATCCGTCTAAGTATTCTTCTGTAAGGAATCTTTCTAGTTAAAGTATTAAGTTACCTAACTCCTAAACTTCCACTAGATGCCAGCTATATATATACTTAGTATTTCTATATTATTGCTTATCTATTATCTAATATATCCTTATAGGGTACTTCCAATTCTTTTCCTTTAGATTTCTATGTATCTTATATATATTATTTATATATGCAATCCATAATAGCGTATAGTATACTAGGTGCTTTAGGTTAACTCTTAGCTCGTCTTTATCCTTAAGTTTAAACCTTTATTATGCTAATCTAAATGTTATAACTTTGTTTATAGGTACTAAGATACGTCTCTTACTTTTTTAGTCCTCTAACCGTTCCTTTAGATCCTTTAATATTATAATTAAGGCTCCTTTAATGTAATTTATGGCCTTTTTTATAATTAGGTGGTTTTAAATAACTTTCTTATCTAACCATATATAGAAATCTTCCCACTTATTATTATGCCTCTGCCTATACTACTTTTAGTATAGCTGCTAGAGTATATACGGCTTATCTATAAGGAAGTATCTTTTTATTACTATATTATAATAGCCCTTTATATATTGTTCCTTAAATCTAATAGAAATCCCTAGATCCTCTTCTTATTTTAGTTTAATAAGCCACTTAGCTCTTAGTATACCTGCTCTAGGCCTATTAGTAATCCTTTATACTAGCGCTCTGTCCCTTATACGTTTTAATATACTAGATCTCTTATCTAGTTTCTATTCTTACTATGCAATAATTCTTTATCTAAACTCTTCTATAGTTTCTTTTAGTTTATATCTTATGCTCTAATCCTTAAAGTTCTCTTACTTCTTAATCCTAGTATTAACTTTTTAATCTTTAGTCTGAACACTGTATTCTACTAGTAAGTCCTCTAGGTTTATATATCTGTCTCTTAGTTTAGTTGCTATTTATATTGCAGATTCTCTAATTTATAAGGAGGCTCCTTACTTCTTATCTATAGGTGTCCTAATTTATATTTTAAATTCTTAGTCCCTTGGATTCTTTAATCCTAAGCTTACTTTTAACTTAAGCCTAGCTTTAGCCTTAGTCCAACTAGGCTTACTTAGTATTTTTATCTCGTCTTAAAAGTTTTAAATCTTACTTATCTCGTTTTAAGATTCTTATGCCTATAGGAAACTTCGTCCTAAGCTTATTTGTATATCTTTAAACTAAGCCGTTACTCTACTCCATTGGTTATTGTCTATTATAGGTCCTTAAGCTTACCTTATCTCGTCTTAAGAATCTTAAGCCTTTAGCCTTTTACCTTTACCGAGTGCTAAAGTAGCTCGCTATCCTACTTCTCTTACGTTTTATAAAGTAATAGATATTATATCTAGTGGGGTCTTAATCCCTACTAATGTTCCCTATTCTATAGTGGAATTATCCTCTACCTCTAGTATAATATCTTTAATAGCTATATATTTCTAGTAAACCGCTTATATTACCTTATTATTATAAAATGTTTCGCCTATATTAAATTTATTATCCTTAATATCCGATCTACAAACTAGTTTATTAGTTCCTTTATACTTTGCTAAGTGTGGCTCCTATAGCTAATAGCTTACGCTATACTTAGCGTTTTTATAAATTTAGTATATGTTATTATAACAAAACGCAAAACTTCTAATTAAATATTCTTTTGTTCCTTATAGTATATTATTGTCCCTCTATACATGTATATCGTCTGTTAGTCTTGTGCCTTTTACTATATAGTAACTCTACCTACTTCTATAGTCTCTAACGTAATAACCTTATTTCCCGTAATTTATATAAGCTCCCTTTTTAAACCATTTTTCTTATTATAGAGTCCGCCTAAACGTCTTCTACTGCTAAGATCCCTAGTTTAACCTCTGCTTCTTAGTCCTATAATTACTAAATCCTTAACCTCTAGGTTTTTATAGTTTTTTGCTCTATCTTTTATAGGCTTCTTTAGTATTACTTAGGTCCATTAGCTCTGCGCTATACTACGGTTTTTAACTTAGCTTTAGTTGTTGCGTACTCTACGCCTTATATAACTATAGAACTCTATTCTAACCTCGCTTAGTCTATTCCCTTTAGTAGATCTAATTATTAATCTTACTCGCCTAATCTATTAGTTCCCTTAGGGTATTTATATCTTCTATTAGAATAATTACGTCCTAGACTTTAGCCTTAAGTCCCTATTTATACTGTGCTATAAGCGCCCTATTATTCTACTTAACTTATATTACTAATGTCTGGAACTATATTATATATTTAATTACTAAGGTTTATTACGTAATATTTTAGAGTTTTTTTTCCGCTGTAGTTGTCGCCTTTAGGTCTCCGAACATTTATATAAGTTGTTCTATAAATTCGTTCTAGCTTAAAAATATAAACCGTACCTCTTAGTTTATAGTTGTTATTCTATTTACTTAGATTTTTAGAAGGTAAGGCTTAAACTATTTAAGTGCTCTTCCTGTTAAGAATAATCCTGCGTACACTATTTAATCTATAGGTATTACTAGCTTAACTCCTTCTTACGTGACCTTAAAGTGCATTTATATAAGGAATCCTTTAAGCTTTAATCTTTCTCTTAAAAATCTTTTAATTAATAGTAACTTAACCTTTACTATGCCTATCCCATTAATCCTATTTTCTAATGTTATATTATTTTCTATTAGCTGGTTAACTATCTTTTATAGTTGTCTGACCGTTATAGGTTGCTATAAATTAGTATCTGCTATACTGGTGTCGTTACCTAATCCTAATATAGTTGCCGCCGTCGATAGCGTTATAGTAGCTGCTTTTGGTGGCATGTTATTTGACTTCTATATTAATACTATAACTAGGTAGTAATTGTATAACGGAACCTTATAGCAAGAACTACAATGGGCTCGTTATTAGGCTAGGTGTATAGGAAATGCAAGTATAATAGTCGACAAGTAATAATAACTGGTGGAGTGGTTGCCTAATAGATTAACTCTAATTATATTCTGAGAATTACTATAAGGAAGGAACTATCTAGGTAGGGACTAAGGGTCCTTAAATATATAACCGTACTCCTATAAATCCTTCTTATACGTAATATACGTATGCTCTATTTACTCTGTTACGGATTATATAGATCCTACAAATTATATAGATTATATTACGTGATCTTAGTTACTATTCCTCGTTATATAGCTCTATCGGCTCCATCCTAAACCATGCTTAAATTAACCAACTAGCTTCTTCTGACTCTTCCCTAAGTAGTCGTAATATTGTACTTAAAGCGTCCGTAACATTTTGTTCCGTTTCTTACTTTAAGTCTTATATTTTGTTCTACTGCCTATATTAAAGCTTATATCTTATCCTACTTCTTATATTAAAACTCGTATTCTATTTTATTTCTTATATTACTCTTATATCGCTCTTATTAGAATCCGCTATTATTTTAAGTTAATACTATTAGGATTATCTTATTAGATTATTGCTAATTGTCTAATATATTATCCGCTCTATTATCTTTATAAGTTACTCTATACTATTTTATATAAAACTTTTACCCGCTTATAAATATATAGGGTCCTTAACTATAATGGTGGCGCTATACCTAGACTCTAATTAGTACTTAACCACTATAACTAATAAAAATTTATTATAAATAAGTGGTCTAAAGCTATAGTAAGGACTCGAAATTAATAAAATAATATATCAAGAAATCA
>Ga0307515_10009521_pt1 | contig 18766 bp, 14 predicted proteins | sample 17_EM_MG_FD_194513 | JGI IMG/M metagenome (GOLD analysis project Ga0307515, IMG submission 194513) | Populus trichocarpa ectomycorrhiza microbial communities from riparian zone in the Pacific Northwest, United States - 17_EM | ecosystem: Host-associated > Plants > Roots > Unclassified | place...
CAACGTCAGAGGTCAGACCGAGTGTTTGTATGTACCAATATGATACATGTGTCAGAGTCAGAGCGGATATGTACCACAAAATTAGAGGTCAGTAGAAGGGTGTATGAGCCAAAAATTCTGTCAGTGAGCTTGTAATAAGATTAAAATCTGACAGATTCGGCTCGACTACAGTACTTTTAAAGGTGGTGGTGCACCGCTGGATCAGACGGGAAGTACGCTGCTTAGGGCACGCTGTTTCCTTCACAACCCAAGTTTGCACCTTGACCTTCTTGCCTTGTTCATTGTGGGAACTGTAGTTAGTCTACATTTGTATATAGTACTACATGTCATCATCTATCTGTATCGCAAAAAAAAACAGGTTATTTCGACCGCGTATCTTCAAAATTGTCTGTCAGATCAGGGGACCGTTGTCTCCGCCTTGCCCGTGACAGTAGTAACAGAAACCATGATCTGTAGGTTGTCGTGTTCACGGCAGCACCGCGTACCAGCGGCACATTCCAATGCCTACAAATAACGGCCTGCCCCCGGGCCCTGTGCGTTGATCGTGTGTCAAGCCAGTCTTCCCGTAGATCTCTGACATTGACACCTGCCAAACGCCTGTGCAACACTAACTTCCCTGATATGCGCAAATTTGTGAGTTCCCCTTAATCCCAGGAGATAATACCTAATAGTACTGCAACAGGTCTTCAAGCAGAGAATGGATTGTACCTCCTGCGACTCACTAACAATGGCGTAAGCAGAGCTTGCGTGGGTATCATACCTGCTAACCTATCAATCCCTTGGAATGAAATACAGGAGATAGCAAATTTGGTTTCAGTGGCGTTAATACCCAAACATCGAAACTTATTAACTTCCGAGCTAGTAAAGAACACAATGCTCGAGTTGCGAGTCATAACCTGAAGATTCCAAAGGTAAACGAATCAAGCTACTGTACCAAGTGTTGTGGTTCGTAGAGTACGAGATTTTGAGCGTGGCGATTTTTTCAACAACGAAAACTGAAGAGTGGGCTGAAACCGCAGTAAAACCTCTACGGGCGGGACAATGCGTTCGAGCTGCTCGTGAATTTTAAGTCGTGTGGGTTCGAGCCTGGCCGAGCCTAGATGAAATATACATTCAGTATTATTGGGTATCCTCTTAAACACTCACGAGGGGCGGATTTATTGCAGATTGATTTGGGTGCTGATTTCGGATGACGATGTTCTCATTGGTTGTTGGCGACTTCGAACTGTAGTTAATGGGCTACTCTCGTTCTCAGATTTTCTCGTCTCTCGCAAACTCGCTCCTCGAAAGGATCGAAAAAAAGTCTGGCCACAAAGCATTAAGCGTTAATGGGTCAGGCTTATAACATCGCTCACCCTCAGTGTAGAGTGGCTTAGGATGGTAACGGTGGCAAACTCAACCAATCCATCCTTCGTGAAACGTGTAGAGAAGGAGATACCGGTACTTAGTACTAATTAATAGAGTATTTTGCAGCAGAATAAAATCTTGCTCTAATTCAACTACCTGTCGAGTGGTTTTATCTCTCGTATCATCGAATCCTACTTTTCACTTCATTCTTGTTACCCACCCTTCTCTGTCACTTACGGCTGGAGTCCCTCCACCCACCCGATCAACGTACTATATTGGTACAGCTATTGAGAGAAAAGATCGAGAATGCCCTGTTCTGGCTAATACAACACTTTTTCGGGGTTGGTCTCTAGCACAGCTTAGTATGGTTTGGGAAGCACTCAAAACTTGAGAGTATTGCCTTAAATATTGAAGCGGTTGAGATCTGGTATCTGAAATCCTCCCTAAAGATGCTCAACTACACGATCACTACCCCCCTGTTTCCTGATCTTTTCTATCAATAACTGTACAGAGCTCTGAAAAAACCTAATCCTGCTGTGTACATTTCCAAACTCAAACTTAACAACATTGGCAGCTCAAGGTTTCCTCTGTTACCGGGGTGCTTCCACCTAAGTATCTATACTTATATGCAAGTATCAATAGATACAAAAGTAACTACTAGGTACATGGCCATAGTTCCTATTGTAATTTCTTATGCATATCTCCAAACAAAATGTATTGGAAGTGTATACAGATTGTATACGCAGAGAGGACAATTATTTATAGTCATATCAGATGCTAATCAGTAGATAACAACTAAGTCGTATTGTGGTGTGATTCAATCATCAGAATACATATAATATACGGAGGCCTGTAAGGGCCGGAACCGCCAAGTTGCAATAACACCAAAGCAAAAGTCAAATGTCCTCGTACCCCTGTATTCTAACAATCGCAACGGACCCCATCAAAAAAACCTGACAATGAGAGGCGACCTGAACAATAGGAAAGGACCTGAACAATCGCAGCGGACCACAACTTGAAAATGACGCGGCATTCCTACAAAAAAACTAACACTGGTGCTCCTGTTCACAACCAACATTTACAAACTCAGAACTTCCACCACAACCACCATGACTACTACACTTCAAGTTCTACCATGGAATAAAATCCCGCCTTCAGTTTGTGCTAGTCTGCTAGCGACCATTGATAATTATTTCCGGTGAAGTTTGGTTGCTTGCATAGTGAAGTACTTGCCTCTCCGGATTGATGACTTGCTTGATGTTGATTCTGTGGTAGCTTTTGGGACCGAGTCCGATGGTAGAAAGCACTCGTTGTACTTGATGTGCCACCACTACCACCACCACCACCGCTCCTAGTACTAGTATCTTTATCAGGCATACCAGACAGTCGTTTGTGTTTCGGAGACTGCTGGGAAGGTGGTCTTGGTGGAGAGGAACTTGGAAGGTCATTGCAGGATCGCTTAAATTATTAGTATAATCTTCATCCACACTCTATACTGAGGTGAATAAAGGGTTATACCTTCCGGGTCACGGTATTCAACACATCCTCAACTTGTTTAGGATGTGGACTGAGACTCGATGATTGCGGTATACTCTCCAAAGGTGGCTGATCTGTATGCAGCGCTGATGCTGGTCCTGGAGTAGGTGGGTGCTCCATCGGAGTCTGGGCTTCACCTGATGGTCCTGTTGCCCTATTGGCTGAGAAAACAGATAAATACTCTCAAGGTGAGGGCAGAAAGTACAGCGAGTCATGAATACATTCATCACTATGGTGGGAATTGATATCTGAGTCCGACATTGGTAGAACATTACTGGGCGTTGAGATATCTTTCTCAGAGTTGGTAATGTGTGTAGGTATAGGATCCAGAACCATCTGCGCAACACTGCGGTAAAGGAGGTGAAGAGTAACCTTAGGAATAGTGTTGATTCGATGGATTGGGAAATGTAGTTCTAAAATCCGACGTAGTGTAGTAGGTTGCTCAAAGGTATTTTTGGCAGCCGCTTGATACAATCTTGGCAAAAGCTCTTCACAACTCGTACATCATTAAAGTTGTGAACTACATTGCGTAATATATTAGTCTTTATATTAGAATGAGTGTCAGAGGGATGTAGTTAACTTACAATCCGGAAATACTAACAACATCTCATCATATAATCATGTCGGCCGTATAGCTGTATTCCACAGATGCTGGGCCATTGCCCTGGGCTGTTAAGGAGCATCCATAACTTCGGGTGATGGATACCATTGCTCCGTTCCAGGTATCTTTCTAATTTTTTGTGGTGCTTCAATGTTAGATACAATAAGTTGTAACTTGTAGTGCAGTGAAGAGAGATGTGGCTTTGGCAATCTCGAAGTGGTTGCTATACTAACTGACAATGTTCCCGATACAACTTGGGTCAAAGTCGGTGGTATGTTCTTCCTCGGAGCCAGTCTATTACTGTCAAGCTTGGATTGTGGCTGCCCACAACCAACTGTAATGTGCTGAGATGCCTTTCCACCGGTTCTAGCTTGTCCAATTGCAGATTCCAGTGCTCTATATGAGGCCCAACGCTGAGTCTGTGATTGAGAAGTTGATGGTTGATGAAATGGAATAGGTGAGAATGCAGCGGATTCCGTAGCACCTGAAGTGAGCATGGTGGGTGGTTGCGGTTGAATGCCAGATAATGCTTGCGTGGACACAGAGGGGGTGGGTTTGTACAACTGAGATAATTGCGGATCGATAGCTGATACCCAGGCAGCGTTGGTATTTGGAGGACCACTTTGTGGAATTCGTATTGAGTGACCTGCATATGGCATGTAGCATTCCTTCTGACCACAAATTGCGCAGTATGTAGGTGTAACATCTGCTTGATATGGTAGCGCAGCTGAATCAACATCATTTCCTCCATATATATGCTTTCGGCAGCTACAGCTACTATCATACAAGGCATCAAAAGGAACGGAACTCATTGTGAGAAGGGTAGTGCGGATAGAATAATAGTTACTTGAAATTCCAAGGTGGATTGCTGATCGGAAAGTGTTTAGAGTACTTGACGAAGAACTCCTGGATGCTATCTGATTTCACTCTTGGGAACGTACAGCATTATTATAAATACGGCACAGTGGTACCTAGGTCTTCCTGTTAGTATTGAGACACCTCCATTTCGAGTCAGTTCCTACTACCCGGTTACCACCACCAGTCACGGGGGTACAACATTCAATGGCATTACGGGACACAGTTGGATTTTCCTTGGAACCATAAAAGTCAGTTCTCTGGACATGGTATATTCTGGATGACCATTCAGTAAGAGACATACACCAGCTCTTCCACGAGTACTTCGTTCAAGGCATCATGGACGCCAACAGTGACAATGTCAGCTATCCTTCAGTACGTACACTGGAACGTCATCTGAATCCGTGGTCCTTCAAAAAGGGAAATCTATTAGGCAAATTGGATTTAGATGCATTACAACAAGAGCTGTGGATATCGTTTTGGCAGTGGGGTCTTACAAAGACAGAGATCATGCGTTTCTTGGCAAAGCCGGGTTATCGATTGACCATAAGAGAGTACGCAATACATCCCTCTTTTTGGAATCTTTTACAGAAGTTTTTCTGGTTATGTTGTCTCATTGTGCTAATCTGAGGTTTTAGGTTGATACGTGTATGCTTGTCTCTTGGAATGCGTCGTCGATTCAAAGAAGAAGAATTAGAGATGCACAATGAGATCATGCATGCAGCATTGTAATCGGAGATCTGCGGGCAGTCATCTGTTTATGGACGGCGACATACATATATGCGGTTAAAGCAATGCGGCGTTCCAGTAGCCCGGGATAGAATGTATCAGATAATGAGAGCTTTGGATCCAATTTGAGTTGCCAACTGAGCATTTGCGCAACAACGCATACCACGGACAGACATTTCCATTGCAGGACCAGATCAGATTCTCTCCGTTCATGGGCACCACAAGCTTAGTCTTTATGGTATTGGGATATATGCTGGAATAGATGCATACTCACAGTATCTCTGAATGTACCTCTCATGCATGTAGTACGCTATTCTGATATCAGACAATTGTATCTAGCCATATTACATGGATCGATGGTTGAGTATCAACCAGAACAGCAATCTCAATTGTGCGAGGATATCTGGATCATGTTCGGGTGAATGGTATTTTGCCATACACAATACAGTCTGATAGAGGTACAGAAACCCACATGACGGCCAACGTACATTGTCAACTGCACCTTACTTTGAACCCGGACAAGGATATGTACTCTGTATACTGGTACGGAACATCGACTGCGAATCAGAGAACTGAATCATGGTGGAGACAAATGACCAAATGCCAGACGGTTGCTTGGAAGGTATACCATGCTGTGTTGCCAACAACGGTATTATAGTTCATCACTGACATTATATGGTAAGGAATACTTTGACATGCTGCAGGCACACGCACTGTGGACTGGTAGTATTCCAGATCAGATAGCATTGCTGTTTGTATATATGCCGCTTATCCGGGAAGAAATCCACAATTTTGTTGAGCTCTGGAACGCACATTCCATCCGAAGCCAGCCAGAAAGACCTAGTGTAAAGCCTGGAAAACCGGTTGTACTCTACTTTACACCACTTGACGGTACCCATGACAATGGTCAACTTGCACCTGTATCAACAGTGTCTGAATTATGTTCGGAGGTTCTTGCATGGGGTCAGTGGTAGATCAAACCTGTTTGCGTTTGAATATTTGTATCTGAATTTGCCATATATTAATGGAATGTACTATGTTTTTACTAGATCCTGAAGAGTATGTGCCACCGGAATCTATGAATATCTATACCGCAGCTTTCGATGCAACGGATTTGATGTCAGCTAGTGGAGAGACTGACTATTACCGGACATATGTTAATGGTATTCCGGTACGTTAGATCACATATCTATATCTACGAAATTATCTTCAGAATTATATTACCACCACTGGACGGTTACCTCCTGTGTGTCAGTCACCACAGGGAGCTTATGCATGGTCTCCGTCTTCTCCAGCAGCTTCTATATCAGCTACTAGTACAACCGGTGGTAGTACTTATAGTACAACCACACTATCTGAAATCTCCAACTTAAACTTTGCTCAAGTCCGTGTGTTGGATCTTCCTGAGTATGAGGAGGATGAGATCTATTCCAGCGAGGCTGAATCTGATCGGCCCGGGAGTCCAGCATAAGTTTCTTGGGAGGACCGCTATGCCTTAGGCAGAGACGAGTTTGAGCACTGAGCATTAATTGTAGTATGTGGATATATGTATTTATTGCCCTCAGAATCCTCCCCGTTTCAATATTTCCATTCATATTTCTTTCTGTTTTCAATCAACTCCTTTGCCTTTTCCTCCACCATAGCATCGGACCAGTCTACATTCTCTATTCTAATCTTTTTTTTGTAATAACAAAGTATTGACGCAGCTCTTCTTTCCTCTCTGTGTCTTTCTCTGAACTTTTTCTTTGAGTTTTTGAGCTTAGCTGGCGTTGTCCCTTGTAATTATCAGCTTACAACTTTAAATTCACACCATATACATAAAAGCTTTCAAGTTGACTTACAACAATTTTTGGCTCTCTCTTTGTAGGCTGTGACATGCTCCGCACACAAAGGATCATCATCTTGTCCTGCCATTGCATAGCAGAGAAGTGTCTGAATTGCCCTGGTCCGGTCCTTGGCTATGGTTTTCCAGGTGCATATGGCAGTGGGACAGGGAGTAGGAGGGGGGCGGCGGGGTGATTTGGGTGCTCTGGGTGCTTTGGGTGCTTTTGCTGTCACAGTCAGCTTTTGTTTTGCTGGGTTACCGGTACTAGTAGCAGCTGTGGCTGCAGATGATCTCGGTTGCTTTGGTGGCATAGCTCTAGGGTGGTGGGGATGCTGGAGGTGGCAACAATGGTGGTGGTGGTGGTGGTGGTGGTGGTAGTGGTGGTGGTGGTGGTGGTGGTCAACGGAAGAGAATCGGGGGCGATGGTTACGGAGTCCACCGCCATTGTTCAGATCCCTTGCGATTGTCAGAGTCCTTTGCTGTTGTCAAAATAAATTGCAGGGTCCCTTGCAATTGTCAGATGCAGGGGTGTACTTCGGTCTTGTACTTTTACATAGTGACAACAACAACGTGGCGGTTGTGCTCCTTACCGGCCTCCGTAACAATACATATAATATAGATAATTAATCCTTGTGGTTAATTAATTTTATAAAGTGTGTTCATATAATTAATCTCGGTGATGAAGTACTATTGTAAATTATATTTGTATAATCAATCTCGGTCATTTATTATTCTCATAAAGTAGATTCATATAATTAATCTTGATTGTTAATTATTATTAATGTAATGTATATTCGTACAATTAATGTCGGTAAACAAGCACTATCGCAAAGTATATTAGTACAATTGATCTTGGGAATTAATTAACATTGTGGCAGTAATATTTTGCCCGTTGATGGTGCAATGTTAATTGACAGATATGTTCACAAAACCCCGTGTTTTATTTTTACTTGACAAATCTGGCGTTCAGATACTATCGGCGATAATCCATCAACGGTTAATCTCCCTCAATGTGTTACGGGGATATTCAGGCCCAATAATCAATACAACATTTATTGAACTAAATGAAGCTGTCTATCTAATCAGTCACCTTATCAACTCCCTCGTCTTTCCCAAGACTCAACCTCTTATCTAGTTCCACTAGAAAGAGCTCAACAATCGACCTTGTCTGTCCAGGGTAGCTCTTCGCCGAATTCTTGAAAAGGATATAACCCTGCAGTGAAGTATCGGTGAACTTCGTGTCCGGTACGTGGTATAGATGCGGAATATGAAAGTTCTTGGGAGATGTGGGTTGAGCCCCGCTCATACAAGAATTGTATTTGATCTCCGATCGTTTCAACCACCTGTGGATGTGTATAATGAGGAGGTGTTAGTGTGAACGAACACATATAGCGAATATTCACGTAAGGGAAATAGGGAAGTTATAATGAAGTTTTTTACCTAGAGATCTTGATAATATTTTAAGGTGTTCTTCGCTAGTAATGTCTGACTGTGGATTGCTGCTAGAGATTGTCTCTTCTCATTGTCAGGGACAATGTGAGTTCTTATATAGTCAGATCGTCAGGTCAAGCTTGCCTTTGGATTACTGCCATGACACATAGTTTGCTTGATAGCTCATTGCCGAGATCAACTTAAGTGACTCATTGATTGTGCCACGAAATCCCTCAAGGCTATCATGTTAATGCACGCATGGTTTCCAAGCATTATGCTCCGTTATCAGGCCATCCTTATGCAAGATATCAAACGCACTAATATGACAACTCATAAGTTCAACTTAGACATCTCACTTTCCATTTGTTCAGTAGATGGAACATCTGACGACTCAAAGTCTTATTAGTGCTTATCGCAATATAATCTAATAGCTTGTTGCTATTAATTGCCTTGCCTTTAATTTGGCTATTTGGGATTGCATCAGAGATTTAATTGGTAACCAACCGATACTCCGCCAACTTTGAGTATGACACATCAACCTCGTATTACTAACGAGTATGAGGTTGCAAATTCATACTGAATCAATCCAATGAGCAGGTTAGCTTCAGGCTTCTCATCTGTAGCCAATGTCATGAATCCCTCAGACACTGCATTCTGAGGTCACGACCTTCCGTAGACCACGGATTGCCATAAGAAGTTCTCACTGATTTGGGCATAACCTTGCAGATCCCACGTACTGTAATATTGTGTTATCATCAGCGGCACACGTAACTCTGCGTAAATGCAACTTAACTGTGTGTTGTCCTACTGGATATGATATAGTAGGTGTGGTCAATATTTATGCGCACTGCTGATGGTTTTTCACATCCCAGTAATGGTGACATAATTGCGTCATCAAACTTGACTTCGCTAGTGGGTACAACTTTGTCACTAATTGATTGACATGCGGCCCAAGTGTAATCCCGCTCAGGATCACTTGCCTGACAAACATGATGATGTTCCACAAGTAGGTCTTTTGCATATGACTCCAGGCGTAACAAGATTGGTCACATGTACTTTCTGCAATCCATTCATGTATCATTGCTGCTGCTAGGAGAGAACCCCTGACACAATGTCCATGTCTTAACAGCCTCTGTTGTAGATGCTTCGTCCTTGCACCAATAACTTGAATAATGAACTGATCTGTTTTTAAGAATGTCTGTATAGGTTGAATCTGGTGTTTATTTCTGCCAGCATACCACTTGCTTGATTCCTGATTGGAGAGGTTACCTAGTATATTAAGTTGTCCTGACCATGTTACTCGATTGTAGCTGAGAATATTACTTTTCCTGATGCATTTTAATGAATTCATACTTGGCTCATACTCGGAATCAGTATCCAATTGTAACTCAGGCATATCTGATTCTCGAGTAAATCCCTTGGCATCTTGATTTGGTAAAGGTGTTACCACAAGATTATCAATATAATCTGAAGGGAATATATTGTAATGTCGATAGTAGGTTAATATCTCAGGAAACTGGATTATACATGCTAGCCACCATATACATTGTGCCGCAAACAATGGATCTTCTGTTTCAATGCGGTCCAGTTATTCGGATAATGCGAATATAATCACATCTTATTCGGTATTGTGGGCAAATAGCCCATTCGTATATATAGAAGTGAATGTTATTGATAATCGCCCTCACATCTCGCTAGAACAAACTACTGCGCTAGCGTCTCACAGAGCCGTACTAATGCAACACGGCGGAACTAATGTAACAGAGCTGTACCGTAACGTGAGCAGGGGCGTCCACCTACATCACAACTTTCTCCAATTATCTTCGTGAAACCTCTCTTAGAAACAATATTCCGTGATCTGAAAAAAACATGCCTTCGCAATGTCTCTCAATCATCCCAAAGACGACTGCCCCTGAAGCCTTCTTCTGTGTTGTGTTTCTCTTCGCCTTTGGCCCCCTGCTAATTTCCTTCCAATACTGCTTCACCAGGTCATTTGCTTTTGCCATATTCTCCTCTGGCTCCCATGTGTTATCTTTTTTGTCCCAGCCTTCCCACTTGTCTTTGTATTCCCAACCGGCTCCCTCAGAGCTTTGACGGTGATTTGCAATTGGCTGGATGACATGACTTGTGTTTGTGCGCCATGTCTGGACTGGCGGCGGTGATGGCCGCCAGGTGACCCTGGAATCGGCCGTGCGATCAACATAGAGCCAGCTGACAATAACCGTGTTGTGGATCGTCATGTTGTCTGGGAGGTCATGTTTGATGGTTTTCCCGACTATTCAGAGGATTTCGTATGGGCCAATGGAACAATGTTTTTGTGTTGTTTCATTCATGCTGTATGCACTGTAATTGCAGTATGACAGAATATAAAAACCCCCCCTCTGCCTCCGGGCGAGCCGGCAAGATGGCAGAGCTCCCACCTGCTCCCCATCAACCCCTGTGACAAAGGAAAATCAATCAAGTGCACACAATTAGAGAGAGAGAAAGAGACACAACGAAACAAAAACAGAGATGAAACAAGAGCCAGATCACCCCCGGTCCGAACATGTTTGACTCTGTCTTTCATCCTCCTGCCCTGGCCCCTCCATTAGTTTTGGCGGGAACTTCCTCCCGTCAGTCCCTGTCAGGAAGTCCATCACCGCTTGATCACATCCCTCCATTGAAAAAGCTCAGAGATTTGCATATGCCAGCATCTGCCTGCTTTCCAATCCTGTGGTCTTTCCCATAGCCTTCCAGAGCTCTGTCTGCTGGTCCTTCCACCGGCTGCAGTGGTGGAAGAGATGCTCCCGCATCTGTAGTGTTCTGCGTCCGCAATGTTGAAATAGTGATATTAGAAATGCTTTTTATTCTATCTAAGAGGGCCACAAAGCCAGTATATATATGAAAGCACCAGTACGGCTGAATGCTATCAGCTTGTACCAGAGTCAACAGTCATCTCCGGCCATATGAGACATCACCTTCCCCGGCCATATGTTACTCCTTTGGAGTTACAGGTATACTTCCGTGATCATACAGGATCACTCGATAATCCAAATATGGATACTCAATTCAGAATCATAAGTTATCAATGCCATTTCCTTGATTTGATCAACATTCCGGATTTGTTCATGTAGTGGTAATATGTCCATTACCCTACCTTCGTACCAATTGATCAACGACAGTGAGCAAGCTGAGTGCAGATAGGATGTATCCCATCTTTAGCTTGGTATTGGTCATAGGATCTCTGTTGTCAATGGTCATTGCTCATTGGCAGGAAACCTTATTCCTAGTCACCGAACAAACGACTATTCTCTCATGTCCAATGGTTCATTCCTTATGAGGTAAGATGTCATCAATGTCAGAACACTATCGCATCTGAAGATACGCAGAGTCATACAGAGGATAAGTCGATAATCAATAATCGATAATTCGGAGCCCAGTCGACCAAATAGACTTATACCAATCAACCCTTAGTTCGACCACACTTTCTTGGACTGGCCAGATGGGACCTTGGACATATGTCCTGAGTGGCGTGGGATACTCTCCGTTCAATATATGGCAAAACAACTCAGTTCCAGAATACTGTATATCTGGCTCCAATAAAGTGTAGTCAAATTATGGGTTCTGTCGTTTGCCGCAATCATTAAACCTTTACTTACCCGGTGGGTATATGAGAGGGCACTGTGACTGGCTCTTGGTAATACGAACCTCTTAGTCGATAATTGGCTGCAGATAAGCAGATAACTTTACGATGTATCGCCAATAGCAATAGTGTCGCAATAGGAGTTCATTACCTTGAGGACGTAGTTAATACTCCTGGGAGTTAGAACGTGACAATTGATGGTAGCAGGCAAGGATGATAAGGCAGTGACGTATGTGGACTCCGAAACAGGCTTGGGCAGTCGTATCATTGTTAAGGGTGTGGATCGTCTGATATATATCAGCGATACCGACCTGGAGGAAGGACATCATTAAGTGTCTATCGAATATACAATCCACCTTGAGATTTATCTACGGATACCTATTGACCTTCTTGACCTGGGGGTTGAGCCTTAACTTTATTCCAGTGTATTATCTATTAGTTCTGTATCGAGGTCAATGCGGATACTTCTCCTTTGGAGTCCAGAGTTGTACGTTCCTGTTCAGTTCTATATCACGGATAAACCTCATCACTCTGTATACTTGGGTATACTTAGTACCTTCTTCAGAGGAAGTCGTTGATCAGGAAGAGAGCAAGACAATACTCTAGAGTGCCAATGGAGTCCGGAGAACTAGCCGGATAACGTGGTGGTTAAAGAGAATACTTCTGCTGGGATACTCCTGAGTCGGCACTACTCCTTCTGCTGAGGCGAAGCTCCTTTGCTGTTTCTTATAAGACAAGTCGATACTTGGAGTCGTCGCATTCTTGAACTGATCAGTTTCAGAGTATACGTGCCGGGTGTTGGGACAATACTCTGGCATCTGTTGGAAGTCCGAGAGACATCACGATAGTGTCGTGGATCAGAGAATCATTCTTTGAGGCCCTCCTGGAGTTGTATACATCAACATAGTGATTGCTTTGAGATGATACTCTTTAGTTGATACTATCTTTCGGAGGCAGAGATTGGAACAGTTACTTTGTCATTTACGTGGTTATTCTTATACGCATCCTGAGTGAAGCTTTAATCATTCTTCTCTGTATCAGTCCGGAAGTCTTGAGGGGCTTTCATTGATTAGGACTGGGGGTGGATCTACCGGTGTTACACCATACATGACATCTCCGTCTCCGGCCATACAAGACATGTCCGTCTCCAGCCATACAAGACTTCTCCGCCTCCGGCTGTCATGGCGGCACGTGACCCGGGCCTGGTAACAGCCATTCTATATAGTCTGCTCGCCACGAGACTTGGATCTCTACCGATAATCTTACCTATATACATGTACACATAATATCTCTCGCATCCATGTTTGCAACTGTAATTCTATAGTTACCATACTTATACCTCTGAGGCCGAACGCAGGCATACGTGCCTTTACATTATTATCGCTTTTCAGTTAACGGATGTGTTTCGCTCATGGGATTACGAGATGACGAGGTTCACTCCGTTTTCCGACACGCGACATCATGGAGTCAACAATTCAGAATACCGCCTTCCAAATGGGATATTGAAGCATCATTACTGTAATGCACGAAGAATCGACCATTCCATTATTCAATTGAGCCCCGGATGTCAGCGGAGTAGAGATTAGAGACCAATTGGCGCACAAGGCGCGTTACCGGCAATGATGACGATGATTATCACCAGTGTAGGACCCCACTATTGAACCCAGGCAACTCCAACAATCGCATACAATCAATCCAGATGAGTTCCAGACGACATCAATTACTTCCACTGGCTGCAATCGACCATGGACACCGGAGAAGTCGCAACTGAACCCCTGAACGAGTGCGTCACCGACATTGAAGACGATGATCATGAGTACGGGACAAGATCAATTGAATGCGATCACCAGCCTAAGCACCCACAATGGATAGAGTGATCTTACCCCTGAATGTCGCAATATTGAAAACCAAAGGCGAAGTTGAGAGACGATTTATGAGTCAGCACAGTTACGACTGGAATTCTTCCAATTAAGCAAAGTGCACCTATCTCAGTTTGCCTGTACACCTACAGCTCTAGCAATCTCGAAGCCCACTTGCAGAAGCATTCTATGGCCAACCTACGGCTACTCATACCTACGGAGGAGGATCTGTCACGAACGAAGTGCACTAAGGGAGCAGATACCCTTCGATTGATGCACTCTTACCGCCATGAACGTCTGGACAAGCCAACGAACTTATAGCGGCGAAGCATTGCGCAGCGTGAAGTGCATTTAAGGTCAATGACCTACACAATTCTGCAGACCAACTACGACAAGTAAAATCACTGCAATGAGTATGATGACCTCAGAGCACAAGTATTATGGACAATCGAGGCCGCAACCGACAAATCAAGCGCCGAGATTCTTTGACAACTGAGAAAGCAAGAACTATTGGCAGCGCCGGCACTAATGACAACTGTGGACGAAGAACAAATGGCGAGATGTAATGCGTACAGGCTCTGATCGACTGCGACGCAACCCGCATCTTGATGACACCGATGGCTATGACGATCCCAGGAGTGGAAGCTCACATCATTGCCCAAAGTCAAGACAAGGCGCCGTTGCAAATGACGTCAAGATTGAGCGCATTGGGACGCCTCATATGACAGTAAGTCAACAGGTAGAACAAGTCACAATGAGGCATAGCCATTGCAATGACGTCGAGATTGAGCGCATTGGGACGCCTCATACGACAGTAAGTCAACAGGCAGTGCAAATCAACATAGACACTGGACAGTGGGCGATGCAGAAGGACGAGCGAAGCCGAAGGAATATAGTCTGCAGGTGAAGCGAAAACTGAACTAGATTACATGTCGAATCAGAGATAACAATTACAATACTTAATCATCAATCAATCACAATATCAATTCGGAGATCCAAGTTACACTGCTACCGCGCCACGATGGCAATCGACATTCAATATGATGGAGAAGTTGTGGACGGAGTAACGAAATTTCCAAGGAGGGAGAAAGCTATGTCTACATGATCAAGTCCAACCGACAAGTCCAAAGCCCACCTGGAAGCAGTCTGCCGAGACACGCACCGACAAGTCTACCAAGATGTCCTACCGACAAACAAGAGTACGCCGAGAGCCAAGTCTACGAAGTCGACCAGATGGTCACTAAGCGGACTTCCACAGACAATTACGGAGTCAACGCCACTTACCGATGACTACCGGCTACACTATTTATTCTACAGAGCATGCGGAAGCACTGCCCAGAGCTCAGACAGCGCTCGCGCGCTTGAACTTGGTAAGTATAACCATTTAGACAAGCTGACTTGTTAGATGCCGACAAATGAGACCCGACTGCACACAATCCAATTGACGTATACGATCGACGGCTATGGCTGATGCCGGCAGCGGAAGCTCCCATAGATGACAAGTCATGTGCGGAAGCTCTTCCACCCTGACGAATTCAGACAATGACCTACTCCGAGATACATGAACTACGTGTGTGGTACTGGACGGCAGGTCGGATGCTGTATGAGTTTGGGAGTGGAGCTAAGGAGGAATTGAGGTCCGAGGCTTGGGAGCGGAGGAAATGGGTCAATAGAGTTTTGGAACTCAGGACTGGAGGCAAGTTATCAACTGGGCGTTCCATTCTTCTGTTTTTCTCTTCTCTTCTTTTCTCCATACTTTATGACTTCATTGGATCTCGGCCCGGTGTAAATGGCGTCGGCACGGGTTTTACCACCTACGGATCACAGTCAATGGGAGGTCCAGTTTCCCTGTTCCCGGGATCCACAGAAGGGCTACCGTACGGAGCCAATTGGTAGCGGGACTTTTGAGATCGTACGAGCACGTACGCTGCATGATTGTTTCACCCCTTTTCTCTTTTACTGTCTATGCAGCCCAGGAGGTCAGCGCCTAAAGACAGGGATAATGTCACGGCGGCACGTGACCTGGGCGGGGTAACGGCAATTCTATCTCGTCTGCTCGCCACGAGACTCAGATCTCTAGCGACAATCCTACCTATATACATGTACACATAATATCACTCGCATCCACGATTGCAACTGTATTCCTGTAATTACCATACGTATACCTATAAAGCCAAATGCAGGCATACATGCCCTTACACCGGCTGAGACCTGTATATGCAATACTCCCCCCTCTTGTTATACACCATAGAGCACAAAACAAAACAAAATGAAAAGAATGAAACAAAGTGATTCTCATAACAGCCTCCTTAAAACCCGGTGAGAGTGAACAGGGAAAGAGTACTGCCATTGCCTGAGGATGGCCATCCATTAAGAATCAAAGAAATCCGTGTGCCCCAAAGTGAAACAACCTTAAATCGACCTCTATTACCATAGCCTCATCGCCTGTCTGGATTTCTTGTGCTTCTCGTCGGACAAGGCCTTGGTTCGTATATCTGCCACATTCTGGCTCGTATGCATGTATGAGTAGTCAACTATCTTGCGGGCATGGAGGTGTCGACAATTCTGATAGCAAACATCGATATGCTTCGTGCGTGATATCATGATTGCAGTTGTGATGTGACCAAGTGCGCCTTGATTGTTGCAATTGATCGGGAGCAGTGATGTGTCTTTGGCGTGAATATCTGGGTGGTACTGGAGCAGCCATTTCGCTTCACGTGAGCCCTCAGAGCAGGCAATGTATTTCGCTTTGAGAGTTGACATAGCGATGAGATCTTGGTTTTGTGATTGCCATCAGACGGCTCTGTTGCTGAGAAGGAATACATGATCTCCTTGAGATTTGAGGTCGGCACTATCATTGGCCCAATCGCAGTCCATGAAGCTAGTGAGTTGATCGTTGCTGTTAGTGCTGCTGCTGCTGCTCAAGTGCAGTCGAAAGTTGCCTGTGGATGTTGAATACTGGAGGACACTTTTGGCGGCAGTGAGATGGCTGGTGAAAGGGAAGGAATTGTATGGGCAAAGTGCAGCGACTGCGGGTGAGATATCGGGCTGATTTGCAAGTGCTGCGTACAGCACAGAGCCGACAATTGCCCGGTAGCCTTTGATATCTTTTAGTTCTTTCTCCCCCGAATCCTCGGCCAGATTCAGCTTCATATCAGGATCCATGAGGGATGATACATGGTGAGCATTCTGCATGTTGAACCATTTGAGAATCGTGGTGATAAAGGCCTTCTGACCAGGACTTATGATGGTGCCGTTTTCCACACGGTGGATTTTGATGCCGAGGGATTGCCGTGCCGGGCCGGGATTGGTGATCTTGTACTTCTCCCAGACCCTGGCCTTAACTTCGATCCCGGCATTGGTAGCGTCTTTTGGGTACAACATTGAGATGTCGTTGACGTACAAAAGAATCGGAATGCCATCGCTGCAGAGATGAAGGTTGGGGTCAGCTTGGTAGTGTGAATTCGAGAGAGAGTAAGAAGGTGTTACTATTGGTGTGATAAAGTTGGGGTGGTTGTTTGAGACCGTAAAGTGCCTTCTTTAGTCGGTCAATGATCATAGGTGTGTTGAGTCCTTCCGGCCATCCCTCGGGCAGGGTCATATAGGCATCATCGTCATTGACCTGGGGATTGCGAACCGCAGTGACCACATCGAAATGATCGATGTATCAGTCATGTTTTCTGAACAGGGAGATGAGATACCCGAAAAGTGGTGAGTTTTCCGACAGGGGCATAAGTTTCTCCGAACTCTATCTGTTCATAGCCTATAATTACTCAGCATGCTTTGAATGGTAGGGTGCTGTCAGGGTTGTGCTTCGTCTCGTAGACCCATTTGGAGCCAATTGCCATGACTGGTAATTGCGTTGCTTCCCGGGAGTTGAGGGTTGTGAATGTGTTATTGAGCAGGATCAATGTGAATTCTTCTTCCATTGCTCGTTTCCAGTGGTCTCGTTGTGGGCTGTCCATGGCCTCCACGTATGTGAAAGGATTGCTGTTGATGGGTCTCGAGGCGAGAGCTTTTGCCATGATGATTAGTGCATTTGCCGAGATCTTTACCTGGCATCTTGTGACGCGATTCATGCGTGGTGTTTGGTATGATTGTGTAAGGGCACGTACGCCAGCGTTCGGCCTTATAGGCATATGTATGGTAATTATGGTATACGGTTGCAAACGTGGACCCGAGTGATAGTAAATAGGTGTATAGGTAAGATTATCGCTAGAGATCTAAGTCTCGTGGCGAGCTGACTATATAGAATGGCCGTTACCCGGACCTGGGTCATGTGCCGCCGTTACATTATCCCTCTCTTCAGGCGCAGACCTCCTGGGCTGCATAAACCGTACAAGAGAAAAGGAAAGGAAAGGGAAACAAAGAATGAAACAATCATCCTACGTACGCAATCGTACGAACCCATAAGTCCCACAACCAATCGGTACAGCTCAATGGCGACCTTTCGGCGGATCCGGTGCACGGGGACACTCCACCACCTTTGGCTGGTGGTAAAAACCCATGCCGACGCCATTTGTACCAGGCCGAGATCCAAAGAAGAGAAGAAGAGAAGAGAGAAACAAGAAAACATCCAAAAGTGATCCCGTCCTCCAAATCTCAACTTCCTAACCCATGCTCCAACGAACATCATTCCCGTAGCTCGTATCTTGGCGTAGGTCATTGTCGGAATGGTCAGGGTAGTAGAGAGCTTCTGCTCATGACTTGGCATCGATGGGAGCTTCCGCTGCCGGCATCGGTCGTAGCCTTCTGTGATCATTGATCGTATACGTCAATTGCATCGCGTGTAGTTGCGTCGCATTAATCGACATCTAACAAGTGAGCTTCTCTAAAGATGGTTATACTTACCAAATCCAAGCGTGCCTGCGCTCTCTTGAGCCTTCGTGCAGTGCTTCGTCGAATATATCTCAAGCGGTAGTCATCGGTAAGTGGCATTGACTTCCAGATGCTGGTTGACT
>Ga0307515_10009522_pt1 | contig 18766 bp, 20 predicted proteins | sample 17_EM_MG_FD_194513 | JGI IMG/M metagenome (GOLD analysis project Ga0307515, IMG submission 194513) | Populus trichocarpa ectomycorrhiza microbial communities from riparian zone in the Pacific Northwest, United States - 17_EM | ecosystem: Host-associated > Plants > Roots > Unclassified | place...
GGCAAGTGCCTGCAGACGCTCGAGGGCCATAGCAGTAGGATCTACTCGGTGGCCTTCTCGCCCGGCTCAGCACGGCTAGCGTCGGCGTCGTACGACGAGACGGTCAAGATCTGGGATGCGAGCAGTGGCAAGTGCCTGCAGACGCTCAAAGGTCACAGCGATAGGGTCTACTCGGTGGCCTTCTCGCCCGACTCGGTACGGCTGGCGTCGGCGTCATCCGACAAGACGGTCAAGATCTGGGATGCGGGCAGTGGCAAGTGCCTGCAGACGCTCGAAGTCGGCACGACACTCTCCAACATATCATTCGATACCACTAGCTCGTATCTTTATACTAAAATTGGTGCTATCCCTATCGATGCATTAGCTTTAAACATACCACTAAGTGTTACTAATCCTCAAAATCCTCAATACCAAGGTAGGGGTTTAAATTCAGATGGAACATGGATAACACATAATTCAGAGAACGTAGTGTGGCTACCCTCAGAGTATCGGCCGTCATGTGCGGTCGTGTCGGGGAACACTATCGGCGTTGGCGTTGGATCTGGAAAGGTATGGATATGCAACTTTGAGGTCAACGGCTCTTAAGATTCTCAGGAGCGTTTATATGGAGGCAATTGACTAATTGTTTAACTTTTTTTCTAATACCTCTATTTCATAGAGGGGTCCGGGGGTGAGCACAGTGATCTACTTGGAGCGGGGTCTATTTGGAGCTCCAATGTGGATTCGGCTTCGATATGGATTTGGATTGGGCCTTCTGGTTGGTGGATTGGAGTGGATCTACGGTTGATTTGACTCTTGGAGCTCCAGATCTATACCCAATTCGAAGTGCGGCTGAGGAGGAATAGAGCGCTGAGGGGTTAGTGCAAAAGAAGCCAATCGGCAAGTCTCTTAACTCTACCACTGACTCACTGTCTAATAAGTAGTGTATTAGCTATAGAATCTAGGACACCTGGCTGCTGTCACTTCTGCTGTTACGGTTCTGCATCTACACTTACTATCGTGGTGTTGTATTTAACTTTCCTACCTCCGCGATAGAACGATTTCTCTTAGTACGCCCGCCTCCACGTTACCCCCGCCCCAAAATTAATTAATTTGAAAGCCGACGACATAAAGAAGGTGGTTAAGTTTAAGCTATAGGGCAAGAACTATATTCGATGTAACGCCTTAACGAAGAAACCAAAGTATATAAAGTAACGCACGTTACCCGTCGCTCTCGCTTATAAATAGATATTATTAAGGCTAACGAGTGCCTCCGCTATTGGTACGGGCCTCCGCGTAAGGGCACGTTTAATAATATATGTTGGAGTTACAGAGGGAGGAGCCTACACAAATGGTACCACCAAAGGAGGCCTTAAAGGCTTGAGTTGCCGCGTATAAGGAAGCTATAGCAGCAAATGTAGTAGTAGAGGCACCTCCGGGGGAGCTAGGTGGGCCGGGTGAGCCAGTGGCTATAGAGCTAGATGATGACGAGAGTGAGAGCCACGATAAGGGCGCATATGCTGCCTTTGAGGAGGCGATTGAGGTAGAAGATTACGAAGCTTCTTATATAGAGGCTTTGTGATTTAGGGTTAATTTAGTACGTTCTTCTTTCCTTAACTTTTTCCTTACCTTCTGCTAAGACTTACTATTTATAGTATATATTTGATCTGGAGTCATATTGGAGTCCTGGAGCTCCACCGCCTCCTCGGCGTATGGAGTGGATTTGACCCCTAAATCCACTCCAGTCCAGTCCAATAAGATCACTGGGTGAGCACATATATATAGTCGGGCAATTTGCCACGCCGAAGCTTCTAGACGAAGGATTTGCTACGCTTAGATAAACGAAAGAATACTCTGGTCACGCTAGTAGGGAGGGCGGCCGACCCGCTCTGGCCACACCCTTGTAAAAGAAATACTAGCTCCATCTGATTCACTAAACGACCTCAATTTGAGCAATAGAGAACAAAAGCTAGTGCCAGAAACGCGCGTAGCATATTTCTTAGCTCTTCCACTTGTTTCTAATAAGCGGAGTCTAATCTCGTTCAGGCGCTTAATATGTCGATTGTCGGTGTTCGCTGGCATTTGGATAAGCTGGAATGCCGGACACGAATCGAAAGTGAAATATCCACTTATTCCTGATGGCTAAGAAAATGGAAGAGACTCGCAGGCTTGCTAAAAGCAAGATCTAAAGGGGAATGTCTAGATCGGACTAAGTATTTGTTGTATGATAAAAACCTAGTGTCGGCCGGGAACCTCAGGTCGGAAAATGAAGACTCGTGTGTAAATTAATCTATGAAGAGAAGAGATTATGTATACATGATCTGGGTGCAGGCAACCGATAGGGGGGGTAGGTAACTGAAACAAAGAGATACGCAACTGGAACAAGGTGAGACAACCTACCAGGTTAACACCTAGACAAGATCAGCTAGGGTGTCTCCGCCTTTGCCTGTAGAGAACCAGAGGGGAAACTAACATCGGTCCAAAAATCACCAAATTCCAACCTTCGCTCCTTTTAATAGCTTCGACGTGTAAAATTTCCATAAGCCTACACCAGCTCCGGCCCAAACTCCAAGAATAAACACGACCAATGCCATTGAAGGCAGGACTTCCAAGGCAAGGATACGACTCCACCGCATCGCTCCTGCACTCACTCTACGTGAATTTAAACTCAGAAAGAATTGTGGAGTCTTTTGTATGGTTGTTGTTATTGTACCTAGAAACAGGAAGCCATATGTCACAATCGTAACACCCGCTGACACTGTAACCCACGTCCATATTTTGAGCTTCTGGTCGAATTCCTAAGCACCCAGTGTTAGCTTATGGCAGATAAGCTTAGCAGTTGATACAAAACAACTCACCACTAGGTTCATACCAAAAAGAGAAGTGACAAAACTGAGAGGGATGAAGAAGAAAGCTAAAGCCGTCAGTTTTAAGACGGTTTCCGCTTCTAAAATGGCCTTTTGACTTTCGACAATGCTCATCGTTGACATGACCGCTTGGAATGTAGAGTTCAGCCTCGTAAGGGCGTCATCAAGGTCAGCCTTGAGCCCACCAAGTTCCACCTCCTCGTGTTTTGAAATGGAGTTTGAAGATAGCTGTGGGGCGCAAGTAGGACACGATTTGTGCTGGTTGAATGTTTGCGACATTTCCTTAACGGAGACGAGTGAACGCACTAAGTCCTGTCGCCAAAGTCCAAAGCGTTCGCGCCACACATGCAAGGAACTGCGCAGAATATCATCTTGTGATAGTGATAGATCGATCTCATCTAGAGCATCGTGAAGACTAGTTAAAACTTCAGTCGTATCTGTGACCATAATGTGGGCGATAATGTTTTGTATTCCGTGGACAAAGTCGTTCATCAGCGTCTGTTCCTCACATCTTCTCAGCTCTTCAACAAAACGCGCTTTGGCATAGCCATCGACCTCGCCCAGAAAGCAGGATTCTGTAATGGAAGACTCATTGAGCTCAGTACCCCAAAGTTGGTATTTCTTCTCAATAATGTGGTGCTCGCGTTTCGGATCAACCACGACTAGTACTACGGAAGATATTAGCGGATGAAATTAGGCACAAGAATCATAGTTCATCTTACCAAACAAGCTGGGGTCGTCGTGTATCCAAAAGAGTGAAATGTTCTCCCGCGCCGCATGTTGCAAAATCCCTTCTGGCGTTTGAGATATCGGGTAATATGGTCGAAACACGCCTGGGACTCGCTGGTATCGCTTATGGTCAAGCCGCAAGAACCGGGGATCCCTGGATGTGTCGACGCTATACGGGGTTCCTTGCAGTATCCTGGACTGAATTTCCCAATGTCTGGCAGACTGATTGACAAGGCGAGACCACTTCGCAGAGAGGCAATGCTTGCTACTAGTGGTATTGACATTTCGCGCACGAACACTTTCGCTTTTGTGGTATGTAAAGAATTCCCTTGGAACTCCAAGCTGTGAGCAACAGATAGCTATCGCTCCTTCTGTCACGCCTTCCAAGAGTAGTATCCGTGCTTTAACGGGTAGTGGAACAGGTAATATGTTACTGAGATCGCTCGATTGGCGTGATTCTACCCATTCATATGTGTTTTAGTCATTTTCCGCGTAGTCATATCTCCAAATCGTCGACGGAGCTTCAGGCAGCTTAACGAGAGCATACCGATCCTCTAAGGCCAATCGTCTACGGGCACTGTCTCATAGTTAGCATCGCCAGATGGGCAGAGGTGGTCGCAAACCCAATCATAGGTTACCTTCGAATTGCCATGGTTTGGAAATGGTGAAGAATTACAGGAGAGAGTATCTCTTATATAAAATTGCAAAAATTTAAGTCGGGCCTTACTAGAACTCGCACTTTCGGCCCTTAGACGGCTAGGCAGACTTCAGGCCCATAGTAGCTAATTGGTTAAAAGAAAGTGGCGTTTTCCCAGGTAGAGACTAACGTCTTGGCCACCCGGTTGACCCACCCCAAAACTCACCAAAAAGTCGCATTTTCAAAGTCTTGCATCTAAACAACCATCAGGTCAAAACTTTTTAAAGTACTAAAACTACTTCTTTAAGGTATAGAAATTAAGAATGTAATACTCTCTATATCTTTTCTTTAGTATAGTTAAAACAAATAGGGAAAACGCATTTTTTCTATATAAATTCCTAGACCTCTCTACCTATTTCTTAAGATTACTATAACGGCCTTGTTTGAACACATTATGGGTAAGTAAAATAGTATTAGGCCATCTTAGGAGATCTTAGGAGAACTAAATCTAAAATCTTAGAAATTTTGGCTTTATTGTTGTAGAATTATCAAGCTTTGAAAATGTGACTTTTTGGTGAGTTTTGGGTGGTTCTACCGGGTGGCCAATACGTTAGTGACACTCTAGTATTAGTGAGTGCGCCTTAAATTGCTTACTGATACTATGCTTCTTTGCTTGCATGATCCGCCAATGAATTTTACCGAGGGTTACGGATCAACTAGATGTCTAGACTATGGAACACTCCAGTGAAGTGTCTGGTTTTTCACTAGTCTTGGATTTAGATATACAGATTTCCCATTGCAATAGATATGTGCAAAGATATACGATATTAGAAAGAGGCGTAGCATTTAGCACCTGCCAAGGCCATGATTACATGAAGCTCGTGCGTAAGGTACCATATTCATCTGGAATAAGAACTACTGCAAGAACTATGTGAGTCGTTGTTGCCAGATTGCTGTATGTGCTTCATATCTTTCAGTAAAAACTCTCTCTATGGCTGACTGCCACCCCACATGTGATGAGCACAAGCTATCTCCCGTCAAACAGCGATTAATCCTTTTGATTTGCAAGGACTGAATAAGCGCCTTTAGGAGTGCCCACCCTCGATGGTTTTTATTTATCCGATGACGCGGGAATTTGCGAATGCGTTTCTTCGTTGGACCCCAGTGTCATGGCGGTATTCTCTCTTTGAATTTCCTCTTCGCTTTCGCTGTCACTTTCGAGCTCCGCACGGGCTGATTCGGCATCGATAGCAGTCATCCGGACGACGAATTCTTTCTGAAGCTCCTTCAGCCATGCCGTGAGGACCTCTCCTTCCATGGTGCCGTTGTGTGCTTGCACGAGATGTTCTTTGAGATTGAGGATCAACTTCCTGCGGCGTTCGTGAATAACAGCGACGGATGTCTTCTTGCGTTTGAAGGCCTGGCGTTCGAGCCTATGGGCTACGTGTTCAGCGTGCTCAAGAAGACCGGTAGGCAGAGGAACGACACGGGCTAGGGCGAGCCCATAGTGAGATTCTTGGACAGCGCCTTCAGCAATTTTGTAAAGCATTTTCATCATATCATCGTCGGTTAGCTATAAAAGTTAGCTACTGGCTATGAAAATGCACACTTCGGTGGACCTCGACAGCCAAATGTAGACTTATAACACCATTTCGTTCGGCCATAATGGTCGCAAGATCCCGAAAGTGTGTGGCGAACCAAACGAGAGCCTGTAGCGGATAATCAGAGTGTAAGTTACTTGTAAAATACTTCGTTACTTACTCTACTTTCGACAAGAGCTTCCGCGATAGCCAAGGCGATAGCAAGCCCGTCACGTGTGCTTGTTCCCCTCCCAAGCTCATCGATTATGGCCCTAGGAGAAGTTAGGCATATATTCCTGATATATTACTACGAGCATAGAAAAAAGTACATGCTCCGTCGGTCGATGTTGCGCAGGATGAAAGCAGTCTCCCTCATCTCCGCAGCAAATGTTGAAACGTTGGCTTCAATGTTGTCATCCACGGAAACTCTGGCGAAGAGCTGGTGGAGAATTGGAAAGGAGGCATATTCCGCCGGAACACTGGAATTTATTAATAGAGGTTATAGAGATATTTGCGTTTAGAATTTAGAATTTACAAGCTTCCAATTTGTGCCATAACCGCCATGAGAGCGATCAAGCGTATGTACGTACTCTTCCCTAGAAAAATTTAGCGCACTTATTGTTACGCTGCTGAATGTGCCTCACCACTCATATTACACCCTATTAAGAGAAATAATGAGTAAATACTATCCTCAACAGCCTTTAGCTTAAAACATTACCGGTAATAATCTGAAATCTGGTTTGCTGTGTTGCGTAAACATCATTCGGTATGAACTTGCCGTGTTGAACTTTCTCTCGAATTGGATGGCGGGCAGATTTGATTGCGAGAGTATCCGTAAAATGAGGTCGCACTGAAATTCTGTTAAGCCATGGATGATTAAATGAGAATCGAGAACGTACCGTAATCTTGACTCGTGACCAGCTGAGCAAAGGAAGAAACCTGCCACTCATCAATAATGATCGCTTAAATATCAAGGTTTGGAGATAACCATATCAAGCATTGCAATACTTTCACATATTTTGAACAATATGGACATCTGGCTTCGAACTTCTTCGATGAGGCCTTGGACAGCTTCGTCACCTATTCCTATTACTAAGTGTGATTGGTTTAAGAGCTCAAACCATACTCATTAGTATCACTTCTTGGTGTGACACAGTAATCTGTCACAATGTTAGTTTAACTGAAACCGCAAAGTAGTATCTACCTTATTCTTTCCTTCTGGTTGCGCTTCATCAACTCTACCGTCTGACACTCAATCATATTTTTCTTTCGAAAGACATTGGTGAATACAGGAGGTAGCGGTCGGTTCTCGAGCTCAGATACCGCAATACGGATGAAGAAATGGCGGACATTATCAAATTTAAGATCAAGCGCAATATTATATTCCCCTATGCCATCGATCAGTGCATCTGCTCAGTTTCTGACGGAGGAAAAGACGTAAAACGTACGACTTAGTTCTGTGGAATGCTGATAAGCATCCTCCATAGCTTCCTTGAAGGTTGTTCTAGCAACATCAAGCAATCCGTTCACGCTAGACTAAAAACGTGATCAGCGTCATGACTAGGTTTTACGTAGTGCTATACACACCTTGACAGCATAGGTTCGCTGGTTTCTTAACTCCAGTGGCTGACTGGCAAATGTGGTGTTTTCATTGATTACAGCATTAATGAGTTTCTGGACGGGAACAATGTTCTCAGGAGAGCATAACTACCATAGAAGTCAGTGTGCTAAAGATTGTCATTGGCATCATGCCGCCTGCGTACATCTCGAATATTTGTCAGCATAGTGCTTCTTGCTCCGGTTAATGCCTCATATATTGGGTTGACGGAATTTGCAAAATGCTTGAGCATGATGACATTGTTGACAGATTGTTCAGTGTGTTGAAGGGATGGTTTCGTGGGGATCACAATGAGCTGGTAGCTAGATTATTAGTGGCATGTGTCTCCCTAGTCACAGAAGGAAATCTTACAGCTGTTAGAATTTTATCGGCGTCGAGAAATGATTTCAATGCTAATGAAATTAGATCTCTTCTAGAATGGGTCTTGACGGAACAAACCAGATCTAGTAGCAAAGAACATCTCCTCCCTCGTTGTAAGTTCCTCCAAAGCATCATATCGAATACTTAGTGTCTCGGGGTCTGTGAGTGGCTGCAAGATGTTGTTCCGGAGGAGCCTTGATCCCATAGGTGTTAAAGTCTCATTGAGCAGGCCAAACAAGCAGTCTCTAGATTTTGGATTTTGCAGGTTCTGAATTAGTTCAAGCGAGTATATAGTGGACACATCGATCATCATCGAGCCTTCGGAAGGTTCGTACTTTATCCTGAGTGAATGAAAGGGAAAGGTCTTGGACAGACCCAATTCGATGTATTTGAGAGCCTAAAGAAATATAAATGGAAGAATAGAAGTATACTTAACTGAAGAATACTTACAGCTGCAATGCAGCAGACTGCAAAGTAGTTCCCGCCGACAGATATCTTAATAGCTTCGACGTCCTCGGCAAAAGCTAGTTGTTGTATGTAATCCAGCCCAGTTGTTTCCGCCCAGTATCGGCGATCTAAAAGCGTGATTTTGCTATCGAGAACCTCCAAATTCTCCTCGATGATAGAGAAAAGCTTGGACTTGGGGTTAGCCGCAGAAGAGACGATCAAGATTTCTGATGGTCCATAGACTCTCAATTTATGAATGGTTCTGACATAAGTCTGACTGTCACAAATTTGGCAGATTGCCGCTTCGCCAGTGTCGAGATTGACAAAAGCAAGGCCAATAGTTGGAGAGATGCCACGAGACTCGCTAATGGCACAAACGACTTGCTGGGCTTCAATCCTGGCAATAGTTGATGCTCCAGTTCTCGGCCGGCCATTACCCCTTCGGCCTGTTCTCGGACGAGATATTGTCGTATTATATTCTGGATACGAGTATGATGGGTATGATGTCGATGCTGAAGTGAAGGAGGTTGACGGCCGCCTTTGGAAGACCATGTTGATTAGTACTTGTCTGTTGGGTTAGTTAAGGATCAACTGGCCAAATCAATAAGGCTTTAGTCCTCCTCACCAAGGACGGCCTCAGCGAAGAGTAATGTCGACGGGGAGTAAAGGGACGATAGGCGAGAAATCTTGGCACCCATAGGGCTGAATTTTCTTGAACTTTCAGAGCAGATTTCAATAGACGGCTGCCAAATATACCCCACCCTAAACTTTATCAAATTTAACTGAACGCAAAGAAACCCTGCTAACAACACTTACTGGCCTCCAAAAGCTTTTTTGTGAGCTTTTGATTCTCCGAGCCTCTCGTCATGGCTACCATACCTCCACCACCAAGCAAACGGCAAAAAACCGCCGCTTCAGCCCTCGCTCGAGAGCAGCAAGATGTCGAGGAGGCAATACCAGATGGGACAATCCGAGTTCGATTTGTGGATCAAGCAACTGGGGAAACGGGCAACCTTCCTGTCCTCTCTGTACCTCTCGCACGAGCCACCACAAAGAATCTCGAAATTCTACTCAACGAGCTTCAAGAGCATGGAGATGACAGTATACCATACCGGTTCTTTTATTCTCGAGGAGGCCCTCCATATGATGGAGGGGGTGATGCTCTTGGTGATCGCGCAGATCTGTACAATGCCTTGGTCAAACCTGGGAAGGTTTCTGCGGAGAGCGAGATCACCTTGCAGTATGCGCCTCAAGCGGTATTCAGAGTGAAAGCAGTCTCCCGTTGTTCTGCAGCGATATCTGGACATGGAGAGGCAATACTTGCCACGCAATTTTCTCCCGCAAACTCAAGCAGAATGGCTAGTGGCAGCGGCGATAATACTGCAAGAATCTGGGATTGTGATACGGGCACCCCAGTATGTACATTAAAAGGGCATACCAGTTGGGTTCTTGCTGTTAGTTGGTCTCCAGATGGAAATACCATTGCGACAGGTAGCATGGACAACACTGTTCGTTTGTGGGATCCTGTAACTAGCCAACCTCTTGGAAGCCCAATGAAAGGCCATACAAAGTGGGTGACATCGTTATGCTGGGAGCCATACCATCTACAAACACTCAACCGCCCTCGAGTGGCGTCCTCTTCAAAAGACTGTACGGTCCGAATATGGGATGTGGTGGGCCGAAAGATTGATTTTGCCCTCACTGGACATAAAGCTAGTGTTACATGCGTCAAATGGGGAGGAACAGGCCTCATTTACACCTCATCACATGATAAGACGGTCAAGGTCTGGGAAGCATCGACCGGCACGTTGAAGTACACCCTGACCGCACATGCTCATTGGGTAAATCACCTGGCCCTATCTACAGACTTTGTCTTACGCACAGCCTTTCATGATCATACGGGGCGAGTACCTAGCACAGATGAAGAGAAGCTTGTTAAAGCAAAAGAACGTTTTAGCAAAGCTGCCACAGTGAGTGGAGAGGTACTTGAACGACTTGCTACGGCAAGTGATGATTGTACGATGTACCTATGGACTCCGTTGACATCTCGAAAACCAGTGACCCGGCTTACCGGTCACCAGAAACAGGTCAATCATGTTACCTTCTCACCCGATGGCATGTACCTAGCGTCTGCTGGTTTCGACAACCATGTGAAGCTGTGGTCTGCACGGGATGGTACTTTCTTATTTTCGCTTAAAGGTCATGTTGCGCCCGTATACCAGTGTTGTTTCTCAGCAGATTCAAGGTTATTGGTGAGCGCAAGTAAAGACACTACGCTCAAGGCGTGGGATGTTAGAACTGGGAAGCTCAAGGAGGATTTGCCAGGCCATCGCGACGAAGTATACGCGGTAGACTGGAGCCCAGATGGGGAAAAAGTGGGCAGTGGTGGCCGGGACAAACAAGTCCGGATATGGAGGAACTGAGGGATTGATGGCTTGGCTGAGTTTAATGATGGTACTACAAGAATTAGTATTGGCAATAGAGGCTTCACCATAAGCTGTTGAATTAGTGTTGAGTCCAATAAAGAGCCAGACCCTTTCATGCAGATCATTATTAGCACTATTGGAATATGCAGGGATTCTTCGCCCCTCTCCAGCCCGAAAAAGGAGCCCGAAGAGCCGATGATGCGTTGTTGGTTCACCACTGACTCCAACCTTTTTCCACACGTGCGCCATTTTCCCATCTTCACTCTTCCTGTCTTTACGGTGTTCCTGGTGTATCGCATTCCATCTTTTGCTCTGTACATATATTGGCTGTGTACCAATCACCGCATTCGGCTACCGCACGACTTGCCAACCGCCACATAATTTGCATACTCAGCCGCGAGCGGATGACCCTCTCATTGGCGATAAGTCACGCGAAACTTGCGCATTTCAGCTTGGGATTCGGCTTATATCGGCGCTATGTCTTGCTACACGACTTCAGTCATGACTGAGTCCTACGAGGAGCCCGTTCTGCGCTCCAACTACGGCACCTTTCGAAGGGAGTCCAACAGGCGGCGGAGGCACTCGTCGTATCACACAAATAACACAAGACCGTGGACCGTCGATCATGACAATATTCAGGTCTTGGTACTTAGATTCTATCAATTGATGCTAAGTTGCAGAACTAATTTGCAAAATCAGGTCGACCGGTTCCTCGCCGAACTGGGACGAAGACTGGACTTCCTAGAGTCGTACGGGCAGCTAAATCTTGATTCCGGAATAGAAAGGGCATACTCAACACTTCTCGCGGTTCGGGAATCATGTTCAAATATCTCGGATGGCGTAATAGACGCTGGAAGGCGACGGGCGAGTGTGTTGGTCGATACGCTGGAAGAGAGGTACAAGGAAGTATTGACAACGAAAGAAACTTTGGAACAGAGAGTACAAGAATGTGTACGGTTAATGGAGTCGTTTCTTGGGGAGGTTGAGGCTCGTGCATACGCTATGCGAGATGCAGGAATAGGGACGGTAGCAAACGAGTTCATCGATGAAGGATGGCGGCGGGTAGATGAGGGGATTGAAAGAGCCAGGGAGGTGGTAGACGAGGGCCTGGACAAAGCGCGAAGAGCAAAAGAGACCATAGAGAATGCTGTTGAGCAAGCACTGGATCGTGCTCGAGAACATGGTCTAATTAAGTACGAAGACCTACCGGATCCATGGAGGATTAACCCGCACATTCTCCAAGGTTACCGTTTCCATGAAGGCAAGCTAGACTGCATACGCTCGACACTCAGCCTCCACAACGAGTTGTTCAACATATGGTCTCACGCCATCGGATTCTTCCTTGTGTTGACAATTGCCTTCTACTTCTATCCCACGAGCGTAAATTTCTCCCACTCGACTAATGCCGATGTCTTTATTGCGGCTGTATTCTTTTTTGCGGCTTGCAAGTGTCTGGTCTGCTCGACTATCTGGCACACGATGAATTCAATCTCACATCAGACATTGCTGGAACGGTTTGCCTGTGTCGACTACACTGGAATATCACTCCTTGTCGCTACTTCCATTATGACCACAGAATACACAGCTTTCTACTGTGAGCCGACAAGCCGATGGATATATATGCTCACAACAGCAGCACTGGGAATTGGCGGCGTTATTCTTCCATGGCACCCTACGTTCAACCGACAAGATCTGGCATGGGTGCGAGTGCTCTTCTACGTGTCTCTCGCTGCCACCGGCTTCCTTCCTGTCTTCCAACTCGCTATGACGCGGGGTCTCTACTGGGCAGTATACTTTTACTCGCCTGTTACTAAGAGTATACTGGTATACCTTGGTGGCGCAGTGTTATATGCCAGCAAGATACCAGAGTGCTGGTTCCCCGGCATGTTCGACTATGTAGGTGGCAGTCACAACCTTTGGCATCTTGCTGTGCTTGGCGGCATACTTTTCCATTATCTTGCAATGCAAGAGCTCTTTGCACAGGCATTTCTGCGGGCGCGGATGCATTGCTCGGTGTATTAAATTGGCATTAGAGGTGCATTAGACTTATGATAGAAACAAATAGCAAGGCCTTGTAATTCGCGGACGAAATTAAATTAGATCACTGATAATTAATTCGGGAAAATGGCTTGTTCGCAGGATTGGATGTACTGTACTGTCTTGAAGATGGCAAGTGAAATTCATCCAAAAATGCTTAGACCTGACACAGCGAACTGAGTAAATATAATGAGTACGGGCATTATCCCATACCAGCTAATCTCGTCTCTTTAGTGTCAAACCTTATATATTTATACGAGAATCCCGAAGACGCGGATAGAACTTCAGTACTTTTCCCTTATATGCTAAAGCGGCTTTGTCAGAAGCTCAAAAATTGTCTAACCTGCGAGATTAATATTGGATGAGCTTATAATTAATTGAAGGTATGGGCTAGTGGAAGCTCTTTGCAGTTAGTCTCTGGCTTTCCTAGTGAGTTTTGATATTTGGAATATTTAGTCGGTAGTACAATATGATGTTCACTGAGGCTTCCTTTTTCTGGGCTCATGTTGGTGGTTTTTGTGTATACTATGGGAAGTACGAGGGAGCAGCTCAATCGTAGTTGTGCTTTGTGGGTACTTTGGAGATGATCACCCTAGTCGCTGATCTACATAGCTGTGGTCAATGCTTTGGAACGTTCATCTCACTCACGCCGACGCGAACATAGAAGCATACTAACTAATTAAGCACTTATCGTCCGCACCCACAGCATGGATCCATCGAAATACTTATTGACGGAGTCAACAATGTCTGCCGTCACCTGTCCACTCTCTATAGAGCATCGAAGATTGTCCGCTATGCAGTAAGTGGTGTCAGGGTCTGGGTGAATCTGGCTGACTTCGTATCAGAGCGATGTATCATGCTTCAGTTGTGATGATTCGAGTCGGCCCGAATGCCCAGCCCTTCCATATCCACAAGGATCTTTTATGCTACTGGTCGAAATACTTCCACAATGCTTTCAATGGGTCATTCAGAGAGGCAAACGAAAAGGAGATAACCATACTAGACGTGCAACCAAGAATCTTCGGAATTTTCATGGGGTGGCTATACACTCAAATTCTCATGCTAGACAAAGATATTGAAGACACCTTGACCCCCGGCGATTGCCACAATGTTCAGTCGGATGAAACTCCAGTGGATGATCCATGTCAAAACGAAAAGCCGTTGCTTTGCCTGAGATCAGTAAGGGATACCGATACCAAATCTTGTAATAGAATAGTGAAAAATTGTATGCTTCTAATAATCATCGAGCTATTCAAACACTACTAAAGAATGCCCAGTCAAATCTCTCTGTAGTGAAATAAACCAGTTGTTCCATGCCACAGTTGAGCCAATAATAGACGTTCGGCTGGCTAAATTTGGGACATGCTGCAAGAGGTCAGAGAAGTTGCTGGGATGCAATATACAATTGTCCACAATTCCACGATTAAGCTTTGGCTTCAATACCTTACCCATAACCACATAGACGATCTCACTGCGAGCTCTGTGGATTTATTTAAAAAAACTCAAGAACTCTCGATGTTTCTTTTAGATAAGTGGGAAGGTATCAGGTTAGTTAAACCATTTTATAGGCCGTTTTGAGGTCCCTGACAGTACTAGTAAATCTCTTGATAAGGACCGTCATAGCACGGCAACCAATCTAAGAGATGCTGATTTCGCCAACTGGAGCTTTTCAACTCTAGTCGACCTCTACTTATTTGCTGACAAGTACGATGTTCTCCAACTGAGAGTCGACTCCCTTGATGCGATTCATAAGAAGAACAGCAGTTGCGTTCACTTCCTTCCAAGCATATATGCGGTCAGCAAAGCCCTTGAGAACCTTCCGAGCAGCTCCGGCCTTCACCGATATTTCCAAGACGTCTATTCGCATGAATGGGATTTGAGAGGTTATACCGATGCTCAGCTAGGCGAGATCGAAGAATTGTTACCCAAAGGTTTTCTATTGCGTGTTGCTGTAAGGAACGGATCTGTATTGCGAGAATTTACGACCCGTAAATCTCCAAAACCGCCATATGAGAATGGGCTTTGCAGCTACCACGATCACCATGAAAAGGAGAATCCAAGCACATGAATCTGCAAGGTTGTGATATCAGGCTTGCTATCAATTAGGCATGGAATCGACGATTAACGCAGTATGGGGACCTTTCTACTCTATGATGGGAGTTCTAGACTATGGCCAGCACATGATGCATTATCGGGCATCTATGGATACCAGAGATGCTTCCTTAGCAGGTGTTGTACGAGGTTCCACAATTGGCGCTCCTGACCGGTCAGTTCTCGGCAATCATGGCGTTGATCACGAAAGCTTCAATGTATCCTAAAACCACCGAATGTGCTAGATATATTTGGTCTATACGGGAAGATCTGGCTAGATCTGAATGCGAGACCTGCCGCATCCTATCACCTTCTGTGCTTGACCGGGTGAGATGAATATTCAAATCTTTGAAGAATCTGATCTAGTGGATCGACGATCTGGTGCTATATACGAGGAGGTTTACGTTTCCAGTACTAGGGAGCCGCGGACAGAGGGGTATCAGGATGGTATCAGGATGGTCCGCATGAAGGCGGAAAGGCCACTCATCAAGAATCGATTCCCTTGGCTTGGCCGATTTTGGGGATTCACCTATTTCCGAACACTACTTTCCTAGATAAGAACTTTGATTGCCTGGTATGGCCTTCTTTTCCTGGAATCAACACGCGGCAATGAGTAATATCTCGCGTGTTTTCACATGACGGTGCGTGTCTTGGTGGTGAGCTCTGGAATGACTAGTAGGGCAGCCACTATCGTCGGTCAAGCCATCGAAATGAAACATCGCGTCAGGACGCCTTCCGGTATATATTGGTGGCCAGCTGTATTCCGCATCGTAACGATCTTCTCACCGGAAAGTTTCAGGTTCGGGCCGCTTTGCGCCGTAGCACGAGCATAAGTCGTTACGGTTGGAACGCACGGAAATCTTGCGTGGTTCCCCGGAATAAGCCACATGGCTGCTTATCTGTGTATTCGTGATAGTCACTGTTAGTACAGGTATTATCCCCGTCCAGAGTTCGGGTTGAGGCAGTGATTCACCCTCATGATCATTCGTTTTTATCTGCCACGAGGGTGGTCGAATAAACATTATGATAGGTCGGTTTGGTCTGGGATGCAGGAAGGCTGTGGCCGAGAAGCAAAGGGTAAGCGGATACCTCCAGGGCTAAACCAAGTCGACGACGGCCGTTTGGAGTGCACGGCAACTGGGAAGTGCATGTTGCGATCCTTCAGGTTTGAGAGCTAACATTTTAGATTGATTCATGAGATAGTAGTTTCTTGGCAAGGCTGAAATGTCTCTCCTGCCCTTTTCGAAGATTCTATGCGACTCGGGCCGTTCAGCAACTGCATGGCATTACATATCCTTGAAAGCATGCTAAACCGAATTGCGCTGTGTTTGAGAGATGGTATTCTTTTTACGAGCCAAATACTTCAGCCAAGGCACTTTTGCTCTACTATCGAGTCGCTTTGATTCATCTCCGCACAGACTCGTGGTTCTCATTCCTTCAGCCTTTCTCGCTGCCTGCGGTCTGCCGGTTTCCACCAATAAATGCAGCTTCCCGGTCACCCTTTGCAGGGTCCAAGATTTCGCCGGTGGCTCTCTAGCTGCAGGAATGACGCTGTCTCGGCTCGTAAACCAACTCGAGACACTCGCGCTATAATTGGGCGTAACCACTCCACTCACGATCATCTATAATCTGGCCCGTCAATGAAGTATTCTCCACTCATCTCATTGTCGAACATGGCGGAGATTGCAGCAATAATAATTTCGTTGGTTTCGTGGGGTTCGAGGTTGGCTCTTGATCTCTACAAGTTGGGCGGTGCTGTATCTTCGGCAACTCGCGACATCAATCGTATTGCCAAGACAGTCACCCTGCTGTCTCTAACACTTAAACAAGTCGGAGCCATTGTTAAAGAGGATGATATAGTTCCATCTCCTGAGGTATGCGCTCTTTTGCAAAATCGTTTGAAAATAAAACCATATTAAAGTCCATGTTTTAGGCTATCGAGACCGTCCAAGATATCCTCGATCAATGCCAGACTATATTCTCAGAGATCCAGGCTTTGGTTCCTATAAACGAACTCAGCGATAATCATGAAGAACCAAATGACGATGAAAATGAATCAAAGCCTCTCGTTCAGATCCAGAAATGGAAATGGAGTCTTAGGTCCAAAGCAAGGATGGATTATCTCCTGGGTCATCTGGAGTCTTTGAAATTAACCCTTTTGGTCATGCTTCAGACATTTTACATGGCCAAAATAATTATGTGGTCAAGGTATTGCTGCCTCATTACTCCATTTTATCTCCTTTAGTCAAGTGCGTTGTCTAACTCGCATTTTCTATGTAGGAAGCATCACACAATCTCGCCCGAAAGAATAGCCGATTCTGTTCAGAACGAGAGGGTACAGATGGAAATACTCATTATAGAGCAGCAGATGTCGCTGATCTCCGCATCTAAGCTTTTCGACGAACTACGACGCAGTGAAGCATTTTCGTTGCCGCCACTACTGACAGAAGGCGATAGCTCTAAGAGCATCATGCCGATTGAAGACCAAACAAAGCAAATTGCAAAGGTTGAGAATCTCTCGCAATACCAAGAGCCTTCTCTGGCCGAATTGGACGTATTGACCCCAGATACCGAATGCTTAATCATGGTCCACCGAGTATCGGCTGCATACATTAAAGAAGTGCTCAAAAAGTGGACAAGACTTCGAGAAATCGAGGAGCGTTTAGATTATACGGAACGCGAAATCGATGCTCGGAGAAAACAGGATCAATCGGAGCGAAGGAAGAGCCAGCAGCCTACAGTCGAATCTGACGATAGCGATGATCAGCTTGGGGCATTGCCTGGAATTAAACAAAGCAATCCGCGCTTCGCTGCACCTACTCCTCGACGTGCTCCTAGTGCTGGACCACTGTTCCCAGACTCACCGACTATGCCTATTCCGGTTCCGAAGACTACATTCGGTCCAACAGCTCCATTATCTCCAGCTTCTTCTTCTCAATACTGTGTATCTCCTAGGTCTTCTGGCGTGTTTTCCTCCTCCCCCCAGCAGTCGCCTCGATCAAGTTTGTCAAGCCTTCCGACTCGAGCTGCTGCTGCTGTGAAAACGCATGACGAAGACGAAAACGCGGATTTGGAAATCCCGTGGCGGCTATGTCTTCGCACACAGTACTGGGAGTATATCGATGGCAAAGTTAAGCGCACCAACTCCGAACACCCATCGTCCAAAGCTTTGAACGATCGAAACACCTCTACTGAGATCATGGCCTCCTGGGTCTGCAGGGAGGCCATTAAAGAAGCGGGATATAGGTACGAGACATTGAAGAAAGAGCGCAACGACGGGCGCCGGACAAAGCTCGAGACCTGCTTCTCTATATCCCAGCCCTTGACCTTTGTAAGTCCCCACTCCTCGCTCTCCCAACTCCCCTACTCTAATACCGACGCTCCCAGCCCGAAGTCGAACACCTCGTCGAACGCACCGTCGAGATCTACCGCCAGAGCCAGCGCCAGAGCCAGCGCCAGAGCCAGCGCTCCCCCTCCCCAAAGGGGCGCTACACCAACGACCGCACGCCAACCTATAACTCGCCACCCCAGCACCCGCACCACGACCGCGCTCCCAGCTACGCTCCGCACGCTCCCCCGCTGGAGCGCGCCACGACCTCCTTCCCCTTCCCGCCCCCTCAACCCCCCCTCACCCGCGCAACCACCTTCCCCGGCCCGGACCCAGCCTTCCCGCACTCCCCTACCTCCACCGCCAACGCCTACACTGCCTACCCCCCAACACCGCAAACGCCCTCCCTTCCCTCGCTGCCTACGCAGCCGCGCTCCTCCCAGCAGCGCCGACGGTCCAGCGCGTCGAGCTCGCACGCGCGCCCTCCCAGCCCCACGCCGTCGTCGGATGAGGACGCTGCCACCTACGCGCGCCGCCGCGGGTCGGCAGGCAGTGGCGGCAGAAGGAGGCCGAGCTCCAGCCACAGCCACAGTGGGCGGAGGGGCAGCAGCACGGTTGGGACGCTGGCGAAGGTGGGGGGCCTGGCGGTGCTGTTGGATGGGATGTT
>Ga0307515_10009523_pt1 | contig 18765 bp, 12 predicted proteins | sample 17_EM_MG_FD_194513 | JGI IMG/M metagenome (GOLD analysis project Ga0307515, IMG submission 194513) | Populus trichocarpa ectomycorrhiza microbial communities from riparian zone in the Pacific Northwest, United States - 17_EM | ecosystem: Host-associated > Plants > Roots > Unclassified | place...
TTTATTCTTTTATTGTAACATGTTTAATTAATGTTTAAGCAACTTATATTAACTTTGTTAAACCATGGTTTAGCTTAATTAGTAACTTGTTATTGCAAACCTTAATAAAACCCAAAATGTTGTCTTACGGGTTACTATTAATTTGTCCACAATCATTTCAAATATTCATTTATGTTAAATTCTACCATAATTATTCTTGTAATGTTAGTTTTGAATCACCACAGTAGGAAAAAAAAATGCCTAGCATTATTATACATCATGGAGTTACTTCATACATTATGAGAAATTGCTTCTTTGAGTATATGTCTTACATAGATATGTTGTCTATATGCAAGTAAGTTTACGAAGTGGATTTGCATGTTTTTACTATTAAGGATGAAAAAGGTAATAAAATAGTTGATGATGCATTAATAATGTAAATCTTGAATATGCATGAAGTAAAAGGAGATGAAGAAATCCATATTTATATTGATGTCGATACTAATGTTGTTTCATTAACAATCAAAATGCATAAGTGTTATACAAGCAAACCAAATGTTACTGGTAGGTCTACTAGAATAAAATACTTTCCAGACTATAATGATAGAAATTAAGTTACACTGATTGTTGGAGAAAAAAGTTTAGATTTTGATGAAAAAGATGATGATGTTGGTATAGGTGTTGGAAAGGGTGAAACTACAGCTATGGAAAGTTATGTTAATGATGTTAGAAGGAATGATGGTGTTAGTATGGTTGTTGAAGAAGGTGCAACTATAGGTATTGGTGTTAATGTTAGAAGTTGTGGTGTTGATTTTCAAGTTGTGACATTGATTTTCAAGTGAATGTTGGTAGTTCTAGTGAAGGTGCATGTGTTGGTATGAGTGTTGGTATGGGTAGTTTATATTATAATATAGGAAGTGATAGGACTAGATTTAGTAAAGAGGATGATATTGGATGTGAGAAAGATTATCAGGATAATGATTTTAGTAAAGATGATTAGGACGATATTTTTTCAGATGATAAATGATTTAAATTCTTAAATGCAAATGAAGATGAATGGATTGATAACTTGCAAGAAGATGCTTGCTTTGGCCAAACATTGGATGATGCATTGGACTCAGAGAATGAATGGGAGTTAAGTTCTGATGGCGAAGATGTTGATGTTAAAGAAAGTGAAAATTCTGATAGTAGTGATGAAAATGGTAGTTATGGAAATAAGCAAAAAAACAAGATTATTTATCCTACAAATGGATTTAAGTGTAAGACATTTAAGACGAGTGCTAATGGATCAATTAAATTTACCAAATGTAAGATTTTCACTAATATCACTCAATTCATAAATGTTCTTAGAGAATATAAAGTGAAATATAAATATCATATGAAAAGATACATTAATTAGAAGGAGAATATTGGAGCTACATGCATGGGTGATGGTTATGTATGGTGGATATATGCTTCTTTAGTTCCTGGTAACAAGACTTTATGTTGAGAAAGGGAGAAACATAATAATGATTCTAAATATTACCATAGAGTATCAAGTATATGATGGTTAAAAAAGGTTTTGTATTGATTTGGATAAGAAAAAAAATATTCTTGTGGTGAATGAAAGATGATTAGAATTCCATTAAGCCATGTAGTACTTTGTTTGAAGCATAAAAGAATTGAAGTTGAAGATTTCTATCATACATATTACATTGTGGAAACATTTAAGAAGACATACTTTGAGATTATTTACCGATTACTAAAGGCTGTATTGGATCCAGAAGATGAAGATATAATTGTACTACCCCCAAACCTAAAAAGGAGTGTAGGTCAACCAAAAAAGAATAAAAAAAGGAAAATGAAAAAAAAGACCTAGTAACGTCAGAATAATGGTTACCACTTTTAGATATTCTTTTTATGTTGATTGCCAGCTTACATTTTAACCATCTTTTGGTTCTAAATAACCAAAATATATATGCAGCACGTGAACATAAACATAAAAAAAAAAGTTGCAGTTTTGGAACAAAAAATAATTTGATTGAAATTAATAGGATCCCAGAATATCATTGCTAAACTTATTGCTCTCCCTTTCCAGCAGTGCAAGCATCTCATCACCACCGTTGATTGCCAGCTTACACTTTAACCATCTTTAGGTTCTAAAGAACAAAAAAATATATGATGCAGGTGAACGTAAATATAAAAAGAAAAGTTGCAGTTTTGGGAAAAAAAAAACAATTTGATTGAAATTAATAGGATCCCAGAATATCATTGCTAAACTTATTGCTCTCCCTTTCCAGCAGTGCAAGCATCTCATCACTATCGTTGATTGCCAGCTTACATTTTAACCATCTTTAGGTTCTAAATAACCAAAAAATATATGCAGCAGGTGAATGTAAATATAAAAAGAAAAGTTGCAGTTTTGGGACAAAAAACAATTTGATTGAAATTAATAGGATCCCAGAATATCATTGCTAAACTTATTGCTCTCCATTCCCAGCAGTGCAAGCATCTCATCACCACGATTAATTGACAGCTTACATTTTAACCATCTTTTGGTTCTAGAGAACCAAAAAAAATTTGCAGCAAGTAAACGTAAACAAAAAAAGAAAAGTTATAGTTTTGGGATAAAAAACAATTTGATTGAAATGAATATATAGGATCCCAGAATATCATTGCTAAGCTTATTGATCTCCCTTCCCAGCAGTGCAAGCATTTCATCACCACCGTTGATTGCCAGCTTACATTTTAACCATCTGTAGCTTCTAAAGAACCAAAAAATATATGCAATAGGTGAACTTAAACAAAAAAAAAAGAAAAGTTGCAATTTAGGGACAAAAAACAAGTTGATTGAAATTAATAGGATCCTAAAATATCGTTGCTAAACTTATTGCTCTCCCTTCCTAGTAGTGCAAGCATCTCATCACCACCATCGATTGCCAGCTTACATTTTAACCATCTGTAGCTTCTAAAGAACCAAAAAATATATGCAGCAGGTGAACTTAAATATAAAAAGAAAAGTTGCAGTTTTGGGACAAAAAACAATTTGATTGAAAGTAATATGATCCCAGAATATCATTGCTAAACTTATTTCTCTCCCTTTCCAGCAGTGCAAGCATCTTATCACCACCGGTGATTGACAGCTTACATTTTAACCATCTTTAGGTTCTAAAGAACCAAAAAATATATGCAGCAGGTGAACGTAAACATAAAAAGAAAAGTTGCAGGTTTGGGATAAAAAACAATTTGATTGAAATTAATAGGATCCTAGAATATCATAGTTAAACTTATTGCTCTCCCTTTCCAGCATTGCAAGCGTCTCATCACCTCCGTTGATTGCTAGCTTACATTTTAACCATCTTTAGCTTCTAAAGAACCAAAAAATATATGCAGTAGGTGAACATAAACGTAAAAAGAAAACTTGCAGTTTTGGGACAAAAAACAATTTCATTGAAATTAATAGCATCCCAGAATATCATTGCTAACCTTTTTGCTCTCCCTTCCCAGCAGTGCAAGCATCTCATCACCACGGTTAATTGTCAGCTTACATTTTAACCATCTTTTGGTTCTAAAGAACAAAAACATATATGCAGTACGTGAACGTAAACATAAAAAGAAAAGTTATAGTTTTGGAACAAAAAACAATTTGATTGAAATTAATAGGATCCCAGAATATCATTGCTAAACTTATTCCTCTCCCTTTCCAGCAGTGCAAACATCTCATCACCACCGTTGATTGCCAGCTTACATTTTAACCATCTTTAGGTTCTAAATAACCAAAAAATATATGCAGCAGGAGAACGTAAACATAAAAAGAAAAGTTGCAGTTTTGGGACAAAAAACAATTTGATTGAAATTAATAGGATCCTAGAATATCATTGCTAAAATTATTGCTCTCCCTTTCCAGCAGTGCAAGCATCTCATCACCTCCGTTGATTGCCAGCTTACATTTTAACCATCTTTGGCTTCTAAAGAACCAAAAAATATATGCAGCAGGTGAACTTAAACATAAAAAGAAACGTTGTAGTTTTGGGACAAAAAACAATTTGATTGAAATTAATAGCATCCTAGAATATCGTTGCTAAACTTATTGCTCTCCCTTTCCAGCAGTGCAAGCATCTCATCACCGCCGTTCATTGCCAGCTTACATTTTAACCATCTTTAGGTTTTAAAAAATCAAAAAAATATATGATGCAGGTGAACTTAAACATAGAATGAAAAGTTGCAGTTTTGGGACAAAAAACAATTTGAATGAAATTAATAGGAATCCAGAATATCGTTGCTAAACCTATTGCTCTCTCTTTCGAGCAGTGCAAGCATCTCATTAGCACGGTTGATTGCCAGCTTCCATTTTAATCATCTTTTGGTTATAAAGAACCAAAACATATATGCAGCACGTGAATGTCAACATAATAAGAAAAGTTGCAGTTTTGGAACAAAAAACAATTTGATTGACATTAATAGGATCCGAGAATATCGTTGTTAAACTTATTGCTCTCCCTTGCCAGCAGTGCAAGCTTCTCATAACCACCGTTGATTGCCAGCTTACATTTTAACCATCTTTAGATTCTAAAGAACCAAAAAATATACAGCAGGTGAACGTAAACATAAAAAAAAAGTTGCAGTTTTAGGACAAAAAACAATTTTATTGAAATTAATAGGATTCCAAAATATCGTTGCTAAACTTATTGCTCTCCCTTTCCAGCAGTGCAAGCATCTCATCAGCACGATTGATTGTCAGCTTACATTTTAACTATCTTTAGGTTCTAAAAAACTAAAAAAATATATGCAGCATGTGAACTTAAACATAGAAAGAAAAGTTGCAGTTTTGGGACAAAAAACAATTTTATTGAAATTAATAGGATCCCAGAATATCGTTGCTAAACTTATTGCTCTCCCTTCCCAGCAGTGCAAGCATCTCATCAGCACGATTGATTGTCAGCTTACATTTTAACAATCTTTTGGTTCTTATATGCAGCACGTGAACGTAAACATAAAAAGAAAAGTTCTAGTTTTGGAACAAAAAACGATTTGATTGAAATTAATAGGATCCTAGAATATCATTGCTAAACCTATTGCTCTCCCTTCCCAGCAGTGCAAGCATCTCATCACCACCGTTGATTGCCAGCTTACATTTTAACCATCTTTAGGTTCTAAAGAACCAAAAAATATATGCAGCACGTAAACGTAAACATAAAAAGAAAATTTCCAGTTTTGGGACAAAAAACAATTTGATTGAAATTAATAGGATCCCAGAATATCGTTGCTAAACTTATTGCTCTCCCTTCCCAGCAGAGCAAGCTTCTCATCACCACCGTTGATTGCCAACTTACATTTTAACCATCTTTAGGTTCTAAAGAACCAAAAAAACTATGCAGCAGGTGAACGTCAACATAAAAAGAAAAGTTGCAGTTTTGGGACAAAAAACAATTTGATTGAAATTAATAGGATCCCAGAATATCGTTGCTAAACTTATTGCTCTCCCTTTGCAGCAGTTCAAGCATCTCATCACCACCGTTGATTGCCAGCTTACATTTTAACTATCTTTTGGTTCTAAAGAACCAAAAAATATATGCAGCAGGTGAACTTAAACATAAAAAGCAAAGTTGCGGTTTTGGGAAAAAAAACAATTTGATTGAAATTAGTAGGATCCCAGAATATCATTACTAAACTTATTGCTCTTTCTTTCCAGTAGGGCAAGCGTCTCATCACCGCCGTTGATTGCCAGCTTACATTTTAACAATCTTTAGCTTCTAAAGAACCAAAAAATATATGCAGTAGGTGAACTTAAACATAAAAAGAAATGTTGCAGTTTTGGGATTGAAATTAATATGTGCAGTTCTTCTTTATTTTCTACTTTTTTTAATGGAGTATCGTGGTGTTCATTTGTTAGGAAAAGAATTTTTCATTAAAATTAGTTATTTTTTAGAGACGAAACTTGTTATTCTTAATGTTAATGAGTTCTATTTGATGAGAAGAATTTAATAATGATGTTTTTTTTTTCTCATCTAAAACATCCCTAAAAAGAGAGATCAAGTTTAGTTTTTTTTGTTTTATTGAGTCAATTTTGATTTTTTTTTGAATGATTGGCTTTGAGATTTTTTTTGGATGAAAATAACTTGAAATATGGAATTTTTATACTCAAAAAACTTTTTACTAATTTTCTAACCACCACAATGATGGTCAAAATCAAGACCGGAGTCTAGCAAGCGATATATTGCTTGCTTTTGCTTATTGTTTTTTATAAAAAGAGGGCGGAAGACAAGTCATGCATCCCCTAAAAAGGAAAAAGAAAATCAGCTAGCATGTATGTTTGGGCTCTTATTTTTAGCCCGTTTTCTTTTTTGGTCTTTTGATTTTTTAAATTTTTTTTTTTTAATATCGGATTCTTATTGATTTTTTTTTATTTTATCCTTCAATTTTTTTCCACTATGTGATTTTTTTATTATATATATAATAATTAATAGTAGAGTTTATAACTTGGATCATAAATTTAATAGGTTAAACCAAGTTGGATCAAATTTCATCTTGAAATGTCTTTTTACCAAAACAATGTTATTTTAATTTTTTTAATTTTTTAATTCAAAAAATCAAGTCAACTTACTTTATTCCTAACCGTTTGTGTATATATATATGCATGTGTTATGTCAATGCTCCCCTCAAAAGAAAAAACTAGCTAGCCAACGTGTTTGGGCTCGCTCTTAGTTTTGGCCCTTTTATTTTTTAAATATTTATTGAATTTGTTTTAATTTTATTATTTAATAGTAGTTATTTAAGTGTTTTTCTTTAAAAAAGAAAATCAAAACAAAGTTACCTTACCTAGTCCATGGGCTAAACTACCTGACCAACAACCCAATACCTTGGCTGGGTTAGAAATGGAGATAATAGTTGTAACGGGACTATATCTTCTGGCCCATCAAGCTTAAGAAACCATTTAGTTCACGTTTCGACTGTTTATCTTTCCTTCTGACGCAATAGTCTTCAGAATATCTCTCTTCACTCTTCTATCTCGGAGATTGTATATCGGTCCAAGGTTCCTGGATTCATTGGTAAATCTTCATTTGAATGTGTTGGGGATAGAAACAGAAGCAAAAGAATTCACTTTCCAACTGCTTTCTTCAAGAAACATAAGGTAAATCACCCATTTTGCTGATCTATTATTTTTCTCTATTCAAGCTCTTGTTTTGGTCCTTTTCTAACTATGTTGAATCAATTACTGTAAAGGTTTTTTTACTTTTTTTTTACTATATAATTTTAATGTGAACCCATTTGCATGTTTCCAAAATGCATGATCCATATCATCGAAGAAAATCTGTTTCCTTTTTGGTGTTTATTGTTAACTAAAGAATGAAGTATTAGCCTCTTACTTGTATTTGCCCCTTGTTGGTTTTTAGCAAGTTTTGAGCTTTTTAATTCTCGATTATTTCTTAATGGTAGATCAATATTGCGTTGGTTTCTTTCTGGTGTTTTCAGGTCTTGTTGGAGCTTTAGATGCTAGTGCTGGCGATGCTGATCCCATTTACAAGTAAATTTTGAGCCTGCCTTCAATTCGTGTTTTACTACATGTGCATCTAGTTCTGTTTATTTGTGCTCTTCAGTAGTGTTATTCATCATCCGTGTACCAATGTAATAAAAGGAACAAATCTAGCTCTTAGTATAATGCTACTACATGAATTGCCCAAATGGATATGTTGAGAAAGGAAGTTTTGAACCTGTAAATGTGATTTGCACCCTTAAATTTGTGTCTGTTTCTCTCACATTGGGACATCTATTGTGCACAAGAGATATGGCAGGGCTCCTGTCCATGCTATTATATTCCTGTGCTTCCATCACTTTGGGTCGTATGCATTGAGAGAGCATGTACATATTAATTTTCATGGACAATTATGGATGCGCTGGACATTTAGAAATGGTCTTTCTCATCTTTTCCTACTTGTTTAGCAGCCTTACAGTACTAGCTGCTCTTTTAAGGAGTCTCTGTTGAGCTGTTTCTCATATCTTTGGTATTTGGTTCTGCAATTTTGGTCTGCCCCTGAATTTATCCGATGTACATTCTGGTCAACAAAGATTTTCTTACAGGGAACCATTACAAAATACCATCAAGTTTGATTTATGTTGGTGTCTTTTCTATGAATTTATAGTTCACGTGTTCAAATTACCGGATTACAATTTTCAATGAGAGGGGCTGCACCCTTCATTAATGTTTTTGTTATCCTAAACAACCTGATTTATGCCCTTTGTACATTCTGTTTTATTCTCTTCTCATTATCTGCTGTTGAATTAAGTAATTTTACGCTCATGTATAGTCTCCTATAATCTCCATTGTGTGCATGCTGAAATAATTTGGATGTTTTGAAATTAGGACTTGTGTTGGACAGTGTGAAAAATCCGGATGCGTGGGGCAAAGATGCTTTTCACACTAATTTTTTTTCCCCAGATGGTGTCGCCATTGATGGTCCATGGCTCAAGCAAGAACCTCTCTACTTGCAATGGAAACAATTGGATTGCCAAATTGAAATGATATATTTCGGAGCTGTGTGTGTATATATATATAATTTAAAATAGTAATTCAACATGCATGATAGTCAAATAAACTTTCAATTAACATCATGATGCAACACATAAATGAACTGCACCAGACTTAAAAAAGATCAAAATGTATAAGAGAATGACAGAAGGGGGTCTAAGACAAATTTGTTCTTTGTTGTTGCTAAAACAGAACAAACAAAAGCAAAGATGCTAATTAAAGTGTACAATGAACAATATATAATTATATAGAGTAGTAATCAATTTTATGAAATTAAAAAATATTTCATTAATAAAGTCATATAGGAAAACATTTTACGAACAATATATAGTTATTCAAGTAATCAATTTTAATTACAAGTTATGCCATCTGGTACCTTTAAAATTTTGAGGAAACCCCTCATCTTGGTTCATTTTTTTTTTAAGAAAAAAGTTTTGCTTTCTCCATGATCATGTCAACGAGTTTAACTAGGGTTCCCTCCATAGCTAGAGCTAAAGGTCCCTCAGCAAACATATAGAATGTTGATAATTCAGGTACATTTCCTCTCTCTAGAACGAAATCAACAGCTTCCTCTCTACCTCGGCATAGCCCACAGAAAACAATCTTATATGTAACGACACCTAGAGCCTCAGCCTTCTCTATCATGTCTCTGAAAAGTTTCACAGCTTCTTTTGATCTCTTCTGTCGAAATCGGGCTTGAATTACAGGGTTCAGAACTATGTCTTTAATCTGATCTCTACTTGCCTTGCACTGTCCTGCAATCAAGGTCCCATATGTGACAATGTCTGGTTCACACCCATCAGAAGCCATAGTTTGCACAATATCTGCCGCCTTTTTTAATATCCCAACCTTTTAGAAGTGCGCAAGCAGGGAGTCGTAGGTGAATTTCTCAGGCCTCAACCCTTCCATTATCATCTAGTCCATCAATTGAGTAGCCTCTTTCATTCTCTCGTTTTAACAAAGGCCATGAATTTCTGGAAACCCCATGGAGTTCCGTCTGGTCAAAGATCTCCTTTGCTTCTGCAAGCCTTTTGTTTTTGTGCAAAACCCATCAATCAAAGTATGATAATTTATAACATTTCTTGCATAAAGACTTGCTTCCATTTCCATTCAACAAGAAATTATAAAAAAGAGTATTTTCTACTGCCCTAATTAAATTCATTTTTCATGACAGTAAGAAACTCAAGAATCTCATCTGCATGTGTTTGTAAATTAGGGGTGTTTATCCCTAACTTAAAAATGATCGTTGTTTATAACTTCATTAAAAAAAAAAACCTTAATGCAATAGATAAAACAAACCCAGAACATTTTGGCTAGAATTTAGATGAGAAATCCGGAATGATCTAATTGTTCAACAATCCAAAGAAGAAAAAAAAAACAAACATAAATGAAATATAAAAATAAGAGAGGGGAGGCTAGGGTTTCATTGATGTTGCATGATCACTGTAATCTAAAGGAATAAATTTAACCTAAATACAAAGAGATTATATATAAGCTAAACTGAAAAGAAAATAAAAATATTATTCTACCTTTAATAAATAAAACAAAATAACTTATATTTTTTAACATCTCTCCTCAAACTCACGATGCGACAACTACAAGTATCGAGAAAAAAACAGGAAATAGAATGAGACTTGATAAAGTAATCTACAATATGCAAAAAAGAAGAAACAAAAGGCAAAGTAATGGTGTCATGCTTGAGATGATGATGAGTAAGATGACACTCGATCTCAATGTGCTTAGTTCGTTCATGAAAAACCGAGTTGTGAGCAATCTGAATAGAACTCTAGTTGTCACAATACATAGAAGTGAGATGAAAAACAAAAACTCTTATATATGCAAGTAACCAACATAACCAAACAATCTCTTTGGTAATAGATGTCATAGCATGATATTCTGCTTTAGTTGAAGATTGAGAAACAATAGATTATTTATTGCTCTTCTAAGCAATAAGAGAGTTACCTAAAAATATATAGAAACCAATAATAGACTTGCAATCTATGAAATCACCGTCATGATCAGCATCAAAGTATGTACGCAACTCCAAGGAAGAGGTGGATAAAAGTAAAAGACTCTGAAAGACTGTACCTCGAAGATATCATAAAATACAAAAAAGCTGCCCAATGAATGGTAGTAGGAGAAGCAACAAACTAACTAACAATATGAACAATATATGCAATATCTGGACGAGTAATAGTGAGATATACCAAGCTCCCAACAATAGTAAGATATAAAGTAGGATCTGACAAAGGTAAACCATTAAAAGAAGAATACGTTGTGTAAACTTCAATGAGAGTATCTACAGTCTTATTATTAGTAAGTCTAGCTTGCTCAAGAATATCTGCAATATATTTCGACTGAGAAAGAAGATAACCTCTAGGTGAGTAGGCTACGTTAATATCCAGAAAATATCGTAGAGAACCCAAATCGTTCATTTCAAACTGTCTAGCTAACTCTGTCTTTAAAACTAAAATACCATCAATGTCGTCACTAGTAATAATCACGTCATCAATATATAAAGACAAAATGATACAACCTGCATCAATGCACTTAACAAAAAGAGCAAAATCATGACTACTAGAAATAAATCCAAGAAAAGAGATCACAACAGAAAGTTTCTACATTTTCTTGAGCTTACAAACATATCTAGAGTCATGTGAAACGCCATGAGAGGGTGCCATATAAACTTCTTCTTAAAGATCTCCATTCAAGAAGGTATTTTTAACTTCAAGTTGAGATATATGTCACTGACGAATCGAAGCTACAACAATAAGAGTACGAATAGTAATAATTTTTGCAACATGAGCAAATATCTCCTCATAATCCATACCATACTATTGAGAGTGTCCTTTTACAACTAACATAGTTTTGTATTGCTCAATAGATCCATCAAAATTAGTCTTAATCTTATACACCCAACGACAATCTCAGGGTTCATTCCTTACCCTGTCAATTGAGGAGGCGTGTAGAAGAACAAGCTTCTGACATAGAAGACTCCTCAGCTTTACAGACTCTTTAACAACAAAATTTTATAACAACCTTTACAACAGAATCCACTGCTTCAGGAAGATAACTACTAGCCTTTAAAGTATTGAATTTACATATTGATAAGATACAAGTAATGAGATAAGATACCAGTTTAAAAGTTCTATTTAAACTCTAGAGAAGACATAACTCAATAGGTAGAAAACTACTATTATAAGACTTTTTTGTAGAATAAGACTTTCTTCATATTTGATAGTAAATTCATTTTTTTTTCCAAAACCAAACAAAAAATGAACATCCATGGAAAGATGACATGACAAGAAGGGATTTTATAATAGTTTTAACTATATCATTGGCTCGCGTTACGTTGTGGGTTAGATCAAGCTTTTTTAATGTAAAAAAAACATTTAGGCGTTGCTAATGTTTTTTCTAGTAGAAAAAAAAATTAAAACCGTATAGGAATTGATTCAATGTGACTTGGTCGCCTTAAAATATTCAAACACAACCCAAATGATGGGTAAAAACTTTATTTAAGATGATATTGTTTTAATAAACATTGAGACAGTAATATATTGAATTGATTTGGGTCAACCAGAGTTAACTTACCAATCCACATACCAATTCATGAGATCATGATAACCCTATAGAAAGAAAACCAAAACAAATTACGAAGCTTAATTTTCAATCAACCCAATATTGAAGAATAAATCCGAAAAAAAACTATAAAAAATAACTTGAATAAACGTAAGTTAACCTATCAAACTCATGTTCAAATTATGAGACTAGTACAACCTAATAGAAACAAACAGATCATGAAACTTAATTCTCAATCAACCCAATATTAAAAGATAATTTTGAAAAAAAAATTGAATAAAAAAAACACAAAAATATGAGTCGAATCAACTAGGGTTAACATGCTAAACTTGTGATTCGAGTTATAAAATAAAAATAACCTCATAGAAAGCATACCAAAACAAAACATGAAATCTAATTTCAAATCATCTCAACGTTGAAGGATGGAATTAAAAAAAAAAATAAAAAAAAGAAAAAATCTCGAGTCAATTAAGTTAATCCATCTGGATCGTGAATATGAAATAATCTTATAAAAAAATTATAAATTTCAATTAATTTATAATAAATCTAATATTGGATGGTTAAATTAAAATAAAATATATATAAAAAAAACACTTGGAAAAAAAAACTTTTGCAAAACTAATAATATAAGAAAGAATACAGTAAAATCTCTTCCTCATTTATTATTATTATTATTTATAATTTTGTTATGAGAATATATTTTCACTATTAAAAAAACACGATGACATGGGAAAATGTGATTGATGCAAGAATCGTCTTAACTCTTAACTTCCAAAAGGGTAAAACTGGCCAGGGAGATCTCTACTGTAGTGGGAATAAATCAGGAATTCTGCAGCAGAACTTGTGTTTTAACTGATTTTTATAGGTTTTCAAGAAATTTTCAAAGATCAACGAAAAATGAGTGAAGAAACTAAATCATCAGATTTTACATCACTTGAGACCCGACCAGGCATCTTGTTTATCGGATCCTCTAACGTTGGCAAACGCACTCTCCTCTCAAGTAACCTTCCCTTGCTCTCCCTATCTCTATTTGACTAGTTCTTTGATTATTGATTAATGAAAATTAATTGCAGGGTTGCTGTCAATTGATTTGGAAGACGCATTTGACTCATCAAACCAAGTTTTCTCACATGGGTTAATTTATCTGCTTGTTTTTCATTTTTTATGATTTTTCTTTTGCAATTATGTAGTAATGGTACTTAATGGGTTCGTTTTGGTTTTGTGAATAGATGGAGTATTGATACAAAGTATTACACAGCTGATGTTTCTCTATGGATAGCTCATCTTCATGAAGGATTTTCAATTGGATCACTTCCAATTTACAACAAGCTTGCTGCTTTGGTTATGGTTTTTGACCTGAGTGATGTTAGTAATTTAGTTTCTTTGTCCTATATTTGTGATAGTTTTTAATACTATTTTACAGTGTTTAAATTGGTAGTGATGCAGATGCTGCAGTACCCAATTTGAGAAAGCCGTAAAATTTTGAATTTTGATGGAAGTCATGGTTGTTTTTGTTAGATTCAAGTGCTTAAATCTCAAATGCTTCAAAAACCCATTTTCAGAAAGGTTTAAAGTTTCAAACTTTGATGCAAAGTAGGTTTCTTTTGTTGCTGTTGTTGTTATTTTTAAATTGTTAAAGTTGTGAATGCTTGAAAACCATGTTGGAGAAAGGTTTAAAGTTTCAATCTTTGATGCAGAGTTCTTTTGTTGGTTTTTATAGTTTAATTTGAAAATGTTTCATATGGAAAAGCAAGGTTCAATCTTTGATTTAAAATATGCTTCTTTTTGTTGACTTCAAGTGCTTAAACTCCAAATGCTTCAATTTGGGGAAAACTATATAGTTACAATGTTTGATGTTAAGTAATTTTTCTATTGAATTATGTGCAGTTGTCATCTTTTGTTGCACTTAAGGATTGGGTAGCTGGAAATGATATTAGCAAGTTTGAGATATTGTTGTGTATTGGAAACAAAGTTGATCGGATTCCAGGTCATCCTGTTCATGCTGAATATAGAAGACAGCTAAGGAAAATTGGAGAGTCAGGATCTTTTGATGATCTGAATATAGAGCTTGATGAGTTTGGAATTTCTGAGATTGAAGGAAGTAGTTTGTTGGGTGATGAAGAAGAGCCATCACGGGAGATCAAGAGGTCATGTATTGAATGGTGCACTGATCATGGAATTGAATACATTGAAGCTTGTGCTTCCAATGTTGATTTTGACAAATGTGAGTACCATCTATCTTCAGCTTGACAAATAGTTATGGTGATATCAAAGGGGATCTATTTCACTACTTTTGTGAACACTAGATGATAGAAGTGCTCAAATAGATGACATTATGCAATATGTAGTTTTCCCAAGTCACAATCATGATGTCAATGCTTATCATTCTACCTACATTTTGATATATCTATCTACCTTTAGGAGGATAAATGGTTTAGTGGTTTATGCATGGGGTCAATAAATTTGTAGAATTTTGGATTAGGACATTCACTCTGCATTATGGATTGAAATTGAGATTTTGAAGCGAAAGATAAGTAGAAAAAGAACATGACAGGGTATTTATGGTGATTATCATTGAATTTAGTCATAGATGCAAGTGATGAAAGATTAACCAGGGAATAAACACTAGTTGTAAGCGAAAGATTAGTGGTTTATGCATGGGGTCAATAAATTTGTAGAATTTTGGATTAGGACATTCACTCTGCATTATGGATTGAAATTGAGATTTTGAAGCGAAAGATAAGTAGAAAAAGAACATGACAGGGTATTTATGGTGATTATCATTGAATTTGGTCATAGATGCAAGTGATGAAAGATTAACCAGGGAATAAACACTAGTTGTATAGCTATAACTAATATTAAATCTCTATGCATCTCACTTTTGTTATCTAGGAGAGTTACAATGTTGTTCTCGCAGGTTTATTGGTTGATGGGGACTCACAAGGAGTAGAACGTCTATATGGTGCTCTTTCTGCTCATATGTGGCCAGGAATGATCCTGAAATCTGACAATAAGATAATCCAAACAACATTACCTGATAAAGAAGGTTTGGCGCGACACCATCATTAAATCCATATTCTTTATTGTTAATTGAAATGCTAAATGAAATGTACTCATGCACCCTGCCCAGAAATCTCAGAAGATGAATCTGATTATGAATTAGAGTATGAAGTGCTATCTGGTGGCTCAGCTGAACCATGGGATGACACATATGGAGGATGGGTTTCTGCAAATGGTAGAAGTGCCATTCCAGATGAAGGGGGATCAGTTACTGAAAATAATTATGTCAAAGAATGTGAGAATGAAAATAGAGAAAAGTTTGATAAAGAGATGCAGCCCTCATCATCGGCAACAGAATTGCAAGGTGATAAGAGAGCGGTGCCTGATGTACAAGAACCTTGTGAAAATGGAGAGTCGGATGAAGTTACACCTTTTGACTTTGAGGATTTGGAGCAGTTGATGTCTGAGATAGGGAATGTGCGTGATAACTTAAGGTTGATGCCTGATTTTCAAAGGAGGGAAATGGCTGCGAATCTGGCCATGAAAATGGCTGCCATGTTTGGAGGTGGCAGTGATGTTGATGATGAGGAAGTTGAGTGATCAGATGTATTTGCATGAACTAAGTGGTTTAATTTGTATCCTTGTGAAGTCTAGTTCGTGGTGATTTTGGGATGGTAATGCGTCCAACCATCTACAAGGTAAAACTACAAGATAAAACAAATGTACTGAAATTTTGTGTTGGCCACTCGATTCCATTGGTGGATTTACTCTCCAGCTTCATAAGGTGGTTGCCGAGATGACCCATATTTTGTGCTCAATCATGTTTAGATATTGGGCGTTAGATGATCTCCCCATGTTTGTAGAAGATACGAGTCCAAGGAGTCTTGTCTTGTTATTATAGGAACGGAACCCTTAATTATGTGGATTGATATTCCAACACTTGCCTAATGGTTTTGTTGTAACAAGTAGCTAACCAGATGAATTTGGTTTCTATATTCAATTTAGGACTTGCAACAAACTCACTTCTACGCCTTAAATTTCATTTACATATCAAACCTGTAAGGTTGGGTTTTTGGCAGAGACATTTAAAATTTGGAAGCTTCTTCGCAGTCATTAAGGATGGCACACAAGTGAGAAGATGCATGAAGAGATGACATCTTGTTAGGGTAAGTTCTTAGGAAAGTTGTGGAAAGTTGGCCTGGTCACTAAATTGGGTCATAAAGTGGAAACTATACAGATGTTGAAGGCTGGTCGCATAAGCAAGTGAGTTCTCTATATCCTTCCATGCTCGTTTATTTGCCTAGGCAGTTGTTGCTTGGCCCTTTAGTGCTTTGCAATTATGCTTGGGAGAAAAAAAAAGACATTGCTTTGTCCTTTCAATCTTTGATGTATGAGATATTTACAATCTTTTCCTTGAAGATAACCTTGGGTTTGTGATCGACTATGATGTGAAGATGGTGTACTTTCTGTAGGACAAAAGAACAATCACCCTTAACCTCTTTTGGAATATCACCATTTTCCAACCTTGGATTCATTAGAATGGATAAAATGCACAAGATAAGGGCAAAGGCATCTACTTTCTGCTTTCTCTCCTTGTCTCCTGATTTTTTTCGCGTACCAATTCACTATTTCTACCCAGGTCGAAATACAGAGAAAACGAGTAGGAAGTTTAAGAAACTGGAATTCGAAATAGATGGCAAACGGGTAGTGGATCAAGAAGAAAATAATTTATAAAGAAATTGCGAGTGCTACAAGGTTTAGAAATTAGAATGCAGAGAAAACATAATTCAAAAAAAAAAAAATGAAGAATGACAAAGGAAATGAAAAGGGGATGTATAGATGCTGGATGATTGCCCATGCTAGAATCTTGATTTTTACGATAATTTATGCAAAAGTGGAAGGACGGTATCAAATTTCAATGAGCCCTTACAAGTTTTCTTGATAGAAAAGGAATCTTCACAAGCAAAAGTGTAAAAAATTGACTTGAAGTACCTCTCCTCCATTGCTAGTGGAAGTTTCAGAATCTAGACGCATAGACATCAAAAGGGTGATTAAAGAACTAATTAAAGATTAAAAAATAGTAAATCATCATATTATGGATAAGATACCCTACAATTTATTGGTTTTGATTTTCAATTGTAGTCAATTGGTTGAGTCAATAATATCTTTTGGAGTTTTGATACTCTTATCATAAAATGCACGAGATAGGCTCCTCATGATGATGCTTACGCCAATGCTATCAGGGATTGTGACCCCGAAGGCCCCTGCTTCTGACAAAAGTAGGTTCTTTGTTTTCGGGCGTATTTTCTCTGGAAAGGTACCCACTGGTCTGAAGGTTGGGATCATGGGACCAAACCATGTCCCTGGTGAGAAGAAGGACCTGTATGTGAAGAGTGTGCAGAGAACCGTCATTTGGATGAGAAAGAGGCAAGAAACCGTTTAGGATGTGCCTTGTGGTAACACCATTGCCATCGGCGGTTTGGATCAGTTCATCACCAGGAATGCCACTTTAACGAACGAGAAGGAAGTTGATGCCCACCCAATTTGTGCGTGTGGCTGTCCATTGTAAGCTGGCATCTGATCTCCCCAAAGCGGTTGGCCAAGTCTGATCCCATGGTTGTCTGTTCCATCGAGGAATCTGGAAGCATATCATTGCTGGAGCAGGAGAACTCCACCTTGAGATCTGTTTGTTTGAAGCATTTGCAGGAAGACTTTGTGGGCGGGGCTGAGATCATCAAGTCTGATCCTGTTGGGTCTTTCCATGAGACTGTCCAGGAGAAGTCCGGCCGTGTGGTGATGAACAAATCTCCCAACAAGCACAACCCGTCTCTACATGGAGGCAGGGCCCACGGAAGAAGGCCTTGCTGAGGCTATTGACGTGGGCCATATTGGTCCAAGAGACGATCCTAAGAATCGCGCCAAGATCTTGTCGGAGGAGTTTGGTTGGGACAAGCATCTTGCGAAGAAAATCTGGTGTGTTGGTCCTGAGACTACGGGACCCAACGTGGTTGTGGATATGTGTAAGGGAGTTCTGTTGTTGCTGGGTTCCAATGGGCTTCAAAGGAAGGTGCCTAGGCTGAAGAAAACAAGAGAGGTATCTGCTTTGAAGTCTGTGATGTGGTTCTCCCTGCTGATGCCATTCACACAACCTTTGGAGGCTGGCACACAAGCAGCTCAGCTTGTTACTGATATCACGAACCGAAAGGGTTTGAAGGAGCAGATGACACCTCTATCTGAGTTTGAGAACAAGCTATAAGCATTTTACTGTTCTTGTTGGAGCAACGTGGTTGCTCTGTTCTTTGCAGCCTCCTCATTTTGTGATGTTTTGAATTTTTGCTACTTTGGATTAGTAGTATTGGAACAGATGTCATTTTATCCGTCTCATGTTGTGACGAAGTTGGTATGCTTCAAATATTCCTGTATTTATTTAATTTTCAGATGGTGCATTCCTTGATGCTTATCAGATTATGTACTAGTTACATGCCCCGCGCGATGCCGCGAGTCAATTATTTTTGTATTTTAAAAATAGTCAAGATCTAAAAGTGTTAGGTTTTTTTGCAAAGTTATATCCAAAAATCTCAGGTTTGGTTGCAACGCCTGACCCAAGAGTAATGTTTATAATATTAATAATAACATTAAACTTGGGTTAACCCTTAGCATAAAAGTGTCTGGACTGCAATACCAGACCCAATAGCATTGGA
>Ga0307515_10009524_pt1 | contig 18764 bp, 24 predicted proteins | sample 17_EM_MG_FD_194513 | JGI IMG/M metagenome (GOLD analysis project Ga0307515, IMG submission 194513) | Populus trichocarpa ectomycorrhiza microbial communities from riparian zone in the Pacific Northwest, United States - 17_EM | ecosystem: Host-associated > Plants > Roots > Unclassified | place...
TCGCCGACTTCGAGCGCTCTTCCGCGCTCCGCGAGGCTGACGCACGGCCACCGATGTGGCCGCCCTTATGCGAAGGGCTGGTGTCCATCGCCTTGCCTCGGCCGGAGCCAGATTTCTTGCCGCCTCCGGTCTCCTTGTTCACCGTGGCCCAGGCGCGGCGCTCTGCTTCGCCTGAAGCGACACCGCGCTTCTCGTAACCTTCTTCGATGTGCTCAGCCTGGCGCTTTTGCTTGTCCGAATAGGACGACTTGTCTCCACGTGGCATGTGAATCTCCAAGAGAGTTGAACATGCGATGAACTTAGGACGTGTTCGATCTTTTGGCTGTAGGAGCACTGCGCGTGCTCGCGCGTACAGAGCACTTCAGCACGCGCTGCATGTGCTCGCAGGCTTGGCGCTCCCATGCTGCTGTTTCTGCGGCCGAGCAGTCCGGCGGAACCCAGACATCGTAGCCATGGAGGAAAGCGTCCATTGCAGTCAGGTGGACACAGATGTCTGTCGCGAGGCCCGCGATCACGAGTTCCTTGGTCCTCATCCTCTTGAGCAGCAAGTCCAGGGGCGTCGAGTGGAACGCGGAGTGTCGAGGCTTCAGCACAGTCAGATCGGCCGGCCCAGGTGCGAGAAGGTTTGCGATCTTGCCGCGCATGCCGGGCAGAGCCCGGCAGCTGTCCAGCAGATCGCGGAACTCGGAGTGCCAGATGCCATAGTTGTCGTTGGCATAGATGCACATGCAGCCCCGACGTGCCATGCGTTGCTTCAGTCGCGCAGTCGCCTGGGCCGCTGGCCAAGCGCGCTTGGCCAGTGCTTCAGCACCGGGAAAGTCCAGCGGATTGATGTAGTCGACCAGCAGCAACGCCTTCTCGCTGGTCGGCAGTTTGTCATTGGCGGCCATCTGCCACCACCGTCAGCGTTCGGTGTTGGGCGTCGGCTTCTTGTCGCTGCGGATGCCCAGAGGCACCGAATCGTCCTTCTTGTCGGCGGCCGCGTCGGCGCGCTTGTCCTGCATGCGTTCCCTGGAAGCAGGTCCGCCCGACTTGAGCTTCTCGCCGGCGCCGATGTTGTCTGCGGTTCCGTCGGTGACGGGGCGTGTGCCATCGCCGCTACTGGTGACTTGATTGAAGTTGGCCATGATGCGTGTCTCCTTTGGTTTGGATGAACATTATTCGAAGCCTTGCCAACGCGCGATGTAGGAAGTGACGCAACGCGAGCCACGGCCGTCAAGCTTGCAATACCGACGCGGCTAAGGCACGTCAGAAATTTCCTGCGCCTAAGCGCAAAGATTTCTGGCACACGTCACCGCTAGCTGTCACTACAACCTGGGAAGGAGGTAGTCGATGTCCACGGCCAAAGTCATCAGGAAGGGGCGCATGCGCCTCGGCATGAACCCAGAGCAATTTGCCAAAGCCGTCGGCGTGACCAGGGGTGCCGTGCAGCACTGGGAACGCGATGACGGCACAGCACCGAATCGCAAGCACCAGCCGAAGGTGGCCCGTCTGCTCGGCATCACGGTGGCAGAGTTGCTGACCGGAGCCCCTGCGTCCGGTAGCCCACTTACAGTTCCGGTGGTTGCCGAGCCACGGCGACACGGGGAAGTCGATGTCGAAGACCTGACGCAAAACGTCGTGGACCACGCGCCCGCGCTCACGGAGGTCAAAGATCGAACCTTCGCCTACCGCGTGCACGGCGACAGCATGGTCTGTGGCGCAGACGACTCCTTTCCAAACGATTCCGTGGTCGTGGTCGAACCAGACCTCGCGCCGCGCCCAGGGGACTTTGTCGTGGCGCAGTGCGACTCCGACGGACTGATGCTGCGCCAGCTCGTCAAGGAAGGCGGTGACCATCTGCTGAAACCGTTGAATTCCCGCTACCCGATCAAACCGTTGGACGAAGCGCACGTTCTTGGAGTCGTCAAGGAATTTTCAAAAATCTACCGGGCGAAGTAGCGGCCGAAGTAACTGTGTGCTGCGCAGGCGGAGTCCTGAAAAGGCCATCGCATCAGCCGCGCGATGAAATCGGCCAAGCCCGCTCATCACGGCCCCTCGCGGCGGTCCTTGCGTTCTGGCCCCACCTCGGCAACGATCCCACGGTTACGTGACCCGTGACCAACGATCTCCAACGCCTTCTCCAATGGCACCGGCCCGGAATCTCCCACGGCCCGGCAAATTCCATTGCGACGCACAAGTGCGCGAGTTCCGCGCGCCAAGATGTCGCCTTCGAGGATATCGCCGGAGGACAGCTCGGGTCCGTCGTGCTGACAAAAGACGGCGCATCGGTGCGTCTCACCTGCCTCATGGCAAACCACGAACACGGAACGTTCGCGATCGACGGCGATAACCCGACCTCTTCCCATACGGCACAGGGTAAGATATAAAAACTATCATTCCTGTAGGACGGCGTCCGATTCTGGTACTGGCGGCATGATCAAGACGACTGGTCAAGCGATTCTGCAGAGTGCCACCACGGGTGAGATCTTCGTCATCGAGGCGTCGGAGTTGCATTGGGAGACACGCAGCAGCAATGACGTCCGTCAGGGCCTGCGGCACACCGCCGGCGTCGAGCGCAAAACCTCCGAGGGTTCGCGCGTCGCCTGCCAATGGACCGTCGCGGAGTTTCCGCCTGGGACTCTCGGCCACGTGGGGCACCATTCGATCGGAAGCACCATGCTCCAGGACTTCGGGATCGCCATCAGAACGACTTGGCAGACGTAGGCTCGGCGAAGGTCCGTCGGGGCCGTCTTACGGCAGGCGCAGGTCACCGATGACGACAACGCCCACCCGGACAGCGACATCGTGTGAAGACCAAATCGGAAGACCAACCGCCCCACCCTCGTGACTGCGCTAGCCGCTCGGCCGTCCAACCCAACTTCACCGATTGTGGTGTTGGCGACTATGCGCGGCGGGGAACGTACGAAAAGGATGGCGTCACGGCCCATTGCCTTCCGGTACCCGTCTGACTGCCCGATCTTGTCTTCACGCGACGGATTCAAGGTACAGAGAGTTTTTCGTGACGGGCGGTTGGATGACATGGAAAGCCGCCCCCTTTGTCCAGCGAACCGCAGCACGCGTCCTACACCGGCGTACGCCGACGCGATTCACGATCATCCCATCATGCTGATACGGCGATTTGCCACCCTTGCCGCGTTAATGGCCGTCTTCGGTTTCGCCGGAGCGCAGCCCACGGGCACGCCATCCGCGCCTGATGCAGGGATGGTGAAGACGCCGCCCACCAAAGTCGATCCCAAGGTCATAGAACGTCCACCGCCCCACGTTGACTCCGAAATGACGGTGCGGCCACCACCGGATGCCGGCGCCGCAAGCAAGTCTCCCCCTACGTCGACACGTGCCGGGCCGGACAGGGAGAAGCGGGCGTCGACGGGCAAGAAGGCGTCTCGCCAGGACGACTGTCGGGAATCCGCCAAGCTGCGCACGCAAGGCTGCATGCCATAACGCCGCGGCATGGCGGCCGACGCCCTATCCCTTCATTGCTGCTCATGCAGATCGCAAGGACAAGGCGCATGGACCAGAGCGACGTTCGCAGCGTCTCGGATATCCTGGACAGGCTGGAGCAGACTGCGCATGCGTCGGCCCAAGTGAAGGGAAGCGAGATCGTCCACGCATTCGGCAACCGCAGTTATGGGCCGCTTCTCACGCTCCCGCCACTTCTGGAGATTTCGCCGCTCGGCGGCATCCTCGGCGTGGCAAGCGTCATGGCACTGGTGGTGGCTGTCGTCGCGGTGCAACTGGTACTGGGCCGGCGCTGCTGCTGGTTGCCTCGGTTCTTGACTCGGCGGTCGATGAAGTCCGATAACTTGGCGAAGACGGTGGCTCAGATCCGTCCGTTGGGCCGGTGGCTCGACCGTTGGTTTCACGGCCGCCTGCGGTTGCTGACCACCGGACCCTTCGTGAGGGCAGCGGGCGTGGCGTGCGTCCTCCTGGCATTGACCGTGCCGGTGCTGGATTTGGTGCCGTTCGCCAGCACCGCGCCGATGGCGGCTGTAGCGCTGTTCGGTCTTGCCGTGCTGTTGCACGACGGGGCATTGATGATTGCGGGGTCGATAGCCGCCGCAGCGGCGCTTGCCGTATTGCTTGCTGTCGCGCGCTGAGCGTTGTCCTCATCTGAAGTACACCAGTTGTTCGAACATGTAAGGAGCCCGCGACGGTCGAGCCGCTCTGTTCTAAAGTCCTCCGACGAAGACATCCCCGTGATCTCTTCGCAGGCATGGGGGACTGCAATGACCGATCCACATTCGTTCGAGGGTCTGCGCCATCAATCGATTCCCACGCATGGCGTGCGACTGCATGCGGTATCGGCTGGCGATCCGGCCATGCAGACCGTGGTGCTGCTGCATGGATGGCCGCAGACCTGGTGGGAGTGGCGCCACGTGATGCCGGCGTTGAGCCAACGCTTTCATGTGGTTGCGTTGGATCTGCGTGGCTTCGGCGATTCAGATCGACCTGCGCCTGAGTCCGGTTACGACGTGGCCACGTTAGCCGCGGACATCGCGGGCGTGCTTGACCATCTCGCCGTCGCGTGCGCCCACGTCGTCGGTCACGACCTGGGTGGTCACGTCGCATACGCGGTGGCGCGGCTGCATCCGCAGCGGGTCGACAAGCTCGCCTTGGCCGACACGCCGCTACCGTTGTACGGCCTCGAGGTGCCGGGCTGGGCGCAGGTCGAAAAGCGCTTGTGGCACCAGCAGTTCCATCGCGTACCGTATCTGCCCGAAGCTTTGATCGCCGGGCGAGAGCGGCTCTATCTCAGCTGGTTCTTCTCGACGCACGCGTGGAACAGATCGGCCATCGGCCCCGCCGATGTCGACGAATACGTGCGCGCGTATTCGGCGCCCGGCGGCTTGAGCGCCGGCTTCGCGTTCAGCCGCACCACCGAAAGATCCGCCGAACAGGTCAAGGCCGCGTCGACCGGTCCGCTGAGCCGCGCCGTTGCTCTTCATGGGCGGCGAGGGCTCGATCGGCGACAGCTTCGCGCAAGCACTGCCGCAACTCGGCCGCGACGTGCGCAGCGTCGTCGTGCCGGACTCCGGTCACTGGATGCCGGAGGAGAACCCCCAGTTCGTCAGCCGCCAGTTGCTCGACTTCTTCGACGCGGCGCTACGCGATGGCTGATGCCGCCGAACAGTCCACGGCAGAGCATCGATCGCTGGTCACCCAGACGCTGACGACCGAGCACTTCGCGCTGCAGTCGGCGCGTGGTGCCATCGCGACCGAGCCGGTCGGGCGGGCGACGATGTACCTGGGCACCGTGTCCAGCGCGCTCGTCGCGATGGGCTTCCTCGCCCAGTTGCTGCACCTGAATCCGATGCTCATGCTGGTCAGCGTGATCCTGCTCCCGACGCTCTTCATGCTGGGTGTCGTGACCTGCATCCGGCTGGTGCAGTTAACCATCGACGACATGGTCTATCAGCGCGCGATCAACCGGCTGCGCCACTGGTATCTGGAGGTTGGCCCGGAGATGCGGCCTTACTTCCTGTTGCCCGATCGCGACGACCTGGCCGGCGTGCTGTGAACCAGACCATGACGCGGTCGGGGTGGCAGCTCGTCTTCGCGACCACCGGCGCGCTTTCGCTCGTCAACAGCCTGCTTGGCGGCGTCGCGGTGGCATTGGCGACGCACGTGCTGGCCGGCGGGAGGTCATTCTCAGCTTCGTGATCGGCGCGGTCTTCGGCATCGCCAGCGCCTTGCTGCATGCGCACGTAGACACGCATGTGGAAGCGCGCCGAACAGCGCATGCCGGTGATGTTCCCCTCTGCTGAAAAAGCCCGTTCGCCTACGGCCGATATGTAGACACATCGATCACGATCTGGCCACCAGGTCGTGAACATAGGCCTCCAGCGTCGTGTCGCCGCGCAACGGGTTGTCCGGCATGTCAAAACCACCATCGATGCTGACTGCGGTCATGCGCGCATACGAATCGGCCGCTGCCTCTGAAAACCCGAGGCGGTGAAAAGCCTCCTTCCACTTGCCCCGGGGCGTGACCTCCACTTCTACCGGTCTGTCGAGCGCGGCCGAGAACGCCTTCGCAACATCCGCCGATGCGTAACGCTTCGGTCCCTCCACGTACCGGATGCCGACATCGTCGACGGTGGACATCAGCCGTTGCGCCGCGGCTTCGCCCAGATCGCGGGGCGCCACCATCGGAATGGCAAGCTCGGCTGGGAACATCGTCGAGAGCTTGCCCGTCTTGCGGATGGCGTCGAACTGCACGTCCCAGTTGCTCATGTAGTAGGCCGCACGGTTGATGGCCGCGGAAATCGGCAGATGGCCGAGTCCTTGCTCCAGTTCCCAGAGCACGCTGAGGTCGCCGATGCGCTCGCCGGGCTGCGCGCCACCGGTTGATTCCGCCACCACTTTTTCAAGGCCCGAGTCCCCGAGCGCCGCAAGAATGCAGGCCACGGTCCGCCTCTCGACGGCATCGGTGTCCGCGGACGTGTCGGCTGGAGGGTTGAGCAAAAAGGCGCGTCGCCCGCGCCGGAATGCTGCACGCAGCGAAGCTACGTGCTCGATGTTTGCCTCGGCGATCTCTGCACCCTTGTCGCGCCACGCGTGAGCGCGGTGGGCATCACGCGTGACGATCGTCACCTGCCCGCCGCGGCGGAGCAGTGCTTCAGCCGTTGCCGAGCCGACATGGCCCGTACCGCCCATGATCACGTACATGCGAACCTCTTCTTCGACCTTCAAGCGAAGGCATCGACACGCGTGTTGCTGGACTCCGCACGTGGCCTGCGGACCGCGAGCCATGAGAGGCACAGGTAGCCGGCGAACCACAGAACGAACGCCACTACGTGACCGTACTCCCAGCGCAAACGCAATTCCGCGTAGACCTGTGGCAAAGATCGTGAACCCGATTCGATGGCCTCGCTCCATTGCGCATTGACAGGTGCGACCAGCGCCCCCAGGCCACGAGCGACAGGCCAAACAACACGGCAGCCGCGACCGGCAACCGTGTTGCAGAGGAAACCCGGGAACGGAAGGCCAGGAGCCCGGCAACAGCGAGCGCCCCGAACTGAATCACGGCCCCCACTGAACCGAAGAGCCCGTATAGCGTGCTCGTGACTGTGAAATACTGCTCCGGCATGTAGCCCAGTTTGACGGGCATCTCCAGCAGGTGCGCCGCGCCCGGCGCCAAGCCCAAGGCGGCCAGTAGCAGGCTCAGAAACTGCAGGACCGGGTGGTGCACAACATCCGGCTCCGTGTTGCGATGGATCGCGGATCGTGCTGGCGTACTCATCGCTTGTCCTCCTGTCCGAACGCCAGGGACATCGCAATCGCCAGCGCCAATCCGATGCCGATGCCCATCGCCACGTTGCCAATCAGAACGCCCAGGCCCACCCCAATAGCCAAACCCAGCCCGATGCTCACGCCCTTCTTCGCCTTTATGCACTCGCCTTCCTTCAGGCAGTCTGTCACGGGGTCGCCGCGCCACCCATCGTCCGCGCTGCGGCTTCCAACCGGGCGCGCGCTACTTCAATGACCGCGTCCAGGACTTTTTTCTCGACCTCATGCTTGCCGCCAACACCAATGACGAGCACGCCGTTATCGACGACATAACATCCCTTCCAGACCGGACCGTCTGGCTCAGTCCAGGCCCAGAATTGTCGGTCACAGTAAGTCTCGATGTGTTCCATGGTGGCCTCCAACAAAGATGCGGGCAACCTTGCTGCGGATGTCAGTGAATGCCGATAGTGATGAACGTGAGGCGGCCGGCGTGTAGGCGGGAATCCTGACCTCGTATCAGCGGGGCGCACGCGGCCGTTGCCGCGACGGAGCAATCGGGTTCGGTGCTGGCGTCGGCTTCCCGTCGAACCGCGAGAGCACGTGGCGACGACGTCAAACACAGCGAAAGCAAGCCTGCGTTGCGGGAGCTACGCGCAGGCGATGCGTGTCATGGAAATGCATTCGATGGAAAGGAATTTCTGTCGATTTGCGCCCCGATATTTCACCCAGCACCAGAGTGAAGAAGACCGCGTGGATAATTTTCCCCTTCATGTCCAGGCACTCGAACTTCATGGCAAAGGGATGCACGGATGCGTACCCGCGCGACGTCGCGTAGTAGCTCAGGCGCGCCACACACCAAGTCAGCTCCTCAGGCTTGACATAGACCGTGACGACGGGCTCGAGCATGGAATTGACTAGCTTCAGATCTGCCGTGAACTCGAGGTCTGCAAATGCGAACTCCTTGGCTTCGAGTGTCCTGCCTTCAATGGAAAAGTCGGAGAGCTTTCCCTTGGCTTGTCGTTGATCAGAGAGGGCGTACACCATGGTCACGAACCTGCGCAGGCTGCCAAGGAACCCGGCCTGCCGGGGGCCCATCCACAAGCAGTACTGCCTTCAGCCGCGACAGCGGGCCGGTGCGCGCGTAAGTGACGCAGGTGCCGGCGTCATGCTCGAAGTTGCAAAGAGTCCTGGCGCGCACATCACCTGCGACGATATCGCCGACCGAGATTGTCGGCCCGGAGAGATAGTCGAACACTGCGCAGAAGCCAGTGTCCTCTTCCTCTACCGCAAAAACCTGCTTGGCTTCGTCCAGTGCAATGACCATCGCTTTCGGCATAAGCGCTCCCACATTTATCACGATGCCATAGCAAATCTATCAACCGCTCATTGCAGATGTCAGCGCTCGTTGCGAAGCGTTACCAACGGTCTTGAACAGCAACCAGAGGTGGGATGCGCGGGCGAGGAAGTTTGCTGACAGACACGATTCCCGCGCTGCGCGAACATCCCGCGCTGAAAGGTTTCGCCATGCCCCAACAGGTTTCTCCAAACGACGCCGAACTCACCTTGCTCGACGCATGGTGGCGCGCGGCAAACTACCTTTCCGTCGGGCAGATCTACCTGATGGCCAACCCGCTGCTGCGCCAACCCCTCGCGCTGTCCGACATCAAACCCCGGCTGCTCGGCCACTGGGGCACGACACCAGGCCTGAACTTCATCTACGTCCACATGAACCGCGCCATCAGGGCGCGCGACCTCGATTGCATCTTCATTGCCGGTCCCGGCCACGGTGGGCCCGGTGTCGTCGCCAATACTTACCTCGAAGGCACCTACACCGAGGTCTATCCCGACATCACGCAGGATGCGGATGGACTGCAGCGGCTGTTCAGGCAGTTCTCGTTTCCGGGCGGCATCCCCAGTCACGTCGCGGCCGAAACACCCGGCTCGATCCACGAAGGCGGTGAGCTGGGCTACTCGCTGCTGCATGCCTATGGGGCGGTATTCGACAACCCCGGCCTGCTGGCCTGCTGCGTGGTGGGCGATGGCGAGGCCGAAACGGGTGCGCTGGCCGCCAGCTGGCACTCCAACAAGTTTCTCAACCCGGCGCGTGACGGCGCCGTGCTGCCCATCCTGCATCTGAACGGCTACAAGATCGCCGGCCCCACCGTGCTGGCGCGCATCGGAGATGACGAGCTGACGCAACTGATGCGCGGCTACGGGCATGAACCCATCTTCGTCTCGGGCTCGGAGCCTGCGCGGATGCACGCGGCCATGTCCGCGGCACTGGATGCAGCGCTCGATACGATCAAGTCCATTCAGACACAGGCGCGCGCCACGGGCTTCGTCGAGCGTCCACGCTGGCCCATGATCATCCTGCGCTCACCCAAAGGATGGACCGGCCCGAAGTCGGTGGGCGGTACGACGATCGAAGGCAGCTTCCGCGCACACCAAGTGCCATTGACGGGCTTCACGGACCATCCGTCCCATGTGGGTTTGCTGGAGGACTGGCTGCGCAGCTACCGGCCGCAAGAGCTGTTCGATGCCAATGGGACACTGCGGCCCGAGATTGCAGCGCTGGCACCCAGCGGCGCGAGACGGATGAGCGCCAACCCGCACGCCAACGGCGGCCTGCTACTCAAAGAGCTGCGCATGCCCGACTTCCGCGCCTATGCCGTCGCGGTTCAAACGCCTGGCGCGGTGACGGCGGAGGCCACGCGTGTCTGCGGCGAGATGCTGCGCGACGTGATGCGCCTGAATGCAGCGCAGGCCAACTTCAGGGTGGTGGGGCCTGACGAGACGGCGTCGAACCGGCTGAGTGCCTTGTTCGAAGCCAGCGCGCGCACTTCGACTGCGCAGATCCTGCCTGAAGACGACCACGTGAGCCCGGACGGCCGCGTGATGGAAGTGCTGAGCGAGCACCTGTGCCAGGGCTGGCTGGAAGGCTATCTGCTGACTGGGCGGCATGGCGTGTTTTCCTGCTACGAGGCCTTCATCCACATCGTCGACTCAATGTTCAACCAGCACGCCAAGTGGTTGAAGGTTTCGCGCGGCATCGCGTGGCGGCGACCCATCGCGTCGCTGAACTATCTGCTCACCAGCCACGTCTGGCGGCAGGACCACAACGGATTCAGCCACCAGGATCCGGGCTTCATCGACCACGTAGCCAGCAAGAAGCCCGAGGTGGTGCGCATCTACCTGCCGCCCGATGCCAACACGCTGCTGTCGGTGATGGACCATTGCCTGCGCAGCCGCAACTACGTCAATGTGGTCGTCGCCGGCAAGCAGCCCGACCTGCAATGGCTGGACATGGAATCGGCCGAGCGCCATTGCGCCGAGGGCCTCGGCATCTGGACCTGGGCCAGCAACGATGCGGACCAGACTCCAGACGTGGTGATGGCCTGCGCGGGCGACGTACCGACGCTGGAGACGCTGGCCGCAGTCGATCTGCTGCGCCAGCACGTGCCGGAACTGAAGGTACGCGTGGTCAACGTCGTCGACCTGATGACGCTGCAATCACCTTCGGCGCATCCGCATGGATTGGCGGATACGGATTTCGAATCGATCTTCACCAACAGTCGGCCGGTGATCTTCGCTTTCCACGGTTACCCGTGGCTGATCCATCGGCTGATCTACAAGCGCGCCAACCACGTGAATTTCCACGTGCATGGTTATCAGGAAGAAGGCACGACCACGACGCCGTTCGACATGACCGTGCTGAACCACCTCGACCGGTTCCACCTGGCCAGCGATGCCATCGACCGGTCGTCATCCGCTTGCGACCGCGCAGGCCATGCGCGCCAGCATTTGCGCGACCAGTTGCTGCGGCACCATGCGTACGTGCGGCGCCACGGCGAAGACATGCCCGAGGTCTCCCACTGGCGTTGGGGCCGGCATGGCTCGTAGCGCGAGAACCGATTCGCCCGCCCGGTATTAATCTTCTTCCTCCCGTCGCCTCGCCACTTCGGGCAGCACCCCTCGTCGGCTCTGGATCGAAAAGCGCAGCGGCTACGGCGACTCTGGATTCCGTTGCGTTGGGACCTGACAAACACTGCCAGCCCTCGGCGACGGCACAGGATGCCTTCAAGGCTCTGAAGGAAACGCCCGAGTTTTTTCGTTGGTACGTGGAGCGCTGCACGCTGTGCGCGAGTTGTTGGGCGCCCATGAAGTTGCCTTCAATGTGCCGAGAACATCCTTACTCCGCCTCACAGGATCCAGGCGATGGTCAGGTTGGACCACGCTGCAGGCGCCTGCAGCTTACAAGGCTGCTGGCCATTGGACACCCGCATCTGCAGGGCGCACCTGGCAAGGACGCGCTTGGAGGCGACGAATGCGACTCAATTCCGACCGAAATCTTTCGCTGAATAGATAATTAATTTATCATGATGGCACCATGTCCAAGGTCATTGCCATCGCAGTGGACCACCCGCGCCGGATGTTTGCCGCGGAAGACGAGGCAACCGGATTCTGCGGCGTATTTCTGGTTGCCTCGGGTCCCGTGATCGAACCGGGGGATATCCTGGACGGCGACTCTTCGGCCAGCGGAGAGTGCCGCTTTCTTCATGCGCGAGGCGCGTGCGAAGCGAAGGCTCTCAGCGGCCCGATCTCCAGGCCCAAGGCAGTGATGCTCGTCAATGAATTCAGTGGGGACTGGACTGGTTTTTAAACCATTACTGCATGGACTGGAGCCGCATCGAAGACATCGAGAGGGCGCGAGTGTTCGCCAACAAGCTGTGCTTGGTGTGCGTCGGCGGAGCCTTCGCCTGCTTCGTCGCCATCGTCGCCGGGGCCAACTGGGTGTATGGGATGAGCATCGCCTGGGGCCTCATCGTCGGCGGCGTGGTGTGCGTCATCCTCATCCTGCTCGCGTCCGTGCGCATCGCCGTCCTGCAAGGCCGCGAACGGGCCGCCCCTCTTGACCCCGTCCAGCGCGGCTCCGCATCCGACAAAGGCTCGCCTTTCTCGGATTCGTGACGACTTCAGTCTCGCTGAATCGGAACATCCCCCCACAGCACAACGGAAAGAGCGGATGATGGCTCATGCCACCATCCGTCCTCGCGTCCCAGCTCTGTCCGGTTTGCTCGTCTGTCCTGCGCAGGCCCCGCTTCGTCCCCAAGACGGTCCGCCATCTGATCCGGGAAGGCCGCCGCGAGCTGCGCTTGACGGAGGCGGCGTTTGCCTTGGCCGTCGGGGTGACGCGTGCCGCGGTCCAGCATTGGGAAAGAAAGGACGGCACATCGCCTAGCCGCCGCACCGCGCCGAAGGTGGCCCGCGTGCTGAAGATCTCGCTGGCCGACCTCCTGTCCGGTGGCCCGCGCCCCGCCCCGCAGGTGCATATGATTCAATCGGTGCCGCTGGTGTCCGAAGTCGAGGCGGGTGGGTTCCGCAAGATCGACAATTTCGGTCCCCTCTCCACACTGGAGCGGATCGAGGTCACGGTCGAGGTCCGGCGGCACACCTTCGCGCTGCAGGTGACTGGCGACAGCATGTGCTGCTCGGGTCCTCACTCCTTTCCGGAAGGCACCGTCATCGTCGTGGAGCCGGAACTGGAGCCGGTCGCAGGCGACTTCGTGGTCGTGCTGAACGACAGGGACGAGGCGACATTCAAGCAGCTTGCGCTTGTGGGTGACGCGCTGCAATTGCGCCCACTCAATCGACGCTACAAGAGCGTGCCGCTCGGGACTTCTAGAATCATCGGCGTGGTGCGCGAGGCGATCCACCGGTTTCGATAGCACATCTGGTCCACTGAACCGATTGCGCCCCGTCTCCTGCAAAACGGATAGTTTGTTCATCCTACGATCCGGCCAGGGAGAGCGATAGTCATCAGTCAACTCCGTTCGATCTGTTTTTTCCGTCAACACCAGTCGGGTCAATGCGCGCTTTTTTACCAGGATGACGGACCCGCGTTGGCGGCCGGCGATGTGCTTCAAGGCGAAGTGCTAGAGCGCAGAGCCCGGTCCTTTGTGCATCGCCATGGCATCCGCTGTGCCGTCGGCGATTCAGGTTCCGAGGAAATGGGAAAAGACTCGTGGATGGTGGATCCAGGGTGATCAAGCGACCCTAGCCGCAGGTTCCGCGGGGCCAGGCCGCTACAGCGCATCGCTTAGCCGGTCGTACCCTCAGCGCCGGACTCAGGCGTGCGCAGCATCGTTGCCCCCGGAACCGCCGACACGTCATCGACACCAACATCATGGGCACGCTGTTTCTGCTGCACAAGCTCGGTGCGAGATGGGACCCAAGGGCGCGTCAGAATTCTGATCACAGGTTCGATGACCTGGCCTCCTTGGTTGGGACCCAACACGCAAGACAGCTCTGACACGCTGTAAAGTGAGCGCAATGGTCCTGGCCAAGACGGTTGCAGGCCCAGCGCCTTCTATTGCGACACAACGTCATGCCAGTCAGCCGCCGCTGCAGCGGTGTCCAAGTTGCCGCCTAACGTGGCTGCTCAGCAGCGATGCTCGGCTTTCAGAGAAGCTTGTAGGTGCTCCGCGTCGGACCTTCTTCCATGAGATTCATGGAAATCAACCGTCCCACCGAATACGCAACAGACCCCAACGGTATCGCAGCGCCTTCGGCCATCTGGGACTGCGTCACTGCGACATCGGTCTCTCGGTTCAGCATGCCTTCGAGGAACGACAACAACTTTGCATTGTTGCCGCGTAATACCGCTGGCTTTCCGCTGGCAGCCGCACCAGTGGCATTTGCCCTGCGCCCGCGCCGCTTTGAACCTGGATCCCTCTTTCCGGACGCCGGCATTGCGCCAGTAGCCGCGGCATAAACGCCGGCCAATCGTTCATTGATCTCGCTGAGTTCATGCGCCAGATGCGCTGACTGCTTCCACTCTTGAAAAAACGTATCGGCCCGCGCAGCAGAACCGCTATCGGAAAGCGCCTTTTGAACGTTGCGCGCCTGCTCTGCCGCGAGCGCCACCAGTTCGCGCTGAACGTTGTAGATGGACTGGCCGGTTTTCTGTAGCGTGGAAAGGATCTTTGGAGGAATTGCCATGAGCATATCTTGGAAACGTGCAAACGTTGGATCGGCATAAGTCGACGTCATGCGCGCCACGTCGTCGAGGGTTTACAACCCTCGTGTCTCGATTCGAGATTCAGTCAGAGCCAGCAGCGCTCATGTGCGGCCGGGCACAATTATGAGGCTCTTACGGTGCCGGCAAGAACGCCGCACCCGACGAAGAACCTGTCCTGTTCACGCATTGCAGCCTCGCGGGCCCCTGCGCGCGCGGCGCCACCCCCCGATTTCACCGACTTGCGACTGCGTATCGCCGCAACCTTGCTCAGGACGGTGCCTCGGTGCCCATGCTGCTCGCGCGTAAATAATGCAACGCTACGCTGACACAACAAGACGAGGCAGACCATCTGTGGGAAGTGACACTGTGCAGCGACTTCCGTGTCCGCCGACCACCATTGTTCTGACGAAGCTGCCCCCCTGCGCCTGGACAATCTCGCGGACGGCCATGAGCCTGGCATCTATTCCGTCGTCGTGGACGCTTGTGCGCGGGTCAAGAACAAACGGGTCAAAGATCGGTCCCGCAGCATGTTGCGAGATTCCCCGCCCTCCATCGACAACGGTCAAGAGCAAATTGCCCTCAACAGTGTCCACCGCCAGGCGGATCCTTCCGCCGTTGTCTGTGCACGTCGCCGCATAGGTGAGAAGGTTCATGACAATCTGCCTGAGTGACACCGGATCGCCGGCCATCTCCTGCGGTCGCGCAATCGTCGCGTCCAAAGTCTGACGTCGTCTCTCCATGGCGGGCAGGCAGGCTTCCACCGCTGCGCCAATGGCGTCGGCCGCGTCGAAGGTCTGGCGTCCTTGCGACCACTGGGCCTTGCTAGTGTGCCGCGGATCCAGGAGTTCACTCACCTGGCGTGACATCTTGTCCACCTGTTGCTCGATGATCGCTTGGACGCGAGGCAACAATGTCTTCTCCGCGCCCGGCCGACCCAGCGCCGCTGCGGCAATTCGAATCGGAGCGAACGGATTGCGCAACTCGTTGGCAACCAGCGCAAGCAGTTGCGACTGTCGACGCTGCGCTTCCTCTGCAGCGGCCAGAAGTTCCTGAGCGCCGAGAGCGGTCAACACGAGTTGCTCGTTGGCTTCGCGCAGGTGCTGATGACGCTGCTCGTACTCGGCCACCTCCAACTCGTAGCGCGTCAATCGCTGCTGCAGCGGCGAGACCGATGGAGCCGTCCAACTCGATTGCCCGTTTGATTGCGTGCCTGATGGATCTGTATGAAACACAAACCCAGCGAACTGCTGCTTCTTGGCAAGATACATCGCAGTATCGGCACGGTCGATCAGCGTCTTGGCGTCCTGGCCATCCTCCGGGTAGACGCTGATGCCGATGCTCGCCGTCAGGCGAACTTCATGCACGCCAATCTGGCTGCACTGGCGCAGGGCAGCGTTCACTTTCTCCGCCACGGTCGCGGCATCGGCAGCATGTGCCACCTCGGCCAGAAGAATCAAGAATTCGTCACCGCCATGACGACTGACTGTATCGGTCTCGCGGACCAAGGAAGTCAGGCAATCGGCGATCAACCGAAGTGCCTGATCCCCTGTGGCATGACCGAACGCGTCATTGATCTGTTTGAAATCGTTGAGGTCGAGGAACAGAAGCGCCATGCGATTTCCATGCCGCTTCGCACTGGACATGGCGCTCTCTAGACGGTCCAGCAGCAGCGTGCGGTTGGGCAATCCCGTCAACTGATCGAGCCCTCGCATCCGGAACGCCTCGTCCCGCTCGCAGTTGGCGACCTCCGCATCCTTCAAGGCTCCCAGCGCGCTGATCACCAGTCGCTCGTTCGCCTCCTGCAGTCGCGTCGCCTGACTGTGCTCCACCTCAGCCTCTGCCCGGATGACATCCTGGAGCAACTGGGTCAGGACGGCGCGCATGGCCGCCACTTGGCCATTGAGACGGACCAGCTCGTCCTGTGCCTTGGCCGTTGCGATGTCGCGGCGGTCGAGGGCGTCGGTCATGGTGGCGATGCCCGCGCGCTCAGGCTCAGTCCTGAACGCCTGACGCACCGGTGCTTGCCGGCTCTGGCGTGGCTTTTCTTGTAGGCCGGCCCCCGAGCAGCCCTTCTTGATGGGCCAGCATCTCGCCGATATGAATTCCATCGGCATCGATGCCATACTCGCGCAATTGATCCGAGTGGGAGCTTGCCCGCACCTTGACCACTGCCATCACGCGCCGCAGTCGGCTGTCCACCTCGATATACCGCTGCACAATGATCGCGTCTGTCATGAACGCGGTGCCGTAGGGACTGAAGCGCAGGTCGGTGTAGCGGTCTTCGAGTTCTGAAGTCATCAGCACGGTGACCCCGGCGCCGGCCAGCGCCGTGACCAGGTTCGACAGCGATTCGCGGAAATCTTCGCGGAATGTCGGTGCCAATGCGAGTTCGAACCCGGACAGGGAATCGATGACCACCCGGGTGGCGCCGAGGCGCCGAATCTCCCGCATCAGCATGTACACGACTTCGTCGATCGACAGGTCGGTCCGGGTCGCCACCAGGCCCACTTTCCCATCTGCGATCAGGTCCGCGACAATGCGACTGCGTGATCGATTGGGATTTTGCTCGAAAGCAGCGATGACACCAGGCTCGCCGGCGCGCGCACCCTCTGCCAGAAACGCAGCGGCCAGAACGCTCTTGCCCGATCCCGAGGGACCCGCCACAAGCAGCGAGTAGCCGCGCGGCAAGCCACCGCCCAGCATGTCGTCGAGGCCTGGCACGCCCATCGCGAGCCTTTTTGCGAGCAGCACGACTGCCGGGCCAGCCTGCGATGAGGTCACGAGGCTGGCGGGCGGAAACACCTCCACGCCCGCAGTGCCGATGCGAAAGGTATGCAGCCCCGGCAGGGTCGGCTGGCCGCGCATCTTCATGATTTCCAGCTTCCGGACCATGGAGTTGCGCTGCACGCTCTGGCGCAGCCAGATCAATCCGTCTGACACCGTGAACACGGGATTGGCATCGGTCTCGGTAAAGTATTCGCCGATCAGAAAGGTCGTGGCCTGCCAGCTCGTCATCAACACGCCAAGCTGTTGGACGAACTGCTGCAGACTGTTGTGCGGGTTGCCATCCGTCTCGCTGGCGAGTACGACTGATCGGAAAGAGTCCACGAAGACCAGCGCCGGGCTATGCTGCGTCACCTCGTCCACGATGCGTTTCAACACGCGATCCAGGTCGCCCGCCTTTGCATCGTCCGAGAGGTTGATGAAACGGATCGACTTGTTGATCGCCTCCGTGTCGAAGAAATCGAACTGCTGCTGGTAGCGCAGCATCTTCAGCGGCGGCTCGCCCAGCACCGTGAAATAGATCGCCGGCCGCTCGGGCCTTGCCAAGGCGAACATGATCTGGTGCGCGAGCGTCGTCTTGCCGCAGCCGGGCTGCCCGGCGATGAGGTTGAAGGAGAATTCCGGCAAACCGCCACCCAGGATTTCGTCCAGCCCCGGTACGCCCGTAGCCAGTCGGTTGATCGTTACTTTGCTCGTCATGTCTTGCTGTCCTGCGCGGACGGACCGCTCGAAAAAGTCGCCCAAACCGAGCGAAGCAATCGCTCAGCGAGTAAAGGGCCAACCAAGGTGGTGAGTAGCTCGTGGAAGGTCCGAAGCAGCAGCGCACCTGCGGCGGCTGCATCGGCAGCGGTTTGTTGCTCCAATGCGGCTGTCAGCGCGGTGGCATCCATGGCGGTAGGGACGCCATCCTGCGATAGTGCCAAGAACGAATGCGTGCGCCCGGCAAGATGCACGGTGCGTTTGTAGAGCGCCGCCACGCCACTCTTGCCGATGATCGGCGCCAGTGCCTGGTCGATGCCTTGCAAGGCCGAGCCGACCGCTTCGGCGATCTGTCTTGACGAGGCGCCGTCCGCGACAGTCCTTGTCAGAAAGGCCGCCAATCCATCGCTCTCTTGGGCTTGCACCTTGCGCCTGCTCCATCAATGATTGAACTTAACCGCGAATGGTTATCCGAGTCTGTACGGTAGCGCACCCTGTCGGCTATAGATAGCCCTCCCCGCCGATATTCGGGGAATTCTCGGCGGTAACCCACCTAGCCGATGATTCAGTTAGCGATCCTCGTCAGAGCGACCATGTGCCCACGAGCATAGCTGATGCAGTTCAACCGCTGCAGTTTGCCTGCCGCCTCGGCCACGTCCTCGCGTCGCACGCCGAGCGAGGCGGCAATGAGTTGCTGGGTCATTGCAAGTTCGTGGGCGAGCAGCCTGTCGAGACTCCGCAGGAGCCCGCGGCATAGCTGCCGCTCCAGGGAATGGCGTCGATGGCATATGGCCGTGTGTGGCATCTGCGCGATCAAGGACTGCCTGTAACGCAGCAAGAGAAACCAGGGCCATCGGTCTCCACCAATCGGCTGAGATGGCTCGCATCGAGCCGGAACGCGTGAACCGCGCTTTGTCCCCCGGCGCGGTTTGGCGCCGAGGATGAACGTGCACGCGGGTGCACCCATGAAGCAAACTCGCGATCCGATCCGACTTCTGGTCGAGATCCTGTTGATCATTGCAGTCGCCCAGGC
>Ga0307515_10009525_pt1 | contig 18764 bp, 3 predicted proteins | sample 17_EM_MG_FD_194513 | JGI IMG/M metagenome (GOLD analysis project Ga0307515, IMG submission 194513) | Populus trichocarpa ectomycorrhiza microbial communities from riparian zone in the Pacific Northwest, United States - 17_EM | ecosystem: Host-associated > Plants > Roots > Unclassified | place...
AGCAGTTATGCCAGATCTTCTTATATTTAACTAGGAAATCTACATTATACTCTTCTGTAGTTATAAGGAGAATATTTTGTTTTCCTTTAGTTCTAGCTATAGACGCTAGTACTGGCTTTTTTACTTATAGTTTTAATACAAATAGTTAATTGACTTTGTTTCGTATAGAGAAGGTATCTAAAATTTAGTCCTTTTCGTCTGTAATTAAGACTAGCTTCCTTTCTTGTAGCTGCTTTTTCTTACTTTTAGTAGAAGTAGAAGGGGTAGGAGACAGTAGTGACGAGGGTAGAGGGGACGAAGTAGGGAGGTCCTTCTTTAGCCTCTCTGCGTAGGTTTCTTTAGTAGGGGCTACCTCCTTACGGAGAGCTTTTACTTCTTCAACCAGTCCTTTTAGGATATCTTTTACCTTTTCTTCTTCTTCCTTTGCAAAGGGGTTTTCTCCTATTAGGATACTTTCTGTATAGTCTATTAGACGTCTAACTTGTTTTTCTTTTTCTTCGTCTTATATTCCTTTATAGGCCTTAATTAGGTTCTCTAAGGCTTCGTTTAAATATTGTTCTAGAGAAAGGGACGTATTAGTCATAGTAGGCGTTAATTTTATTATCTTTTTTATAGGTTTTTGGTTTTCGTTTTCAGGAGAAGACTAAGGATGTTCTCTTTTTTCTCCTATCCTAAATAGGCTAGGAGAAGGAGAAGGGGGAGAAAAAGTGGATATAGACTCTTTATCACTTATTTCTATAGGAGGTTTTTTTTTAGACTTATAAGTCTTTGGCATTTTGTATCTTATAGGGGGGTTTCCTAGTTTTTACTATCCTTATACCCTTTCTCCTTACTAATCCTACTAGAAGATTTCTGGGGAGATTAGACTAAAAGGTAGTAGAAAAACTAGCTCCTATTTTGTATTTTTGGTATTAGTGGTAGTAGTAGTTTTGGTGTTCCTGTCCGTGCCTCGCTTATAAGCTAGGGCCACCCTTAAAGAATTTTTTTTTGTTAGGAAAAGGGGGTAAAACGACGAATAAATCCACCTCTAGCTCGCTAGGCAGTAGGAATTAGGTCTTAAAAGTTGGAAAATCGATTGTTTTTGATAGTGAGATGGGTATGCGTAAGTTTTGGAGTGTGGCGCTACCTTTTAGTAAGGTTGCATGTGCGGTAAAGGTTGGGCGGGGTTCTTATAGGATATCGGTTAGAGCTTTGTCCTTATAAACGGTGCTTACTAGATAAAGGGCTGGAACTAGACAATAAGGGCTATAATTAATGGCTTAAGGTTGGGCGCGATAAATAGTTACTAACGTTAGCCGTTTATAAATTGTTTTAGGTCGTAGGTAAGAGGATAAGACAGTATTTTAAGATATAGTCCTTACTTCCGTATTTAAAGCAGAGGCCTAGCTTAATGTGTCTTTCTCATTTAGGGGACCCTAGTGGGGCATACTCTAGGGTTCTAGTGTTAATATTTATGGCATTAGGGTACTTAGGCTAAGATAATAACTTAGTAGATATTTATAGGGTTGCCGTATTATATTAGGGGGCTGGCTTTAGTATTAGGTGTAGTTTATTATTATACCGTTTATTAATAATATTTGCGTAGGTATTAAGGGCTCCTAGTAGGTCTACGCCTATTAGGAAGGTTTTTAGTTTAGGACTTAGGGATTTAATAAGGCTATTAACTAGTGCAGAGTCGTTCTAGCCAGTCTCCCTTACGTAACAGTTAAATTTAAAGAAGTATACTAGGAAACTTTTTATTCCTTAAGCTATATAGTTTATCTTTCTCTAAATAGTAGCTTGGCGGTTTAGGTCACCGTATATAGCTTTAAGAAGTATAACTAGGCTTTATACTAAGTTTAGTTAAAGGGGTTTAATAAGGTTAGCTGCCTCTTCTTTTAGTTAACTTAGGGCGTAACAGAGTTAGTTAGCTTTAGTTAGGTAACGGTTAGCGTTACTAATTAGCTTATTTTTAAGCTGGCTTAAGAATAATTAGAGCTTTTACTATTTACTAGTAAATACTAAAGGGTTAAGTAGCTTTTCGGATCGTTACGGTGCAGTAGTTAGTTTAGGGTAGATAGCTATTATAGGTTCGGGGCTTACGTTCCGCGTATTTATCTCTAGGGATAGTGTTTAGTCTTAGGGCCCTAACGTAGGCATCTTAAGTGTACGGATTTCTTCTTAGAGGTCCTTAATTAATCGCTAGTGTCGTGCTTTTTATTCGGCTTATTGTTAATTTAAAGTAGCTTAGTTTTATATAAGGGCGTCTATAAAAGACTTCTATATTTCTACTAGTTATTTTTAGAGTGCGGATATAATACTAGCGGCTGTTATAGGGACTTTAGGGCCGATTTGCATTTTAGAGGTAGTATATAAAGTTAACGTAACGTAGTGTTACGGAGTAAGTATAAGCGGCGATAATATATAGTAAGGTAGATATTATTAAGCTATATATATAAACTGTGTAAGAAGTTAAGACGTTATATAAAGAAAGAAGGTAGGAAAATGGGAAGAAAGGGTATATATTATTAACTTAGTTGCTTAGTTAATATATGCATGGGGCGGAATAGGGTTTAGGTTATAATCGTAGCAGAACTTAGCAGAATATAACAGAATGCCGTAGATTGCCATTTAGATTGCCATTAGATTGCCATTAGATTGCCATTTCGCAGTTAGTCTCTAATTGCTAAGTTGGTAGAAATAGATAGACGTGTGTAAGGTGTTATAGGGGTGTCCCGTGACAGTTCCGTTATTATAGGTTTTTAAGTTTAATAATAGCTGTATATTCGCGGCTGGCGTTATTATATGTTTATTTTAGTAGAGAGATAAAGATTTTAAAATTAATAAAGGTGCTATTATAAAAGAATGGGTCTATAGTTCATGCAGCGTCTTTACTTAAATAAGATATTCCATAGCTAATCTTGCTAGCTTTAGTAGGGTATTAGTTATAGTTTATTAAAAGTTTAAGACGGAGCTTAGTTATAAAGGAATGTAGGTTATTTTAATTTTTATTAAATATTAGGGGGTTAGGGAGCTTTTTAGATTTTATAGTAGGTATTAGGTTTATTATAGGCATGGGTTAAGCTACTATTACTAGTTTAGGGTTTATATTTAATAGGCTGGGTTTACATATAGTTATTTTAATTTTATTTATAGGTGTTATTATTAGGGTCTTTAACGTAAGTGCTTTAAGGTTATAGAGTTCTTCGTGGATTGTTCCTATTAATTACTAGTACTAAGCTTCTAATATTGCTTGCTATTAGGCTAAAGCATCTATAAAGGACTGTTATATTATAGTTAACTATTCCCTAACTAGGGCTATAATGCTTATAGTTAACGCAGTAGGTTTAAGTTTGTTTACCATTTTAATAGTAGTTATTTTAATATAATATAATATAAGGGTGCGGAAAGACTTTAGGGAAGATTTAAAGGAATAATATAAATTCTATCTAAATTTAAGGGTATATAGCTCTCGCTAAGAATAAGACGTTGCGTAAAGAGGAGAAAGGAATAATAAGAGAATTATATAATTAAATAGTTAGGGGCTTAGTGGTTAATACGTGCGTATATACGCACGCGGTCTTTAATAGACTTTAGTAGAATTTAATTAATCTAGCAGAATTTAGTTAAAGCGTTGGAATTTATCTATTGAGTGTTTTACTAAGACATTCCTACTATAACTGGGCTAGTCCTGTTACACGCGATTTTTAGGCAATTAGAGAAATATTAGAATTTTTATAGCTAAGTTCTAATTCTAAGGGTTTTAATCGAACAATCGCTTTGGAATTAGATTTAAACTTTAGATTAACTCTATTATAAGGCCTTATTTTAATCTAAACTTATAACTAAACAGCCCCTAAGCTTACTGCTTTATTTAGTAAGATCTAAGAGGTAGTAAGATTAAAGTAATTATAATATCTGGGTAATAATAAGACTATATTAAGAATAATATTCCTCTTTATCTAAATTACTTATTAGCCTTTTAAATAAGCATATTCTATAACATTAAAGAAAGAATAAAAAAGGAATAAGTTATTATAGTAGATTTAGGTCTCTACTAAATCGACTCCTTTAGCTTTTATTTTGGTAGTATAGATAATATAGCATTTTCTAAGTTATAAATTAGTATAGTAGGACTTACTAAATATAATAATCTAATTATATAGCAGTATATCTTTATAAACTTAAGCTAGAGGAGGCTAAAAAGGGTTCTAGTTTAATAGAGAGGGAAATAACTTTAAGTGGCTCGGTAGCTGCTCTTCTTAAATCCCCCTTAGGTAATATATTTTTTAGCAATCCTTTTTTATTAATATAACCTAATCTAATCTCTTTTAATACTGTTACCTTTCTTATAGCGTTTTTTTTTTAGATTTTTTAGTAGTTCCTAGGTAGTCGAATTATAGCCTATCTACTTAACCTCGTACTATATTTTAGTATTAATATCCTTATAATTAATAATCTTTAAAATTTACTATTCGTCCTATTTCTACCATCTATATATATCTGCTTTATAAACTAGTAGCTTAATATCTCTATATATTGGCTCTAGTATTATAATATACTATATGGAGTAGATCTTTATTTTTACTAATAAGTTAAGTCTATATATAACTTCTAAAATATTATCTATAACTTTAAATAGTCCTAGTCTAATATAGTAGCTATAATTTATCTCTCTCCTTAAGATCTAGTCCCTTAGATCTTTAGTATTATAGTACCTTTTATTCTTTTTTATACTATCTTTATTAATTTAATAAGGTTTATATAAAGATTTATTAGTGCCTTTATCCTTTTTTTTTAGCCGTACTACTTATTCTTTTCGCTTAGTATAGCGATAGTAATATTCTTAGCTTATATCCGTAATTCGTTTTAAATAGTAACGTTCTGTAATAGGCTCTCTAAAAAGGTGTATATTAGATAAGATAAAGGTTTTACTAATGTCCCACTAATATCCTAGAGAAGATATAGTTAGACAAATAAGGGGCAAAGAGTTTTATTAGTGTTTTAAAAGGATTATAAAGGGAGCTAGTTCTCCTCTAGAGAAGAACTAGCAATTAGTCTCTAAATAGAAGAGGTTAGAAAGCATTTATCCTTTAATACGTAAAGTTTATTTTATCTTTAACTTACTTTTAACTTACCTTCTACTTATCTATAACTCTTATTCTATACTATTAATTAGATAATTATATGTTCTAGTTAGATTGGCCACTTATACGTTCCTATTCCTTTTTATAATACTATATTATATATAAACTATATAACTAGTAATAATAATACCTAATTATTTTATGCATAATTAATATAATGCCTTAATTTTAATATTTAGTTTAGTTTTTCTATTTAACTATCTGTTTATAGGTAATATGCTATTAATATTACTACGCAAACCCTTTATTCCGCTAAAAATACCTTCTAAAATAATGCTGTAAATCTTAGATCTCTATCCAATATAATCTTTATTAGTCCTCTATATCTTATAAACACTTCCCTAATATATATTCTTTGCTAAGATTTTTTTAATATATACTATAGAGTAGCCCTACTTAGTTAATTTATTTACTATTACTAGGATTATATTATACTCCTATCTAGTAATAGGATCTTTTAACTTTAATAACTTTATAATAATGTCCTATAATATCGTCTCCTATAGATATTCTAATATCTTAATAGGTTATAGCCCTCCGTATAGCTTATAACTTATTAGTTTATTTCTTTAGTAATCTAGATACTCTTTTATAACTTGTTTTGCTAATCCCTAGATTCCTTAAATAATATAGTCCTCTTAAAGTCTTAATACTAAGCCTATAACTCTATTATGTCCTTATATTATTCCCTTATAGAAGTCTTTAATTAAAACAATTTACTCTATTTCTTAGATTGTAGTTTACTTTCTATTTTTATAGTATTTTATATCTAGATATTCTAGTTATACCTTTAGAATCCATTATAACTAGAAGCTTTTTAGTATCTTATAGACTTAGTTTAGTTCTTTATTTTAAGTTACTGCTATTTTTAGGTAATTATATCTAATTAATCCGTCTTTGTCTTTATATAATATTGCTCCTAATAGCTTCTTAATATTTTACGGTTCTGCCTTTCTGCTAAGTATGTCTACTCTTGCGTTTTTAGTACCCTTAATATATTAAATTTCAAAATAATATCCTGTAAGTATTTCCGCCTATCTACCTTATTATTAGGAACCCCGCTAGGTTCTTTTAATCTATTTTAACTATAAATAGTTTCTCTATACCCTATAAGAATACTCTCTATTCTTTAAGTACTATAACTATATCTAATAACGCCGTATTATAGATATTATAGTTTAGTTCTAATAGTGTTATATTTTAACTATAGTATGCTACTAAATGCTATATATTATAATACTTCTATAGTAAGTATACTCTTAGTATAAAGTCTAATATATCTATCTTAACTACTATCCCCAGTGCTGGTTAATAGATTTTAAGAATTAGATCCTAAGTAAATAACTCTTTAAGTTCTTAAAATAACTTTCTTTCTATTAGTTATACAGGGTGACTTACTAATAACGACTACTTGAGTAGGTTATAGTGATGTTGGTTAATATACTTATATCCATTGAAATAAGAAAGGGCGAGGAGCCTAAGACTCCTCGCTACGCTAGTGCCGCGGCGTTATATAACGACCGCTTGCCTTATTCCCAATACTAGTAACTCTTCTTTTGTGGTTGCCATCTATATATAAATACTGCTTAACTAATGTAACAAATATTAATCCTCCTTACTTACTATTGCCGTTATAATATAAGTCTTGCTGTCCTAAAATTTGCCTCTTAGCATATAGTGCTTTCTTACTTAGGAGTTATAGGTAGATATTATATCTAAGCTACTAAGGCGCTAGTTATAAGCAAGCTAATAATAATTTTCTATCCTGGGGATGGAAAATCCTAATTAGCTGGTTGGAATTAGGGTCTATAGATTATTATGCTCCTACTCCCTTTTAACCTAATCTTTAACCTATATATATAGAGTGTTTGTATTAACAAACGTCTCTAGAGCCTTATTTAGGTTTACCTTCATTATTATATCTACCGGGTTATTTTAACCATTAATCTATTAAATTTTAAAGAGTTCTTGCCGTTTATAGGATTAATAAAGTGCCATAATGTTAATTATAAAGCGCTTCTCTTTTGTGGTACTAAGCTTAACTAAGCACTTATAGAGGGAGTATAAGTTGGTATATACGATTATAGGGATAACAGGAAGTTCGAGTTAATCTATAATTATTTTTAGGGTAGTTTTAATTGTAATTGCTATGTTAACTCCGCTAACTATTCTATATATCTCTAATACTAAAACGCTTTAAGTGACGCGCTTGCTCTTGGTTAAGCTTTAATAAATAAGATTACTATAGATTGTGAAGTTATTCTCTCTAGTAGATTTGTTCGCGATAATAATCTTATATCCTAATTGTTACGAACGCTTTAAGTACAATATTACGACTACTTAGAGAAGAGTTAAAAGAAGCTAGTTAGTTAATATAAGCACGGTCTAGGAAATAGAGCTATATGACGAGGAATAGTAACTAAGGTCACGTGACGTGATCTATATAATCTGTAGGATCTATATAATCCGTAATAGAGTAGACGGAGCACACGTATATTACGTACAAGAAGGATTTTATAGGAGTATAGTTGTGTATTTAAGGACCCTTAGTCCCTACCTAGATAGTTCCTTTCTTATAGTAATTCTTAGAATATAATTAGAGTTAATCTATTAGGCAACTACTCCACTAGTTATTATTACGTTATTAACTTTAATTTGCATTACCTATATACTTAGCCTAATAATAAGCCCACCGTAGTACCTACTATAAGGTTCCGTTACATAATTACTACCTAGTTATAGTATTAAATATAGAAAGTCGAATAATATGCCACTAAAAGCAGTTACTATAACGCCATTAACGGCGGCAACTACTTTAAGGTTAGGAGGCGATACTAGTATAGCAGATACTGACTTGTAGTAACCTATAACGGTTAGACAACTATAAGAGATAGTTAACTAATTAACAACTAATAATGCGGCGCTAGAAGAAAGGGTTAATAGGATAGGAGCAGCGAAGATTAAGTTACTATTAATTAAGAGATACTTGGGAGAGAGATTAAAGCTTAAGGGATTTCTTATATAAATGCACTTTAAAGTTATATAAGAAGGGGCAAAGCTACTAATACCTATAGATTAAATAGCCTATACGGGACTATTCCTATTAGGAAGGGCACTTAAGTAGTTTAAGCCTTACCTTATGGAAATATAGGCAAATAGAATGACAACCACTAATTAAAAAGTGCGATTTATATTCTTAAGCTAGGAAGGGTTTATAGAGCAACTTACGCAAATATTTAGAGACCTAGAGGCAGTAATTATAGCGGAAAGAAAACTCTAAAATATCACGTAACAAACCTTAGCAATTAAGTATATAATATAGTTCCAGTCGTTAGCTACGTAAGTTAAGTGGAATAATAGGGCGCTTATAGCACAGTATAAACAAGGACTTAAGGCTAAAGTCTAAGACGCCATTATTTTAATAGAAGATATAGATACCCTACGGGAGTTAATAGATTAAGTGATTAAGATTAACAATTGGATCTACTAAAGGGAATAAGCTAAGAGAGGCTAGGATAGAGTTCTATAGTTATATAAGGCGTAAAGTACGCAACGACTAAAGCTAAGTTAGAAACTATGGTATAGTGCAGAACTAATAGACCTAAGTAGTACCAAAGAAGCCTATAAGAGATAGAGTAAGAAACTATAGAAACCTAGAGGTTAAGGATCTAGTAATTACAGAACTAAGGAGTAGAGGCTAAACTAGGGATCTTAGCAGCAGAAGACATTTAGGCGGACTCTATAGTAAAGTTAATAGTTTAAAGATAGAGCTTATATAAATTACAGGAAACAAGGTTACTTTGTAAAGGATTATAAAGATGGTTAGAATTACTATATAATAAAAGGAACTAGACTAATAGTAGAAGACACACATATATAGAGGGATAATAGTGTACTACGGGGAACAAAAAAAAAATTTAATTAGAAGTTTCGCGTTTTATTATAATAACATATACTAAATTTATAAAGACGCTAAATACGGCGAAAGCTATTGGCTATAGGAGCCAAAATCCTTAAAATATAGGGGAACTAACGAACTAGCTCGCAGATTAGATATTAAGGACGATAAGTTTAATATAGGCGAAACATTTTATAATAATAAGGTAACGGAAGCAGCTTACTAGGAGTATATAAACCTCAAAGATATTATATAAGAAGTAGAGGATGATTTCACTACAGAACTGGGAACATTAGTAGGGATTAAGACCCTACTAGATACGATATCTATCGCTTTATAAGACGTAAGAGAAGTAGAATAGCAAACCACTTTGGTACTTAATAAAGGCAAAAGGCCAAAGGCTTAAGATTCTTAAGATAAGATAAAAGACGACTAAGATTTTTAAGATAAGATAAGGTAAGCTTAAGGACCCATAACAGACGATAACCGATAAAGTAGAGCAATAGCTTAGTTTAAAGATATACGAATAAGCTTGGGATAGAGTTTCCCACAGACACAAGACTCTTAAGACGAGATAAGTAAGATTTAAAACTCTTAAGATAAGATAAGAATACCTAAGCCTAGTTAAACTAAGGCAGAAGTAAAGCTTAAGATAGAAGCCAGCTTAGAATTAAGAATCCTATAGAACTAAGACTTCGAGACACAAATAAGGACTATTAATAAGATTAAGAAGCAAGATAACTTTAAGAATCCGCTTACAAGACGCGAAAAGAAAGAAACTATAGAGGAATTTAGAGCGAGAATAACCTTATAGTAAGATTGGAAACTAAATAAGAGATTTAGTATACTAGGTCGTATAAGGGATAAAGTACCTATATAAAGGATTACTAATAGGCCTAGAGTAGGCACACTAAAAGCTAAGTGGCTTATTAAACTAGAACAAGAAGAGGATCTAGGGATTCTAACTAGATTTAAAGAACGATACATAAAAGGCTATTATGATGCAGTAATAAGAAGATACTTCCTTACGAACAAACTATATACACTCTAGCAGCTGTACTAAAGATGGTATAGGTAAAGGTATAATAATAAGTAGGAAGATTTTTACATATAGTTGGATAAGAAAGTTATCTAAGATTACCTAATTACAGAAAAGGCTATAAGTTATATTAAAGGAGCCTTAATTATAATGTTAAAAGATCTAGAGGAGTAATTAGAGGACTAGAGAAGCGAGAGGCAAATCTTAATACCTGCGAATAAAGTTGTGACGCTTAAATCAATATAGGAAAGGTTTAAACCTAAGGATAAAAACGAGTTAAGAGTTAACCTAAGACACTATGCATATTATATATTAGTATAGACTACGTATATAAATAATATATATAGTATATATAGAGCACCTAAGGACAAAAACTAAAAGTACCTAGTAAGGATATATTAGGCACCGGATAAGGCGAAATATTAAAACGCTAAGTATATATATAGTTGGCACCCGGTAGAAGTATAAAGCTAAAGGGACTTAATACTTTAACCAGGAAGATTCCTTACGGAAGAATACCTAAACGGATAATAGTAGTGGGAATGCCTAAAGAATATATGTCTATAGTATATTAAAGACAAAAAGTAAACTAAGTATTGGCTAAAAGTAGACTAAGTATAAATAGGATTAAGTAGCTAATAGTTAGGAAAAGTAGAGGCCTATAGGACTAGAGGGAACTAGTAGTAGAGCCTTAGACCCTTAAAGGAGTTTAAGGACGACACCTAAACCTATAAGTTAAGTAGCAAGATTAACAGTTTAAAGTATTAATAGATAGTAGAGCAATAAGGAACCATATCTTATTAATAGCAGTTAAAAGAATGGGATTACTATATAGGAAAAAGGAGCACTTTTACCTATTAGTGACGATTTTAGGAGATCTAATAGCCTACAAAGGAGGCATTATTAATCTTAAAACAGGACCTATTTAGCTAACCATTAAAGGGAGATAAATTGAGATGTCTTTTAATATATTACCATTAGGGAATAATAAGGCAGTATTAGGAATGCCTTAGTTACAGGAATACAATTTAAGGATTAATTAGATTATAGGTTAGGTTAATATTAGAGATACTTAACGCCGCAAGATGTAATAATAGGCTAAGTTAGTATAGTACTAAGTAAGAGCAACCTATAAAGAAACGGAAAAAGGTTTAAGTTATATACTAAAGAAATATTATAAGTATGGCAAGAAACTATAGTTACTAGAAAGTAAGAAGCTATTAGAGTATATAGCATAAGACTATAAGATAGAGTTAGAACTAGGAATAAGTCTAAGGTTCTTTCTAACCTATAAGCTTACCGAAGAAGAAGGTAGAGTACTTAAAGAGTTTATTTAGGAAAACCTACGAAAAGGATATATTAGACCATTATAGTTATTAATAGGTTATCCAGTATTGTTTATACTAAAGAAAAATGGCAAGCTAAGGCTATGTATCGACTATAGACAGTTAAACAGTATTACTAGAAAGGATAGGTATCCTTTACCCTTAATTAGCGAAATCTAAGACAGGATAGGTAATATATAAATCTTTACGAAGATAGATCTAAGATAGGCGTACTATTAGATCCGGATTAAGGAAGGCGATGAATAAAAGGCAGCCTTTAGGTTAAAGGAAGGACTATATAAACTATTAGTTATATAATTCAGGCTTATAAACGCACTAGCAATATTCTAGAAGCGTATTAATAATGTATTAGAAGAATACTTGGATAAATTTATTATAGTATTTCTTAACAATATTATTATCTATTTAATAACTAAGGAAGAATATAGAGAATACGTTAAATGGGTCTTAAAGAGACTATAGGAAGAACAGATGCTAGTAGCAATTAAAAAATACGAGTTCTTTACTAGGAAGACTAATTTCGTCAAATTTATTATTAAACTAGGCTAACTTAGTATAGATCTAAAAAAGATTAAGGCTATAGTAAATTGGTAAGAACTAGAGAACGTTACGCAGTTAAGATCGTTTTTAGGGTTTTGCAATTACTATAAAAGGTTTATAGCGCAATAGTTAAAGGATATTAATCCATTTACGCGGTTAATAAAGAAAGAAGAACTATAGGTATAGGGAGAGAAATAGCGGAAATTATTTAAAGAAGTTAAAAGGTTATTTACCTAGGAGCCAGTTCTTAAGATCTATTAACTAGGACTAGAGACGGTTATAAAGACAGATATATTAGACTTTATACTAGGGGCGTGCTTTATATAAAAATATTAAGATAGATAGCACCTAGTAGTATATTATAGTCGGAAGATAATACTACCGGAGTTAAACTATGACATTTATAACAAGGAGTTGTTAGGTATAGTTATAGCACTAAAGAAATAGAGAGCATTCTTATAAGGCATAAAAAAACTATTTATAGTTAAGACGGATTATAAGAACCTAATAAGATTCCTAACAATAAAGGAACTTAACTAAAGACAGGTTAGATAGGCAGAGATGCTTATAGAATACTATTTTAAGATTTAGTATACTAAGGGTATAGACAATATACGAGCAGACGCTCTAAGTAGAAAGGCTAAATTATAAAATAATAAAAAGCTATTAGGGGCTTTATTGCAAAAAGATATAGATGGATTAATTAGATACAATCATTTAAAGATTATAGCAACTTAAGAAAGTAATGAACTAGATAGAGTTTATAAGTCACTAAAAAGCTTTTAAGCGTAAAGGATCTTTAAGGCATAACTAAAGGAATAGTTAGAATATTTAGAAGAAAGGACACTGTACGAGTATAGAGAGGCAAAGTATATCCTAAGAAGCATAGCAGAACACTTTATGGAAGATTTCTATAAGGGATTAACTTAAGGACACAATGGAGCCACGGGCTTAGTATTAAGACTTTAGGAGAAGTATATTATTAACGGAATCTAGAGCTTAGTATAAAAAGTTATAAAAGAATATCTAGATTGCTAGAGAAACAAACTAATAAGGCATAAGCCATATAGAGGGCTACAACCTATTAAAATACTAGAAAGACTATAGGAGGTTATATTATAGGACTTTATTATTAAGTTATTAAAGTTAAGAGATCCTATTATCAGACAAGATTATAATGCAATCTTAGTAATAGTAGACAAGCTTATAAAGTGGAGATACTTTATAGCATGCACAGAAGAAATATTAGTAGAAGATGTCGCTAGAATCTATATTAAAGAAGTATTTATAAGATATAGAGCACTAAGTAAAATCATATTAGATAGAGATCTAAGATTTATAGCAGCATTTTAGGAGGTATTCTTAGCGAAATAAGGAGTTAGAGCAGCAACTTCTACCGTATATTATCCGCAGATAGATGGTTAAACGGAAAGATTAAATTAGACACTAGAGCAGTACCTAAGACATTATATTAATTACGCGTAAAATAATTAGGTATTATTATTACTAATTACACAGTTTATATATAACGCGATACCATAAAAAGGAATAGGCATATTACTATTTAAGGCAAATTATAGATATAAGCTAAGAATATCGTTATTACTATAATAAGCGAAGAAAACAAGTAGCACAGCTAAAGAAAGGATAAAGATACTAATAAATCTTTATACAGACCTTATAGAATTAGTAAAAAAAGTATAAGAAAGAATAAAAAAGTACTATAATGCTAAAAGATCTAAGGAACTAGATCTTAAGAAGGGAGATAAAGTGTAGCTACTATATAAAAATTTTAAGAGTTAACGACTAAGTAAGAAATTGGATTATGTTAGACTAGGACCTTTTAAAATTAAATAAAGGATTTTACTAGTTATATTTAAGCTAGACCTACTAGCCAAAATAAAGATTTACCCTATATAGTATATCGTAATACTAGAGCTAGCACATAGGAATATTAAGCTATTAGTTTATAAAGTAGACACGTATAAAGGACAGGAAGAGGATAAATAGCAAGTTTTAAAGATTATTAGTTATAAGGACATTAATAATAAAACATAGTATAAGGTTAAGTAGATAGGCTATAATAAGACTACCTAGGAGCCACTAAAGAATTTAAAGAACGTTATAGGAAAGGTATAGGAGTATCGGAAGAGATTAGGTTAGGTAGCATTAATAAAAAAGAATTACTAAAAAATAAGTTACCTAAGGGAGACCTAAGAAGAGCAGTTACTAAACTACTTAGATTTATTTCCCTCTCGGCCAGAAAAGAATCTATTCTTTTATTACTAAGTTCCTACAGACCCTATTCTATAAGCTTTTACTTCTTAAAACGGACCTTCTTATAACCCTTCTTAAGATAAATTAACCGAGCGGACGCCGTAAGACGAGAATTAAGAGCCCGTTACTAAGCATCGGTAGCCTTCCGCTCTATGTTATAAAAACGGCGCAACTCCGCCAAAGTAATAGATAGTTTATTATTTAGCCGCGTAGCAGTAGATTAAATATAAGACCCTAAGGCAAATCAGTTAAGGAACTAGACGACTATTAAGAGTAATAGGTCGTGTATATTTAGTATTAAAGACGGAGCGAACGTTACAAGACAAACGAATATTCGCTTTAGTGCACTCTAAGTAAGAGGACAGTTAATATAAAGATAGGTTCGCCAACGCAATATAGACTAACCCCTTTTTCGAACAACGAGAATATAAAGACGGCATAATCTTACTAAGAGACAATATTACCGCAATAGTGCGAACACAACAAGCAGTTAAAGAAGAAGAAACTTTAGGTATAATAAGTAATAATATTAACCAAATTAATTAGACGGATATTACACCTCTAGTAAACGACTTAGAGATATTAGGAATCTTTAAGGACAAAGATAAAAAGGAGGGAGATAGTATTATAAACGCTTTAAGTATAATATTATAACTACTTAGAGAAGAGTTAAAAGAAGCTAGTTAGTTAATATAAGTACAGTCCAGAATAGAACCAATAGAGTTATATAATAAGGAATGGTAACTAAGGTTACGTAACGTAATCTATATAATCTATAGGATCTATATAATCCGTAATAGAGCAGATAAAGCACACGTATATTACGTACAAGAAGGATTTTATAGGAGTACAGTTATGTATTTAAGGACCCTTAGTCCCTACCTAGATAGTTCCTTCCTTATAGTAATTCTTAGAATATAATTAGAGTTAATCTATTGGGCAACCACTCCACCAGTTATTATTACGTTATTAACTTTAATTTACATCACCTATACACCTAGCCTAATAATAAGCCTACCGTAATACCTGCTATAAGGTTCTGTTATACTAATTAGGAGCTAAAGTCTTTATTATTTATAAACAACCCATTAATAAATATAAAGAGCTTGGCGGTAGGGAGATTAGTAGGTATATAGAGTAGTCCCTAATTAAGATGGTTTATTTGCTAGGAAAGACGCTTATTTAGGGTAAGAATGTTATTCTTAGTTAGTTCCTAGTGTTAAGCGGTAATAGAGAGATTAAATAAAGCCTTAGGTTAATAGATAGAAGCAATATAAGCTTTATAAGCGCGATGCTCTATATATCCTTACTTTAGAGAATTAGCGTTAATAACGTTAATCTTCTTACCTTAACCCTTCTAGTGTAAAGCAATAGAATCCTCGTTTAGGGAGAGGATATATCTATTAAAGAGTAATAGTGTTGTTAAATTAAGCTTTTTCTTTAGCTTTGCTATAAGATTTACCTTTACTAGCTCGTCTTCTTTAAGAGCTAAGAACTGGTCGTCTTTTAAGATAATTATATTGTTAGTTTATATGCTGACAATTCTAAATAGAGTTCCCGTAGTTATAATAAGGAAGTAGGGATTAAATATAGAAGTAGTTATTAAAAGCTTCTCTTTATAGTGCTTGCTATAGGTAGCCTATTAGTAAGTTCCTGCCTCTGCGATTTTATATAATGGCTTAAGCATAACTATAATCGTATCTTTAGGATACTGGTGGCGAATTTACTTTGGAAGGTATGCTAATATTAAGCGCTAAAGGTGCGTCTCTAATTAGGTGTAGGCTTAAGTAATATCTTATAAATAAACCGCCATTCTATTCTTTATTAAGGAGGGAGCTAACGTAATAATAACTTACTAACTAGCTCGTTAAATTATAGGAGATTACGTAAGAATTACCTCCTTACTATTATTGTTGTAACCTTAAATAATAAGCCTTAATTTCTTAAATAGGGCGTTAGTAGCTTTACCTTTAATCTCGTTAACTATTCTTAACTTAAAGATATAAACTTTATTAAACTTAGTAGGGTTATACTTCTTAAACTTAAAGACTCCTCTTATAATAAGACTATTAATCTCCTACTTATTAGATGCTTAGAAAGGAGCTCTAGGAGTTATAATATAACCTTCCTTTTAGAGCTGTTTTGCGAGCTTAAAGTTAGCCTTCTCCTTAGCTGTTATAAAGGCCATTAATAACTTAACTCTATTCTTAATAGCGGTAATAAATTACTCTTTAAAATTAATAAAATGTTAGTAATTTCATAATTCTTTTAGGCAACCTCTACCGCGTTATGGTTACGGCACCTTTACTACAATTATATTGGAATTATAGTCGCCTTCTAGAGCACGTTAATTGTGGTTCTTCTTTAGGGCATCCTATAAAGGCTTAGAACTGTTATCTTTATAGTAAAGCTTAATAACAGTTAAATGGAATTAAGTGGGTCCGTAAGGCATCTAAATAGTATAAGTTTAACTATTAATTATAATAAGTTAATGTGGGCCTAACTACCCTCCCTTTTTATACTATACGCGTACCTTAGACTAAAGTAGTAGATTAAGCGTAGTTAAGGTATTTAGGCTATTTCTTATTTCTAGTATATTATTAACCTAGCGTATAACATAGAGATATTATACCTCCTTTATTACCTTATAAATAGCCTTAGCTTATTATATAACAGAGGGAGATAGTAAAGAATTATTAGTTATTTAAGGGTAGGCGCTAAAGACTAGTAATATAGGTATAAGTCTATCTAGGCTGGCGGAATTATTAACGGCTTTAATAGCTATTTATAAGGTAAGTTCTTCGCTAGCGTCCTCTAGTTCTAAAGAGATAATCTTATATACGCGGCGTAATGGCGTATAATATTACTCTACTTTTTTAATACTGTTATGTGCCTTAATAGGGACTTCCTTAACCTTAATTGCCATTACCTTTATCTATTATTAAAACTCTATAGATAAGAAGTTCTTTCCTACGTTATAGATGATTTAATTAGGGGGTTCTAGGTAGATATTAATCTAGTATAATTATAGGGTATTCTATGCGTTTCTAGCTAATATATCCTTTAAGAAACGTACGGCTTAGAAGGAGGTTAAAAAGTTAATAACTTAAAGTACTGGCTTACCGCTAAGATATATAATGTTAACAATAATATAAAAGTTAAAGTTATAGTTATCTTTAAGGGTAAACTTAAATTGGCTAGGGGATTTCTAGTTTATTTAGTAGTAATAGTAGTACTTTATAAGATACTTAATTACTTTAACCTTAACTTTATAGCCTACTTGCTAAAGAACCCTAAGCAATTAATAAATAGATAGGTGGCTAAAATAACGGTATAGTTAACGTAACTCTAACTTAGTTAAGTAGCTTTAAGTAATACTCTTTTCTAATTAATAAAGGAGCAACTAAGGGTAACCCTACTTACGTATAATAGGTACCCGACTATCTCCCTATATAAGCATATTCTTAAGGTTGTTAAGCTTAACGCCTAATTTATTTATATCTCCAATATAAAATAAAAATAGAGTATTTATAGGAATAACGTGGAAAGTAATACACACTAAGGGGGTTTAGACCCTAATTATGCTAAAAGAGATTATAGTACCCTTACTAAAACGAATCGTATATTGGCCTACCGTTAAATAGTTAATCTAAATAAAGTTATTAAGCTGCTAAAGGGCTTAAACTTAAGGTTCTCCTACTATAGATACTCCTACGGCTCTAGTATCTAGCATAATACCATAAAAGATATTTACTAAGTATTTATTATTAAAGGAGAACGCGAAGCTCTTCTTTAGCTTATTAAAGATATCTAACTTTATAATAGAATAGAGCGTAGATTGGTTATTAAGAATAGTAACGATTTATATACTATCTACCTCACTATACTTAGTAAAGTATTAATTAGGTAAGTAGTCCTTAATTTCTATATTTATAAGGAGCTATTTAGCCTTATTAATCTTACCCTTAAGATCTTTTACGCCTTTATATTAAACCAAAAAGCTTTAAAAGTAGGCTATAGTAGCCTTACGATTTCTAACGTTTTTTTATACTTTAGTGAAACTTATTATATACCTCCTTTCGTTTATTAAAAGAATGCCTAGTTAATTAGTAATTTAGTTTCTTATAAATATAGCACTTTTTTTAATAATTACTTTAAAATGAACCTCTACAAGGACCTCTACCTTTGCCTTATAGTCGTTAATTATACCCTCTACTATATTACCTACCACGGCCACCATATATTTAATTAGTCCAGTTATAATTATATTAGTCAGGCGGGTTAATTAAAGTAGGTTAAAATTAGGCGTTAAATTGCTATACTTCTTAAGAGCGTAAAGCGGTGCTAATAAAAGATCTTAATTAAGTATATATACCTTTATAAGTATTTACAGGATTAAAAAAAGCAAGGTTATATTTTTTAACGCCTTAGTATACGCTAATAACTTAATTATATAGGCTAAAATCCTCTTAATATAATTTAGATAAACTACGCTAAATCGTTTAAAGTTAATTAAAGAGCTTTTAAAGATAATCAAG
>Ga0307515_10009526_pt1 | contig 18762 bp, 14 predicted proteins | sample 17_EM_MG_FD_194513 | JGI IMG/M metagenome (GOLD analysis project Ga0307515, IMG submission 194513) | Populus trichocarpa ectomycorrhiza microbial communities from riparian zone in the Pacific Northwest, United States - 17_EM | ecosystem: Host-associated > Plants > Roots > Unclassified | place...
GCGAGGTCTTATCAAACTGGATAACTTACAAGATGCCGACCATAGCTCCTCCAGCTGCGACTCCCCCGGCTGCGAGCGCGGCGGCTTTAGCTGTCTTTTCCCCTTTACTGCTTCCGCTCTTGTGGCCTCCACTGTGAGTCGACGCTTTTGGTTTTTTGGGCTTTTCATCTTTCGCTTTATGCTCCTTCGGCTCCGTTGACTTCCCCCCTTTGCTGCTTCCGCTTTTGTGACCTTCGCCGTGAGCCGACTCTTTTGGTTTTTTAGACTTTTGATCTTTCGCTTTATGCTCCTTCGGCTCCGTTGACTTTCCCCCTTTGCCGCTTCCGCTTTTGTGGCCTTCGCCGTGAGCCGACTCTTTTGGTTTTTTGGACTTTTGATCTTTCGCTTTATGCTCCTTCGGCTCCATTGACTTTTCCGCTTTGCCGCTTCCGCTTTTGTGGCCTTCACCGTGAGCCGACGCTTTTGTTTCTTTGGATTTGCGTTCCTTCGCTTCATGTTTCTTCGGCTCCGCTGACTTGTGTTCTTTGGAGATTGGTTCTTTCAATTTGGTTCCTTTTGGCTTCTCTTCCTTGTGCTTCGAGTCGGGATCCTTGGCGAGTGCCTTTTTCTCCTTAGGCTCTTTTGAATGAGGCTCTTCGGACTTGGGCTCCTTTGACTTGTGTCCTTCAACCTTATGGTCTTTCGATTTGGGTTCCCTCGGCTCCTTGGACTTGGGTTCTTTGCTTTTAGAATCTTTTTCTTTCGACTCTGATGACTTCGGCTTGGATTCCTTTGTTTTCGGTTCCTTCGGTATGGATTCTTTTGATTTTTGTTTCTTTTCCGGCTTTCCCTGCATCTCATCTTGAACACTTTTCTTTGAATTTTTAGGCTTCGAAGCCAAGCCGCCGCTATTGTTGTCCTGCAGCGTGCCTTCTTTTGTCTTAGACTTCTTAGGCTTGTCTATTGCGTCTTTGCCCTTTTTCGCCTCACCCTTCGCTGACTTTGTCTTCTTTGGCTTCGCCACCGGGCTATGACTCTCATTATCAGAGTCGGCTTCCTTACCAGCTTTGTTCTTCAACTTCTTCGGCTTCAATGCTATGCCTTCGCCGTCTTCTTCTACAACTCCCTCAACGGCCTTCTTTGATTTCTTTGCCTTAGCTACCAGACTCTTTTCTGTCGGCTCATCTTCCTGTACCATCTTCTTTTTGGTTTCTTTTGGCTTTGGGGCCTTTTGGCGCGGACTGCCATTTCCGGCCATGGGCGAGCCTTCTGCGGTAATGGCGGAGGTCGGGGTTTCGGATTTTTTGGATTTTGACTTAGTTTTGGTGGGAGTGTCAGGCGTCTTGGGGTCGGCTGGGCCAGCAACTACATCTGCAGACGGTTTCGTTTTCTTCAGTTGCTTTAGCGAAGTTAGTTGGTAGCTGTGCGATATCGAACCCCTTCTTTCAGGTTGTGTTGGAAAGCAGAGCGAGGCTTAAACCCAGGGCTGCCTTCCCGACCTGTCTTCCGCTAATAAGAAAATGGTGCTGACTGACCTTTACGGAACTTCCCTCTGTCACCACAGACATGCGTTTCTTCTTCGTCTTCTTCTTCGGCACAAATTGCAACCCCTCAACTACCGCTATCTTCGCATCTCTCTCAGCCTTCCACTCTGCCAAGGCGCTCCACCCGCGTATCAAGTGCAACTGGTCGATATAGAACGGCTTTCGTTGCTCCTGTAGCCACTTCCACGCCTCAGAGGCTTCCTCTCTCACCGGCATGCGCACGTGATCTGCGATGTTGCGCTTCCCAACCTTCCGGCCCTGCGCGTCCTCAACAATCTCAGACGGAAGGAATCCGCGCAGGGACTCAGTGAACAACTCCGTCCCCGCCTGAACCATTGATGGGTAGTATTCCTCCTTTTCCTTTCCCTCCCCACTGTCGGCTTTCAGCCATCCTCGCGGAGATCCCTTCACCCCTGCCGCCGACTCTGCCTTTTCTGCTGCTAGTGCCGCTGGATTGGGAGTAAATGTTGTCCAGGCGCAATACCCAGCCGGCACGGCATCTGAATAGCAGGCTGCACACAGCTTGCGCGTGTCGATGTGGCTGACCTGGACCGACTCGGCGACGGAGGCGTGGAAGAAACCGAGAAGGCAGGGGATCTTGGAATCCGGGGTTGCGCGGAGCTTGGGGAAGTGCCGGCACGAGTGGCCTGGACCGTTGAGTTTAAGAGCGAGGTGCTCGGCCGTGCCTGGCGTGGTGCTCGCAGAGGCGTAGGTGGGTGCTTCCGAGTATGGAGGTGGAGGTGACTCGGGCTCGTCCGGTAGTGGTGGTGCGGCGGATGTGTTGCTGAGTTTGAGGCTGTTTGAAGTGTTGCGCCGGCTAGGTTTCTGAGGGGGCTGTTCGGCTCTGGGCGGCTCTCCCTTCGGGAATTTGCCCTCGGTTGGTTCACTGTTGAAGGTTTTCGTATCGTCAGAGAGAATCTGGCTATCCTCCTTTTCCTTAGGTAGCTTTTCTTTCTTTTCTTTCTTTTTCTTAGGAGTCTCCTCTAAAGCCTCTGCCTCTCCTGTCTTCTCTTTGGGCTTTTTCTCCTTCTTTACTTTCTTTTCCTTCGGCGGCTCCCCCTGAGGCAATTCTCCTTCTATCTTTCCTTCGGGTTTCTTCTCTTGCTTCTTTCTCTTTTCCTTTGGCAGATCCACCTCTGGTGATTCTCCCTCGCCTATGTTTTCCTTGGCTTTGTCTTTCTTGTCTTTCTTGTCTTTCTTGTCTTTCTTCTCCTTTTTCTCCTTTTTCTCTTTGAGCGGCTCGCCATCTAGCGATTCTCCATCGCCCATCCCCTCTTTCGCCTTCTTTTCTTTCTTTTCTTTCTTCTCCTTCTTCTCCTTCTTCTCCTTCTTTTCCTTTCCTTCCTTGTCTTTTCCGCGCGGGGTGGATTCTTCTACCCCTAGGCCGGATTCTGCGTTTGCAGGCGAAATAGGAACCGCTAGCGAATCTAGGCTAGCCATAGTGTAGATTAGGAAAACGAGCGAGTTTGGAACAAGAAATTAGATTAGAATGGCGGTAAACTTGTTTGCGCTACGTAGGCAAAGTGGGGAGTTATAGTGAGCAGTTGCGGATTCAGTAAGTCTGCGCCCTCAGACATCAAGAGATTTTTTTGTAGGGTGCGGTTTGTATCAGCGCACCTCTCTCTGGTAGGCCATGTAAAATATGGCACTCCCTCCAATCCCATCGAAGGTCTGCCCGTTGCCTAATCCGGCGCTATAAGGGAAAGGTCGGTGAGATGCTTGACCCTCCTGCTTGGCCCCTCGTGTTAGATCCCTGTTCGCATCAACGTCCGTGCCCTGCTTCGAGTTGGGCTCCTCTGGTTGGTTTGAGGAGTGACAGGCTGCAGGGCAAGTCTCCTGCATACGCTGCCGCTTTTATGTTCTCGCTCAAAAAGGAATGGGAATTAGCCAATTTCTTGGCGCTTATACCTTGCAGCAAATTTTAAGGCTCTTCTGCATGCGGTCTCTTTACCACATCTATAACTGTGAGGCGACAGGCTCTACGCCCCCGAGCCAAACATACCAAAAAGGTAAGCGAGTATCTGGCACACTTGCCAGGTACGCTGCATAGAACAATCTATATACGGTCAGGGCCCCCGACGCACGGGCCCACTGTCCAATTGCATCTCGACATTCCACAAAATATTCAAGACATTGGCTTGGCCAACGTTCTTGGCAACCTTGAGAATTGAACGCATATGTACTCATCCAATGACAATTAGGCACGTCCTGATTCAGAGCCATCGTGGAGACTCTGGTAATTCTTGCCAGACGGAAAAAGCTAGCCGTGCAGCACGCAAAAGCTCTCTTCCAGCCACGCTCTGCAGCATGGGATAGCGAGATAATGTCATGGCTGTGATAGTTGGTTGACACGGCTATCAGCTCAGCCCTCGGTAAGGTTAGTGCTGCCTCAATCCTTCAGTTGTTGTTGTTGTATGCCGGGTGCGAATTTGATGATTATCAAGCCCTGAATTCTCGGTGGTTGCCCCTCCTCGCAGATACGCCTTGCATCTCTTTGCAGATACGCCTTGCAATCCTTGCATTTACAGATCAGTCCAGTCCCTGTCATTTGCTTCTCGTCTTTGATCAAGGTTCTTAGACAATACCAAAAAATACGCGGCACAACTGCTTATCAAGGCGTATCACACCCTGCCCACACTTTACGGCATCCCCGATTTCGGTGAGCCTTACTGTTTGAAGAGCCTCGCTTCAAACGATGTTGCCTGGCTGCGTTGTTGCGTTCCCCATTTAGATTCCATTCAAAAATTGCCATTGAATCAAACTCTTACTCTCTAGAAGCATAACATTACTCTCCTGTTACTGTAGGAGTGTTAATCTGAACATTCCATGCAACATGGAAAGCGGTACTCCAGTCCTCCAGGGCCGCGCTCGACTCCTCGAGCTCGCAGCCGCTGGCAATATCCCAACTAGCATCTCAACGCCACCTCTCTCCGCTTCTCCATGTCCAGGCTATGTAACGGAAAATGACCGACGGCGCGTTGACGAGCTGCTCGCCGAGCGCCGTGCCTCCGACCCAGAGTACAAGGCTCCAAAAACTGTGTCGAAACTGTTCAAAAAGAAAGCCGAGATCGAGGCCTTCAGCCCCAAAGAAGTGAACCGGGCCTTCGCTGCTACCGTTGCGGAGAACGGGCCGCTCGGGCTCGTCGAGGCACTGCTAGACCGCGGCGGGGATGTCAATTTCGCGCGAAAGGCGAGTAAGAACGTGTGGAAGAAGCTCACGCGTGAAAACCAGCAGGACAGCCGCTCGGACGTCTTGCCCAAGGCTACACAGAGTGGTGAGTTGGAGATGGTGAGGCTGCTAGCCTCTCGTGCGGACGAGGAGAGCCTCGATGGGGCGCTTCCGTACGCTATCGAGAGAGGGAAGCTGGACATCATAAGAGTATTACTGGAGCTAGGCGCCGATCCGCTGGAATTGCATGACGAGTTTTTGGCCAAGGTCACCGAGGGTGCGGAGGAGATGGTCGAGCTACTCCTGCAAGGGCCGAAGCGGCCTTGTGAGCAGTGCCGTACCCTAGGCTTAGTAAAGGCAGTCGCGAAAGGGTCTCTCCGCAATGTTTCGGCGCTACTGATGAGGGATGCGGATGGTGATCACGCGACTGCGGAGGGATTACAGCGGGCGGTTCGGGATGGCAGGAATGATCTAGCCATTGCTATCGTTGCTGCGCCCAAGCCGCCGTCACCCGCATCTTTAGATGTAGCGGTTGGCGTTGCATATGCGACCCCAGCTCACGAACTCGAGAAAAAGATTGAGCTGATTGAGGTTTGTCTCTGTGGCGGGGCGCGGGGCGACAATATGGCGGAGACATTACTCAAAGCTGTTGAAGAGAGACAGCTGACGCTAATCGACTTGTTGCTCTCATACAATGCCTCCGTCGACCATAAAGGCGGTGCTGTTATCAAACATGCTGTTTTGGAACGGCAGACGGGATTGCTTGCCAATCTGCTCAAAAAAGGGCCATCCCAATTGTCCTTGTCTAATGCGATCCAAGCAGCCATGACGCTGAGCGACCTTACCGCAGCTTATGAAGTGATAGAGCTGTTGCTGAACGCCGGTGCGACTGGAGAGGCGGTAGCTCAGGCGCTCGTTACTGTCGTCAAGTCCTCCCTTGATATTGAAGCTTATAAACTTGTCCAGCTGCTTTTGGATCGCGGGAATGCGGATGTCGATTTCGATAATGGACAAGCCATACAAATAGTTGCGGCTGCAGGAACTAGAGACGTACTTGAGCTCCTCCTCACTAAAACCCCGGCAGTGGAATCAGTCAATGCCGCCTTTACTGCCGCCATGAGTATACAAGATCGTTCGAATAGGCAGGAAATAATCGAAATGCTCCTCCATGCAGGTGGGTCAGGACGCGTTGTGGATGAGGCTCTTGTAACTGCTGCAAAAGAAGGAGCTGATGGCATTTCGTTGGCGACTCTGCTGCTGACCAAGGCCTCCGTGGATTTTGAGAATGGCGGGGCAATATGTGAAGCCATCAGGATCCGCTGCTTTGACCTTGTTCAAACGCTCATTGCTGGGAAACCCTCGCCCGACACACTAGTCGCAGCGTGGGTAGAGGCTGCTACACTCGAAGACGACGAGTTTCAATTCAAAACTTTTCAAACTCTATTAGAGCTCGGAGCTACTGGCGAGCCCGTGAACCGCTCGTTGGTCCTTGCGGTTACAAAGGGAACGGCCGGACTTGAGTTATGTCGTCTATTGCTTAAACACGGAGCCTCGGTCGACTACGGAAATGGAGAGGCTCTTGTCTCTGCCGTCCAGCGGGGTTATATTGAAACCTTGGAACTGCTCCTCTCTGCGAATCCTTCCAAAACATCCTTGACGCCGGCCCTAGCAGCAGCGCAGGCAATGAAGGGTGATGAGCGCCTGGCCACCGTGGGACCAATACTTAAGGCAGGCGTGGCTCAGGAGGTCTGTGATGTCGGGTTGCTTGAAGCCGTCCGGGAACAACCCAATGACAGTCGCCTCGTCCAAATGTTCCTTGACGCGAAGGCTTCGCCGGACTCCTCAGACGGAGGAAGTGTACTGCATGTCGCTGGAACGCTGGACCTGGAGTTGCTTAAGATGCTAGCACCGGCGATCCATTCGAAAGAAGTAGCCTCGAACGCCTTTGGAGTGGTCTTCAATTCCGGTGACAAAAAGTGGCGCACCGTTGAAGGAATGGATTTTGTCCATATTCTAATCCAGAAAGGCGCAACCGGAGAACATCTGGACAAGGCTGCCGTGCAAGCCGCTAAAATGTTTGATCTCGACGCGCTGGAACTCGTGGCGGAGCCGCTATCTTCCAAAGATGTCTTGCACACTGCCTTTGTCGAAGCCACTCAAACGAGAGACGATTGGGTTTCAGCTGAGGGGCTAAGCGTTGCTCAGTTCTTGCTAGAGAAGGGCGCGTCTGGCTCGGGCGTGCATGCGGCACTGAACCACGCAGCGAAGGCGTTGAATTTCGAGGCCTTACAATTGCTAGCAACTTCGGTCGAGTCCCCGGGGGTGTATACCGCAGCACTTAACGAGGCTCTTAACGCTGGGGATCATTGGCTCTTGCCTGAAAACCTAGACGTCATTGAGTTGTTGCTCGAGCACGGCGCCGGCGGCGAGACGCTACATCTCGCTCTGCTCAAGGCACTCGATTCCTACGCTAATGGTGGCGCTTCAGAGACTCTCGTGGACCTTCTTCTGCATTATAAAGCGGACGTCAACTATGACAGCGGTCAGGCCGTCCAGTTGGCTGCATCACGTGGAGACATTGCATTACTGCAGAAACTGATGAATTCCGGCGCCACCCAGGAAAGCCTTTCGATGGCATTTACTGTCGCTATTGCGTCCCAGGGTTCGGAGAAACAGCTTCTTGCGCTTATCGATGCGTTCTTGGAAAACCCGACTGTGAAACCAGATACAAACTTTGTCTATCCTTCGATGGACCCGCCCCTGCTATTGGCCCTGCAATTGTATCCAGAGACTGTGGCGATCGCTAAGCGCTTGTGTGATGCTGGATGTAGTCTGGAGACCGAGATGCAGTGCAGCGTATATGATAACGAGATCCTGGAGCCTGAGACCGTAACCCCGCTTGCTTGGGCTTTGTTCCAACCGGAGAAAATGATTAGTGATGACGTGATTTCAGCCTTAATTGAATCAGGTGGTAAGCGCAAAGGCTTCTTTCTCTTTTTGACCGTCTACCATACGTAGGCCGACTTCAAGATCCAGTCATGGCTCTTATATGTTCATTTTGTCTCGCGCCTAACACCCTCCATAGCGGACCATTGGCATTAGCTAACACCTACAGCAAACGTAAATTACTCAACTGAGGTGTCTAAATCTACGCCATTAATAATTGCTGCCAAGAACGAACGGTCCGACGTCGTCACCAAACTACTCAAGCACGGTGCCAACCCCTCCACCAAAGACATCTTCGACCACACTGCCCTCTTCTATGCCGCTCGACTAGGGGATGTCAAATCCATTGCCGCAATTCTGAAAGCCAAACCGGGCCCTAATGACGGCAGTCTCCACGAAGCAGCCCGAGAACTGCACGGCCCAGCCATCAAGCTGTTGATCAAGGGCGGGCACCACCCCGACTTCACATCAACCGGGCACGATGGCCGTACAGCACTGGCCGAGCTAGCTCTTTACTGCGACACCTCAGCACCCAGCGAGCGCATCGAAACTACCATCGATGCCCTCAAAACCGGCAAGGCGGACCCGCTGAAAAAATGCCGCGGCAAAACGGCGCTCTACCTCGCGCTTGAGAACCCAGCGCCCTTCCGCATCGTAGAGAAGCTGCTCGAGCGCGTCTACTGGGAATTCGTTAATGATCCGCAGAACCTCTACATCGACGAGGACATCTTCTACTCACCAACCATGTACATCACCAAGGGCTTCCTCCCGCTCGACCAGCCCGATGCCACCCGCCTCGTCGAACTGTTGCGCACCCACAACGCCGCCGACGTGTACTATGCGAAGGAAGGGCAGGACCAGCCCCCTGACGCGGCGGGCATGCCCGAGAAGATCGCCGAGGCGGAGCGCAAGAAGCGCGCGCGCGAGGAGAAGCTGCGGCAACAGGACGAGGACCACATGCGCTCTCTCGCCCGCGACCGCGAGGCTGCGGGCCTGAAAGCGGACATCAAGCAGGATGAGCACACGCGCAAGCTGGATGCGCTTTCCGCGGAGCAGGCGCTCAAGTTCAGTCACAGCGCGGCGGCCAACCGGCAACGGCTGGAAGCGCAAATGGCGCAGAAGATGGTCGAGGCGGAGGCGGCAAGGAAGAAATTGCTGGTGCAGAGGGAGAGCGCGCGCGTGAAAGCCGCGGAAGGCGAGGTGAAGGTAAAGCAGCACTTTGCTACGCAGAAAGCTACGGCCCAAGGGAAATTGATTGCGCATCGGATTAAAATGGAGGAGCTGGAGGCAAAGAGATTAATGGCACAACAGAAGAAGATCAAAGGTTGAGTAGTAAGTGGGCGAGCAGGCATATAGAGTGTTTATATTTAGGGTTATGTAGCTGCGGTGATACTTTATTACAGCTCTTTTATTCTACCTTTATCTCCCTTCTTTTAACCTTATCAATTTTTGTCGCAGCCCGAAAATCTTAGGAATACTAATCATTAACGACATGTGAGATCAGCTCACAGCAGAGCATCAGACGAATTAGCACAGGAAAACAACCTCAGCGGAGTCAGACATAATCAGGCAGCTTATATGTCCTGGAAACCACATCCTGTTTATTTTAGAAGGGTAGCTGCCGATTTGCTAGGGCAATATCTCGGCTTTAACCCCATGCGTGTTATGCGCGCCAACGACCCATACCCTCACCCCCTCCAAGCCGCACTCCCCCCCGCAGCTACGGCTTCCTTCATCTTAGCTTTCACATCCTTGATTTCCCTCTTGACAGCCTCATACTCCTCACTCTTTCCCTTCCCTTCCTCTTTCCTCTCAGCTTTATAGCCCGCCGCCAACCGCTCCAGCACTCCCAGCGCCTCCTCCCAGCGCCCGCAACCCCCCAAGAATCTTGCAAGTTCCCGCTCAGCGCGCAGCGTAAACACATGTGCATCTCCAAATGCTTCTCGGTACCCAGACAGTACCTGATCCTGCAGCTCGACGGCCTCGGCCCACACACCAAGCCGCGCGGAGAACGCGGCGAAGTTTGACAGCGTGGCAAGCGTGGCCGGGTGTGAGAGCCCAAGCTGCATCGCCTGCCGCCAGCAAGCGTGCGCGTAGTGCGACTTCGCGGCCTGCACGTCGCCCGCGGCGTCGAGGATAAGAGCGAGATTCGCGACCGCATCCAGCGTGGAGGGGTGGTCCGGGCCGAGTGTAGCGGTGTAGCCTTCCAGAACGCGGCGGGCGGAGGTGACGGCGTCGTCGTGCCGCGCGAGCTTGGACTGCAGCAAGGCGAGGTTGGCGCGGGTGGCCAGTGCGGAGAGGGAGTCTTCGCCAAGCGCCGGGTGGGCCTCTTTCTGTGAAAGGATGTGGGTGTAGGCTTGGAGCGCCAAAGTGTGGCGGCCCTGGATGTCGTCGATCAGCGCGATGTTGCCCGCGACATTCAGCGCGGCCGGGTGTGCACTCCCCAGCAGCTGCGCGTATCCGGCGGCCACTTCCTTGAAAGCGCTCAGCGCGTCAGAGTAGAGACCTTGCTTGCGTAGCGAAATCGCGCGGTTGTTCTGAATCGCGAGGGTGTTGGGGTGCGCCGCGCCGACGGTCTGGATAGAGCCGCTTAAAGCGCGGTCGAAGAACTCGAGGGCTTGGGGGTACCGGCCCTGTCCATCGTAGACGAGGGCGATGCTGTGGATTGTGTCGATGAGGAAGGAGTCAGAGGGCTTGGGGGCGGTCTTGGCCCACGCGAGGGCCTGCTCGTAGTTCTGAAGGGCGTTGAGGTAGTCACCGCGGAGCTCAGAGACGGATGCGAGGTGCGTGAGGGCGCCGAGAGTGCGTAGGTGGCTCTGCCCGAGGTTCTGGACGAAGCCATCTTTCGCTTTGAGGTGCCAGGTTATGGCCTCGCCGTAGTTTTTTTGAGTTTCTTCAATTAGAGCGAGCTGGTAACTGCACTCGGCATTCTCGAGCCCGTCTTTCTTTGTGGCCTCGTAGTATTCGATGCAGTCTTTGATCAGCTCGATGGCCTTGGAGTGCCTACCTGCCTGGCAGAGTATACCGGCGAGCTTGCTCTGGAAAACCATTCTTCGCTGCACTAGCTTTGTGAACTTTGTGGTGTGAAGCAAAACTGCATCTCCGTGTGGCAGGTAATCGACGAGCTTTGGAGAGTTTTGGTCTGAAATCGCTTCTTCGATCAACGACAACGCAAGTTGGGCAAAGTGCTCGGATTTGTCGCCCATTTGCTTCCGGGTCCAAGCAGCAACGACATCATGAATGTGGTATTTGTGTTCTTTGTACGTTGAGACGAGGGAAAACGATTGTAAGACTGCAATGGCTCCGTCGAATTTGCTTCCTTTCTCACAGCCTATCTCGGTGGTAGGTTTAAAGTGGAGCAAATCCACTGGGATATCGTGAGCGTCGAGCATGGACATAAGCTGGAGCAGACTAGCCGCAGACGGCTTGTCTCTCTTAATGCGGCGGAACGAAATATCCCAAGCGGCTATTACGGTGGCTGTTGGGGGGTCCTTCAGCTCGAACCTCAAAGTCTGATCCTGTGACAGCTTGATGTAGTCCGGGAGACTGCGCTGGAGCATCTCGAGATATTCCGCGACAGGAGTCTTGGTCTCACGAATGAACGATGCCGCCAGAGAGACTGCAAGGGGGAAGTGGTCTAGCAATGAGAGGAGTTTCACGATATCGCTCCCATCTACCGTTCTGTCGTCGATGTCAATACTGGACAGGTTATGGAACGCCATTCTCGCCTCTTCAGCAGTCATGTTGGCATAATCCAGCTGGCGAGCGCGTAGCATACGAGAGAAATCCTCTTGGCGGGTCGTCACGACCAGTGTTCCCTTTTCGGCGGAAAAGATGTCCAAAGCGGACTGGTCGGTATGGGTGAGGTTATCGATGACAGCGAGCCACTTGCCCGACTCATCAGATTCAAGCCACTTTTTCACTTCCTCGCAGAGATCACTCTCCTTCATTCCAGCCTTGACAAGGCCGAGATATTTCCCGACGAGAATAACGCCAGAGGTAAAACTCTCGATCGTAGATCCGTCAATCCAATACACATCGCGTGCGTGTCGGCTTTGGAAAGCCAATTTCAACGCAGCTTGTGTCTTTCTGAAAATTGCAAAATTTGGTTATAAACTTCTTCTCCTGGGAGAGTTTGTGAAACGCCTAGACTCACCCAGTTCCACCAGGTCCTACGAGGACCACAGCGTGCTCGGCTTCACTAAGCTTGCTCAGCATATCATCAAGTTTCACTCGCCGAGTATATTTCTCATTCTCCATATATGGCACAGCAAAGCGCACCGGATGGCCATCATGAGAGCTAAAATCCGGCGCTGCAAAAGCACCAAGTCGTCAGTCAAGGCCGTTTCGTCAACGTTCAGAGTAGGACCCGCTAATTAGATCAGTCTTCGAGGGTTTACCTTTCTGCAAAGCCTGCCTGTCCACCTTCTCCTGCGCCACACTCACCAGCGCAAGGATGTGGCTCCTAACCTGCAGGAAATTGTGATTGCTCCTAGTAGCGAACTTGTTGATGCCCCGGTGGTCGGCATCGACGGGGATGTGGTCGTGACGGGCTTGGTTCGGCACGCATTCGGTCGCGGAGTGCTGGAGCACGAGGATGGCGGTCTTGTTGGTCTCTTCCAGCCTTTTGGTGGTGGGATTGATCTGACCGCCACAGCGACAGTCACGAAGTCAGCGTAACGATTCCTACACAAACGCTCGACACGGCGTAAATGAGAGGGCCGCTTACCTCAGACAGCGCGGTCACACGCGTCTCGTAGTACGAGTAAAATTTATACTTCGTCTTGTCGAATATGGTGGTGAATCCTTCATGCAGTCTTCGCAGTTCCGACGATTCCGGGTCTAGGGATTGGATCAAGTACTGATTCGGCTGACCGCGGACTATTTCGTGCAGGAACTTGTCATTGAGGCCTCTGTTGGGCACGCCGAAGAAGAGCGCGCCGATAAAGGACTCATAGAGGTCTTTATGGGCCGGGCTGCTCACCGCAACGGCTGCATCGACAAGGGCCTGTGAAATGATATAAAAAATTAGCAGCTCTCATGAATTGTCACTTCATCCTCCGCACCTGCTTAATTACTAGGCCGCCCAGGCTATGCCCAATCAAAACCAGCGGACGCCTCGTTTCCTACACAAACAGTCAACAACAGTGCCCGCTCAGCCTGGCACAATTCGTATACCTCAGGCCTCTCCCGCGCCATGATCAGCTGATTCATGAGCGCGCGGCCCATGTCCAAAATCGACGCAAACGAGCCCGCCCCCGGCCCGATCAGGTCGGCATTGTACCCGTACAATAAGACGCGTACATTGGACACCTTCTCGGGCAGGAAGTCACGCAGCCACATCTCCGGGCCACCTTTCGCCTTCCATGCCCCGAAGCCGTTGCTGCCAAGCCCCGGGACTGCGACGATACTATGTACATTATTCGTTAGCCAGCTGACCATATGATTATTTATTCAGTCAGGTACTTGGACAGGATTGGATGCGTTGCCGGAGGCGCAGCCGGCATTGCGCAGGGAAAGGAGCAAATGCAAACATACTCGACGACAGGCTCCTCACAGTACAGTGGCGTGAGCCCCGCGAAGTGGCTGTCGAAACTCACGTCGACTTCCCTCCCCTCAATTCTTAGCACCACCCGCTCGCTCTCCCGCTTCAGTGCAGCCGGCGCCACCGCGAACGTTACCGTCGCGACCGCGCTGTCGCTGTCGATCGGGCTTGGCGCGAGCGATATCTTCGGGATCGCGTCGTCGCTCGCATTCTCCTTGTGCGAGGCCAACCACAGTAGCAGCGCGGTGCGCAGCGCAGAGGGCGCGGTTGCGCGAGGCAGCTCAGAAATTCGAAAGGCCCCGAATGCCCGGGGGGGCCTTTCCGAAGCGGACGGTGTGGCGGTGGTGGAGGTGGAAGTGGAGTTCGCGGGTGGCGGTGCTGCAGCGTCCGTGCTTCCGCTGGGGGGGAAGAGAGTCTCTCCAGGCATCTTACAGTGCCGTCTCAATGTTTCCTTAGTGTCGAAGTCACTCGCGAAACAATTTGTAAATCGCGCACCTCAAGTACGAAAGTCGCACCTCAAGTACGCCAACACCTCCAGAGAACTTTTATTGTTGGTGAGGAACGTGCTTGTGCTTGGCATCGAAGCGCCTTGACGAGGCTGGCTTCTTCCTGCAGCTGTGAGCTCGTGGCTTACGCATGACAGCGAACGGGGAGTTAATTTCCCGGCAGAGCCCCTTCCAGGGTTCTGTTTGGTTGAGAGACAGCGTTAAAGCAGCGCTGCGACCGGCTTGTTGGCACACCGCATGCTGCATGCAGGGCACATTGAAGTGGCTAGCTGAACCGCCGGATTGGGAATTCCTATTTAGAGGGACGTGCGGCTCTGCAGATAAGGTGAGCAGCTAAGGGAGATCAGGCGATCGGGCGCAAGGGGAGGCCTAAAGCCGTGTAATAACTGAAAGATTACAGATTTTGGCGTTTATGGAACTGTATACTGACGCGGCCGATAACACTCTGAGATTCGGAGAAGGGCTTAAATGGCGTAATGCTTGAGCCAGGCTGTGATTTTCCGGGCTTGTTATTGCACTATTACGCTTTTTTTGTCTCTATCTTCACCACGTGATATCCTTATGGCTCCGGCCTTAATACATGTTTGTACCACATTACATCACTTCGCCTTGACCATCAACTGCATCCTCGACGCCATCCTAAATTCTCAAACTTCAATTTCGACATGCAATGTATTTCCGCCAACTTCAAGCCCACTCCCCATATTACTACCCGCTAACTTTACCCTCTTCTGCCAGCCCTCCAATGCATGGGTCACTACCAGGACGTCCCCAACCGCTACGAGTGGGGCACGCACCCCGATCTCCCAGCAACCCCTACAATCAGCAGTCCCGGCGTCCCAGGCTCCCTGGGTTTTGACGGCCTGACATCGCCCGGAGGAGCTTCCGCTGTGTCTCTAAAATCGCCCAAGTTGGCTAAGTCCTACTCAGGAAAAGAGATTGAGCGGAAAGAACGAAACATTCTTTCACCACAGGGGGAGAACGCGAGTTACTTCGGGGTTGCGGACGAGCAGACGGAGAAGGAGAGGAAAAGCAAAACTCCGCAGCGTCAGGGGAGTTCCTTAAAATATGAGTCTGAGAAGGATCGTGTCGGTGGCCACCCAGCCCCAGAAGCCGTTTTCTCCACAGCCGTCAGCAGCGAGTCGGGTGCGGCGACAAGTAAAGAAAAAGTAGCTCCGACTGCGCGGCCGGGTATAACAGATACTCAGGTAACCGATATTGTGGCCGGGAAAGAGGAAGGAGGGAAAGAGAAAAAGGAGAAGGGAATAGAGAAGGGGAAGGAGAAGAAGAAAGAGAAAGGGGGTGCTCCGGTGGAGGAGAGTAAGAGCAAAGCACTTTCTGGCGCTGCTTCCTTTGTCGCCCCGCAAAGTCAGTCTCAGCACTACGTACTAAGCCAGCAGCTCGGTGACGTTGGTGGTAAGACTCCGCCCGGGATCGCCAAGGTGCGAGTCGCGCCGCCGCCCGCTCAAGAAACAACTTCGAAAGCGTTCAGCAGCAATACAAGTGCGAAACGGATATCGGGGGCTTCAGAACCTCAGCGAAATATAACACCCAGCACCGTTGCCTCCGAACCCGTTCCCAAGAAAGCCACAGCCAGCCATCCTTCAGCTGCAGTGCCTAAGCCCCCATCCAGGAAAGACAGAGGTACTCCACTTACCTCAAGCCGCCCACCGCCCGCACAAACAGCTCCAACGAGAGGTTCTCCGAGAGCAGCCCCCGGCGCAAGCGCATCGCCTGAATCCCGCCTTAGCTCATTCTTCAGCTCCCTTCGCGCCGCGAGCTCCACTATCGATGCCAAGATCCCCCCAGCCCCCACTCGCCCATCACCCGGCTTGCACAGCGCTAGTCCCGCGTCTAAGTCGACGTTCAAGCTCGACCCTCCGCCGACAGAAATCCCAACTCATGTTGGAGGCGTAAAGATTAATGTAGCGCTGGTGCAGAGGCAGGTCAAGCGATGGGAAGTGGATGAACGGACTTGTACGGAAATAGAGCGGGAAGTGTATGGTGCAAATGAAAAGGGACATAAAATTGTAAACGAGAGAGCTGAGGTTTCGACGAAACTAGCAGGTGGCCATGAGCAGAACAGCTCGCTCATTAAAGATGATACTTCTGTTTCTCCCAGGACGTTCGAAGCGAGAGAGGGGCAGCACACTACGGAGGAGACAGAAGACAGTGGCTCGGGCGCCGCAAAATTCGCAACCGGAATAGCGGGTGCTGTGGTAGGCGCGTTTGTCGGCGGTCTGCTAGAGGATAAGATTCACTCAGAATTGGAAAGGGAACACGAGCACAAGGGCGACAAATCCAGCGATGACGAAAAGGAAGCGAATTCGATAGATAATGGCCCGAAAGCTCCTACGCACCGCGGCTCTGGCTCCAACTCCGATGATGATGGGGACGGAGTTGGCAAAGCATCAGTCGCCTCGAGTGGTTCAGGAGATGAGCGCGAGGTTAGTATAAAGGACGATACAAGCGATGGGGGGGGTACCGAGCACGACACCGACACCGAGGACAGCTCAAGCGAAGATGGTAGCGATGGAGCCAGTGCGGAGAGTGGGGACGGAGAAGTAGCAGATAGAAGCGATGATGCTGTGAGCGGGCGGAGCAACACTAGCAGCGACAACAGTGAGAGCGGCGAAACGAGTGAGAACGACTCTGAAGGCGAGAGCAGCGAAGATCAAGATAGTGACAAAAACAGCCAGGACAGTGACGGAAGTGAAAACAACACTGATAGCGAGAAAAGTAGTGATAGCGACGAAGGGAATAACAGCAGCGATGGAGACAGTGGGGATGATGGAGACAATAGTGACGAGGGGGATAACAGCGACGATGGGGATAACAGCGACGATGGGGGTGACAGCGACGATGGGGATAACAGCGACGATGGAGAGAATAGCGACGATGAGGATAATGATGAGGATAATAGTGACGATGGAGATAATAGCAACGATGAAGATAACAGCGATGATGGAGATAACAGTGACGATGGAGATAACAGCGACGATGGAGATAATAGCAATGATGGGGATGCGTCAGAAGGCGACGAGGGTAGTGGTGACGGTGGCGGAGACAACGACGGCGATGGTGATGGCAGTGACGGCAGCAACAGCGACTGATATAGCCTACACTTCATTACAAAGGTAGTGTGAACTAATAAGGACTCATTTCAGTTCAATTAAGGTTGGTTCGATATCGCATAATCTTACGATTATTCTTCGTTTGCTTTTTCTGCATCAAAACCACTATCTTAATCCTCCAGCGATCCTCAAAATTCTCCTCGTCCATACGACTCAACAAGTTAACTAGAGACACAGCCCAACTACTGCAGAAACGTCCACTATGTGCAAATTGTTGGACCGAGAAGGTTCTTTCCGTTATCATGCGGTCATTCAAAACTTAGATCGAGCCAAAATTAATAATTACTTCGGATGGGCCGGAATGTTTCAGTACGTGGGAACATGCTAGAAAAATAGCACAGGGCGGACCTATTAGATGTTAATGCAGAACACATTTGTATAGTCACTTTAACAGAAGACCATTTCAAACAGTGCATTTATCAATATACAATATCAGTATGTCGACCTGTGAAACTTTAGAAGTCGCATCAGTCCTTGATCAAACCACTGACGTTTAAGGCCCTAACTAAGTAACCAAATACATCGTAGATGAGACGAAGTTGACGTCCTCTTAATGTATATATAGAGGCGCTAGAGCCACGTTTAATAAAGTAAAGTTATTATTCTTAATCGTCCTATTTGACAGTTATAAGCCCGGGTTACTTACCGTATTACCATTAACTTAATTATATTGATTTTGATTAATGTCTGATGCGGTCCCAAGTTTGGTATATGTAGACGAATACCGATAAGTGATAGGTACAAAAACCCTCCAAAAAGGGCGACGTGAGAGGTAATACAGCGTGTACCCCTAGCACGCCCGTACTACATTAACGGGAGGAAAAATACCGTTAGGTCGCTGCTTAAAGACTCCTATAGGGGAGTGTCCTGATTGCCTATCTTGCCCTGTCTGCCGCTCGTACCATGCTTCCATTTGAATTGGGAATACCGTAAAACTGATGTTATCCTGCCCTTGCTCCCATTTGAATGCCCTAATATGTGTGTGTACGCCTGCGGTCCTCCCGCTTGCAGTATGATTTCTACCCCAAAGGAACAGCGGGACGAATTTGAACTAAAATAGAACTAGGTGTCTTGTCCTAGGGCCCCAACCTAGGTCCCCTATTCCCTATCTCCTGCATCCAATAAGTGCGCTTAGCTTAGTAGTTGGGGTGCACCAAGCCCTTACACCGCTGCTAACAGTACTAGAATATAGCTGAGTGGATTGAGGTATAGAGAAAGACGGAATACCGCGCGATAAGTCTAGGCTATTGGGTAGTCCATTAACTTAATTAATTACTATTTATTACTAAATCCTTTATTCGTTTTTATAAGAACCTCTACAATAAACTCTTATTAAGATATACTAGTTACTATCTCTTCTGTAATCCTAGCGAGCCTAAATAATTAGGGTAAGTGGATTAAGGTTATTAAGTCTAAGGCTAATACTAATCGTGTCTAGTAGTACCGTCAATCTAGGTTGGATTTTAGTAATTACCCTATTCCTATTCTAGTTACCTATTTATTAATTAGTAGTCTGTGTACCAATTATAGGTAAAGATAAGGAAGACTATGTCTATTTAAACTATAATTAAAAGAAACTATTTATATATAAAGAACGTGTTGGTGTTACGGACGCTTTAAGTACGATGTTACGACTACTTAGGGAAGAGTTAGAAGAAGCTAGTTGGTTAATTTAAGCACGGTCTAGGATGGAGCCGATAGAGCTATGTGATGAGGAATGGTAACTAAGGCTATATAATATGCTATATATTAAATAAGAGGAATAAGAGGAACTTATGTACCTTATATATAAGACGTATATTATATATAAGAAGGATTTTATAGGAGTACGGTTGTGTATTTAAGGACCCTTAGTCCCTACCTAGATAGTTCCTTCCTTATAGTAATTCTTAGAATATAATTAGAGTTAATCTATTAGGCAACTACTCCACCAGTTATT
>Ga0307515_10009527_pt1 | contig 18758 bp, 2 predicted proteins | sample 17_EM_MG_FD_194513 | JGI IMG/M metagenome (GOLD analysis project Ga0307515, IMG submission 194513) | Populus trichocarpa ectomycorrhiza microbial communities from riparian zone in the Pacific Northwest, United States - 17_EM | ecosystem: Host-associated > Plants > Roots > Unclassified | place...
CTTTATATTAGCGGTATTAGGTAGGACATTAATAACCTTACTAAGCTTCTATTAAGCCTAGGTATATAAGTTAAACTAATCTCTAGCGTTTATAGATATCTAATTATTTTAAGGTTTAGAAGGTGGCTTAAATTCTACTAGTATGCTTCTAGCGGTTTCGTTTATACTAGATCTTAAGGCGTTCTGCGGTTGTATTGCTAGCGTATTACTATTAGGTGTAGGCGTCAGTTTTCTTTTCGGAGGTATTATAGAAAAATTAAACCGGCTATCCTCCTAAGGGGATTGGTAAGGATTTAAATGTAAGGTAAGGATATAGATAGGGAGTCTAATAATAGAATAATAGGCATATTATATGGATAGGGAGTCTAATAATAGAACAATAGGTATATTATATAGACAGAGACAAATCCTTAAGGGAAAAGGAGAAGTCTGTGTGTGAGGTAGGAAGGGTTTTCCTTAGGTATATGCAGCGCACGTGCCTTACGGGCGAGTCACCCCTAGGTTGCCCTAGGGTCGCCCATACTTTACGGCTATATAACTATCTACTTAGGTTTTACCTAACATTATACATGCCCTAGACGCTAGGTAACTAGCTAGTAGCTAGCTATAATATATATAGGCGTTCGTTATAGAGCAATTTATATTATTTAGCCTTAATACTTAGTGGGGTGGCCTATATGCATGCGTGGCCTATATGCTTACCGAGTACGTTAATGTGTTTTATCACTTATCCGCTAAAATTAGTTATCCGCCAGCCCCAAAAACTACCAAAAATTAGAAAAACTATACCTTAATATCTTAACAACGGCTTAATAATAAATTCTGAAATTTTATAATTAGCCTTTTATACCTACGTTAAGATATTTAATAAAATTCTAGCGTAATAAGCCTGGCCGTTATTAAGATATTAGGTTTTAGCCCCTAATTTTAAGCTAAATTGCGATATCTCTAGAGCTACTTAATAGATTACTTTTTAAATCTAATAAAAGGTTTAATATAGGTATAAAAGGCTAATTATAAAATTTCAGAATTTATTATTAAGCCGTTATTAAGATATTAAGGTGCAGTTTTCCAATTTTTAGTGGTTTTTAGGGCTGGCGGATGACTAATTTTGGCGGATAAGTGATAAAACACGTTACCTTTTAGACCTTAACTTACTCCTTAGTAAGCTCTACTACTATCTAATAATCTTTTTTAAGCTATTTTCTAGTAAGCTTAGCTTACTCTTTAGCCTTTTAAGCGGCCTCTCTAGTAGTAGTAAGCTCCTTTATTGCTTCTAAAGCAAGAACCAATTTAGTAAAGAGTATATTCCGTTTATACTTCTTCTTAGTCTTTTTCTCCTTAGTATATTACCAAAAATTATTACTTTTAACTTATATAAGCTTAAGGCCTTCCTTTAAGGACTATAAGTAATATATTAACTTTAAGATAACTACCTCTGTTGCCTTTAGCGTAATTTCCGGATGGAAAATTATATATATATATACTAAGCTTAAGCGTACTCGCTATTTAGTAGAGGAGGATATATAAAGGAGAATAGGATTGTTACCTCTATATAGAGGTATAAATAGCTTAATAGATATAGGCTATCTAGAGTAGCGCGTAAGGGCTTAATTTAGGTTAAAGGGAAGGAGGCCTATAGCCTTAAAGGCGCTCCTAATTAACTCTTTAGTATATACCTACAGCCAAACCTTACCTAGTATCTATAGAAAATAGGCTCTATTAATACTAGCAATGCCGCACACTGTATATTTATTAACTTTTAATAAATAGAGTTATTTAAGAACTAAGAAGATAACTAGATCTAAGGGCTAAAGAAGGTGCGTTAAATACGGTAATAGGTAAATTAGTATAATCTTCTTTAACTAGTAAAACTTAATAAACTTAATATTAACATAGCTACTATAGCTATCTATAATTAATTTCTATCTTTTATTACCCTCTTATACCTTAGTTTGTTAGGTATAGCGCTTAAAGTACTCTAGTTACTATACCCTAAGCTCTTAATTTAACTATCTGTTTTTACTTATTATAATTATATACTCGCCTACAGCTTCCTCTACTTTTTACTATAGTAATTCTATATATTAGCGTCTTTTAAAAATAATAAGTGGTAGAATTATCCCCCCTTATATACTAATTAAATTATTTCATAAAACTAATTATCTATATTCTATACCAAGTCTTTATATTTAAGTAGTTAGTAAAAAACCTGTTAACTAAAGTGGGACTATTACTAGCAATAGCGCGCTTTAAGGAGATTAATTATATATAGTAAGTATAAAGCTCCTCCTACTGTTTTAAGAAGCCGTATATCTATTTTATATTAAGTAGTATAACTTAGGTATAAGGAAGGTTAGAGGTTTCGCGTTAAAGAATAAGTATTACAATTGTCTAAACTATATAATATTAATATGAAAACACGGCTTTAGTAAGATAAATATAATGTTAAATAACAGCTATCTTACCAGCTAGAGTAATATAATATTAATTAATATAGGCAACTTAGGAAGACTATAATTTACCTTAAAGCCGCTAGCGGAAAGTAACTAGACTAACCTTATAGGCTTTTATATAAGCTTTAGGGCTTTTATAGAAACTTACTATTCCCTAGGCTATTAAAGTATAAAGGGACTTTATAGACAGGGGGCTATAAGGACATAATTATAGAATAAGATAAATTAGTAGGAGAGATAAATCCTTAAGGAGGTAAGGCCTCTAGGATTATAAAGACTATATACTACGGGTATATACCTCTAGTACGTAACCGGCAACTATCTAAAGGGCGTCTAGGGATTATCCTAAGGGCAACCTAAGGTAACTATAATAATATCCCTTATATTGCCCTCCCCCCTTCTTACGATCGGCACCTAATTGCTATTACCTTATAGTAAGGAGATTATAAGGGCTCGTCCTAGAAGGGGTTTAGAGAGATATTAGTATACCGCTATATATTATCTATCTATCTAACCCCTACTTTAAACTCCTAAAAACCTTAATAAGGAAAGATATAACTAGAGGAAAGATATAAGGATTGCTAAAAGACCTATTAGAAGCCTACTAGAAATATACTAGTAACTACTTAGGCTAACCTATAGATTGTTATTCAACTTTATATCTAAGCCTTTATACTAGTCTATAATTAATTATAAGTATTATAGGTAATTTAGTATTCCTAGTATAGTTTTATAAAACCTTTTAGTATAGGATTTAATGTATAGGGCCTTAGCTTACCGTCGTTACCTTTAACTACTAAGAGGTAATCTATAATCCTTTTTTATAATACCCTATATTACTAACGTATTGCTTTTATATTTACCGTTAGGCTTTTATATATAGTTAGGTAATTAATTAGTTAATTAAAGAGACTTATCTCTTAAGATTTAGTATATATACTTTTAAATATAGTGGTCCTATATTATATAGTTAGCGTATTTTCCGCAGTTTATATAAGCTCCTTTTTATACTACTTTTCTTACTATAGAGTCCGCCTAAACATTTTCTGCTAATAAGATCCCTAGTTTGGCCTCTGCTTCTTAGGTCTTTAATTACTTAATTCTTACCCTTTAGGTTTCTATAGTCGTCTATTCTTATTTTCTTTAGTACCACTTAGGTTTATTAGCTCTGCGCTATACTATAGCCTAGATACCTACTATGTCTTTTTTATATATGTTGGTCCTTATTATGTTCTACCTAATTTTTCACTTTGGTATAGCCGGTTGTTTACTTTAATAGCTTATTTAATTAACTTCCTTATATCGCTTGGATCTTCTATTAGTATTATAGTTATTTAAACTTTAGCCTTTAGTCCCCTTCTATACTGAGCCATTAACGCCCCTTAATTCCACTTAGTCTATGCCGCTAGTGTCTGAAACTGCGTTATATAGTCTATTGCTAATATCTTTTATATAAGTTGGTATAGCTTTCCTTTAGCTATTACTACTAATTCCGGAACTCTATATATCTATATTAGCCTACTAGTAAATCCCTCCTAGCTTAAGAATATATACCGCGCTTTTAAATTAGTAGTAGTTAACCTGTTAGCTTGTATCTCTATAAAATAGGGTTTAAATTATTCTAGTGCCCGACCCGTTAAGAACGACCCTATATATGCTACTTAATTGCTTAGTGTTACTAGCTTGGTTCCTTTATATAGTACCTTTATTTATATTTATATAAGAAATCCCTTTAGCTTATATTTTCCTCTTATAAACCTTTTAATCTATAGCACCTTAATCTTTTCTCTCTTTATATCTAATATTTATTAGGGTAGTGCCTAATTATTAGCGTTATTTTGCTCTATAATACTTCTAAGCTAGTTTATTATAACCACTTATAAGTTATTGTTATACATACTAGTATCTCCTCCTAATCCTAAGGTAGTTGTTACCATAGTTGGCGTTATAGTTACTACTTTAGGTAGCATGTTATTTAACTTCCTTTTACTATAACCGTGGTAATAAATGTGTAATAAAGCCCTGTAGGAAATACTACGGTAGACTTATTAATAAGCTAGGTATATAGGTATAGGTTAAGTTAATAAAGTAAATATAACTGGTGGAGTGGTTACCTAATAGATTAACTCTAATTATATTCCGAAATTCACTATAAAGAAAAGAACTATCTAGGTAGAAACTGAGGTCCTTTAAATACATAATTCTGCGCCTAAGAAATGTACTAAGTACGTTAGTACGTTGGTATATCGCGTTCCTATATTCTTACGTTCCTACGTCCCAAACTTATAACGTAACTCGCTCTATAACTTGGCTACCCCTTATTTTATAGCTTAATCGGTTCTAGCGCCTCTTATACTATTTTAACCAACCTATATATCTCTCTTCTTAGTAGTTCTACTACTGCCGATATAAGGTCCGTAATAATCTATAAGGTTTTAGTAACCCACCTATATAAGTAAGCTTTTAGAATATTCTTAATAGTCTACTAAATATAGGTAAGCCCTAAATAGACTAATTAGGATTTTCTATACTAGGTATAAAAAAATTACTATTAGCTTGGTTAAATATGGAGAGGTTTTAGCAAAGTAAATCTAACTAATTAGATAACTTTAACCAGCGGTTAAAGTTCCTTAATATCTTTACGCCGCGTATATATACTACCTACCTCTTTATACATAAAATTAAAATACTTATTCCTCTTTAATTTATTTTCCTTATTAAGGTTTTTATAGGGTTTTATTAAGGCCTAAATATATAAAGGATTAGGGATAATCCTTTTTAAAGGGGAGAGCATTATTAGGCAAAACCTAAGTAGATAGTTATATAGCTATAAGGTATAGGCGACCTAGGAATAACCTAGGGATAGCTTACCTAGGGAAAACCTTTTCTTACTTTATATATAGACTCCTCCTTTTCCCTAAAAGATTTGTCTATCTATATAATATATCCTATTATTCTATTAATTAGACTCCCTATCTATATCCTTATTTTATAGTTCTTACTAGTATATAATAGGAAAAGCGTTAAATATTATATAGAAAGTACTATAGATAATAGCTATAAAAATACTAATTAGAAAGATAATTAGCTCTTATATAATAAGGACCTAAGGCCTTAAAAGTACGGTTTTAAAGGTCTATCTAGGAGTAATAGGTCTGGAATTAAAGTTAATATATATAAGGTGAGGATATGGATAGGGAGTCCAATGATAGAACAATAGGGTATATTGTATAGACAGACGAATCCTTGAGGGAAAAGGAGGAGTCTGTGTGCGAGGTAAGGAAGGGTTTTCCCTAGGCATGTGTAGAGCACGTGCCTCACAGGCGAGTCACCCCTAGGTTACCCCAGGGTCGCCCGTACCTTGCGGCTATATAGCTATCTACTTAGGGTTTTACCTGACAATGCCCCCCCCTTTAAAAGAATTGTCCCTAATCCTTTATATGCTTAAGCCTTAATAAAACCCCATAAAAACCTTAATAAGGAAAAAAAATTTAAAGGGGAAAGAGCGTCTTAATTTTGCGTATAGAGAGATAGGTAGTACATATACGTGGCGCAAGGATATTAAGGAACTTTGACTAGCGGTCGAAGTTATCTAATTAGTCAGATTTGCCTTGCCAAGACTCCCCACATTTAACCGAGCTAATAGTAATTTTATATGCCCGGTATAGAAAATCCTAATTGGTCTATCTAATAGGTAGAGCTAGTAGAGCTTAATACCGTTACCTAAATTTAGTAGACTAGGAATATTCCAAAGCTCGCTTATATAGGTAGGTCGCTAGTACCTCGCGGGTAGGTCATAGGTTATTCGCGTGCAGCCAGATTTATAAACGGTAAGGCTATATACCTATTAGATCCGCCGCTGACCCTGCTTTAGCCTTACACTATACCGGCGTAGCGCTGTATATACTTTGTGGGTAGGTTATAGGTTACTTATATACAGCCAGATTTATAGACGGTAAGGCTATATACCCGTTAAATCCGCCGCTAACCTATACTTTAGCCTTACGCGTTATCTGCGTAGCGTATACGTGGAATAGTATATAAATTATTAGTATAGGTTATTACTAGTGGGTCGCTAGTAGGTTATAGACCCCTAGTTAAATAGACCCGGTTATAGACGGGCCTATTCTCTAATATATAGACAGTCTGCTAAGCTAGTATAGAGTAACGGACTAGGTCTAGGAAGGGTGCTCTTTAAATTAAGTTTTATTGCTTATTCTTTAATCCCTTAGGATATCCTCTGCTCCGCTTTTATATAGGTTATATCTTAATAGCAGCACTTGCTTTTCGCCTGCGCTTTGGCTGCGAGGCTAGGGTGTCCCACTTACGGTACTTATCTAGCAGTTATTAACAATTCTCAAGTTCTGTCTCGTATTTCTATTCATTATACTCATTTAGCCAACCTAGCCATTTTATAAGGTACTGCGGTTGTCTAGCATAATCCTAATAGGCGACAATTACTTCTACTTCCTAGCTGCCTTCCTCAAGCTCTTTTACTACTAGGGGTTAAAACCCAGGGCGTAACCTATAAGGCTCTAGTAGGGAGACATAGAAGACTAGGTGGAGCCGTGCTATAGTAGGTAGAAGCTCTAGCTTATATACTTGCTACCCTACACGCTCTAAGATCTAGAATGGTCCTATAAACTTATTATCAAGCTTTTTATAAGGACGTTTTATGTAGATATTCTTAGAAGAGAGCAGGACTCGTTTACCAATAGCAAAATGCTTAGCCAGATAGTAACGATTATAGTATTTTACCTAAAGCTGTTAAGCGTACATTATCAACGCCGCCGCTGCCTTATATGTAAGGCGCAGGCGTTATAGATACGTCTCTACAAGTTTAACATTTATCGACTTAGACCCTTCCCTACCTTACCTAGCGTCTTAGACGCTATTTAGGACTCTATCTAGGACATTTAGTAGCTAGCCATAGGCGAGCTTAATAGGGGAATGCTTTATTATAGTATGGACCTTAGAGTTATAGGCAAAGGCTACTTCTTTAAGTAGGGAGGCCTAATTAGACTGTTCCCAGTTTGTAAATATATATAGGTATACCTTAAGCTCCTGGTTCTAACGCTCCGTCTAACTATCTATCTGCGAGTGGAATATAGTACTAAGTTTACGTTAAACGCGGAGATAGTAGCATATAGTGCTCTAGTACTCGCTTGTAAATACACTACCCTTATTAGAGATAATATTATCTAGAGGCCCTATTTACGCAAAGACTCTAAATAGGAGTTCTATAAGTTATATAGCATTAATTATCTTACGCACTAGATAGTAGTATACTAGCTTTATAAAACGGTTTATAAGGACAAGGACGGAGTTATACTCTACGCTATTAGGAGTCTTAGACTCTAGGAAATCCGTAATAAAGTTAAGTAAATAATACTGCTAGGCTTAGGTGGGGACCTAGAGAGGCTGCAGCTTACTATAGGGTTTATAGCGGCGCGATTTAAAGCGTTGGTAGGTATTATAGTTATTTAAGTATTCATAAAGGTCCTTAGTAAGGCCGTTCCAAGCGTACTTTCGTGCAATTACCTTAAAGATACGGTTAAAACCATAATAGCCGCCCATAGGATCGTCATAATTCCGCTTAAGGATCTCCTATCGCAGTAGTATATAATTCGGCACCTAGACCTTATTATTTTGCCTTAAAAGTCCTTAATTATTAAGGGTATAGTCCTTATTACTAGCAGGAACCTATTCTTAAGTTAACTAATCACATATAGAGCGTATAAAGGCGTCCCTTTTTTATACTCCACGAATAAAATTAACTAGTGACTTAGGGGGTTGTTCCGTAAACGCCGTTTCGGCTAAGGCAGCTACTACTACCTCTTACCGTGGCACGAGACTCTGCGTAAAGTTAGTGCTAGCGAAGTAACATGCAATGCGTAGGTAACTCGCCAGGTTATCGCGGGGGACTATAGCCTAGGCTAAGGGGTCTTCCCTAGGGTCAAGCGCTATTAGGCTAGTTAAAGTGGTCTTAGGGAGAATAGCAGGACGCTCTAGTCCGCCGGCGCTAAATTCGCAAGGATCGCTTATATACTGCACGCATGCTACTTACTAGTATAGTATAGTAGCACTAGGGCCGCCTATAAGGCCTATAACCCGCAACTTTTACTACAATATAGGCAGCATAGCATTAAGGACTATCCTCTTACTGCTATCCTTAAAGCCTTTAGTATAATCTAGGCGCCGGGATAGTATATTAGCGGGATTTACTTTACCTAGCTTATATTTAATCTTAAAATTAAACTTAGCTAGTTCCTTAGCGTACTAGGCCTAGCGAGTAGATAAGCTCTTAGTGGTTATAAAGTACCTAAGATTATTATAATCGTAGAGTACGCGCGTTACATGCGCAGCGTATTTAAGGTAGTAGCGCCATATTTTAAAGCATTTTACTATAGCGAGTAGTTCTTTATTATATGTATTATACCGCACTTTTAGGCTAGTAAACTTCTAACTATAATAAGCAATTAGGTGCTAGTGGAGTTAATCTCCCTGCCTAAAAGGTTATAGAAGTATACCGCTATAGGCATAATCGGAAGCGTTAGTAATCACTATTAGGGGTAGATTAGGGTCAAAGTGGCAAAGTAGTAGAGCCTATATAAACGCAGCGCGTAGCTTACAAAACGCCTACTAAGCGTCGTCGGGCCAGGACCAAGGTTAGTACCATTTAGTAGGCCCTTTTTTACACTTCTACTTCTTCTTCTTCTTCCTATCTAACGTCAGGTCGTGATATGCTCGTGCAAGATATACGTATAGGGGGTTTACAGTATCTGAGTAGTTCTAGATAAATTGCTTATAGAAGTTAGCGAAGCCAAGGAAGACCTAGATGTCCCTATAGGACTTAGGCTTAGGCCATTCCTTAATAGCTTTTACACGCTTAGGGTCCATCGCAATACTATTAGGTGTGACGATAAAGCCTAGGAACTTAACGTTCTTAGTATAAAAGATACATTTTAATAGTTTGGCGTATAGGCCCTAAGCGCGAAGCTGTCGCAGTACCTGCTTAACGTGCTCGACGTACTTATCCTTATTATTTAAGTAAATAAGAATGTTATCTAGGTAAACCACGTAGATAGTATCTACTAGGGTCCCTAGAGCTTTTTAAATATAGCTCTAAAAAGTCATAGGGGCGTTAGCAAAACCAAAGGGTATTACTAGGTACTTAAAGTGACCATAGCGTGTCTTAAATGCAGTCTTCCATTCGTTTCCCTTTTTAATACGAATCCTATAGTACGCATTACAAAGATCTAGCTTTGTGAATATCTTTGTATAGCTAAGCCTATCGAAGAGTTCGCCGACTAGCGGTATAGGATACCGATTTTTGATTATAATCTTATTTAGGCGTCTATAGTTAACGCATAGCCGCATTATACCTTCTGCTTTCGGTACGAAGAAAATAGGCGCTCCAGTAGGCGACTTGCTGGGCCTAATCTAGCCCTTCTTAAGAGCACTATCTAGGTACTCTTGTAAGATCTGCAACTCTTTCTATAAGAGGTTATAGAGGGGCATTTGCGGTAGCATCTTGCCTTCTTCTAAGTCGATCGCATGGTCGTACTTAGAGTTCTACAGTAGTATACTTGCTAACTTATTAGAAAAGACATTAATTTCCTCTTTATATATATCTAGTAGGCTAGGGGCCACGGAGGTTAAAGCAACTATTATGTGGTAATGTGCTTCCAGAAGCCAGTGAAGAGAAGAGTGCGGCTAATATGCGTTTCGCAGGTATACTCGCACTAAGAGTGTATATAGCTTTGCTATAGTATACTTAATAGTTTCGGGGTTTTAATTACCTCCCCCTTAGGTATAGGTAATCTACGCCGGCACTAAAGGGTCTCTACAGGTACTCGCTGCCAATAATAATAGGTCCTCTACTATATTTCTAACCAGTATCTCTATATCCGGAGGGTTTGTATAGGTACTCGCTGCCAGTAACGACAGGTCCTCTATTATATTCACGACCGGTATAAAGAAGGAGTCTTCTAGCTATAGCGAATAGACTATTTCGCTAGCCTTAATGTCTGCTAGGAGAGTATTAAGGGTGACTACCTAGAGGCGTCTAGGGTTTAAAGTACCCTAGATAAACTGTCCAGAACAAAAGCTAATTAATAAATCCGCTTCCGCGAGCCAATCCCATCTAAGAACTATATCGTAACTATTAAATAAACCACCCCAAAAGGTCTAGGGGCTAATAGTGCGAGAGGTACCCTAGGAGTCGCTAGTGGTAACCGTTAGATTATAAGCGTCCCAGATTATTATCTAGTTGCTATTAAGAAAACGTGCAATAGGTTTACGTAAATATAGCGCGTAGTATATAGGCAGGTTAAACCTATGGACGACGTCTTAATTAATAAGGTTAATTTGGCACCCATTGTTATATAAGCAACGTAGGCGGACTTTACCTTAAGGCGTATCTATTGCAACGTATACCACAATGCGTTTCTTCTCTCCCTCTATATTAGGCCCTAGTTGCAGTTAAGAGAAATACGCTACTAGGGCTTTAGGTTTTCCGAAGGCCGAGCTAACTTCTCTTTATTAGCCTACTTCCAGTGTTCTTTACAGTGGCCGCCTATAGTCCTTCGACTCGCGTACGTAGCACCGGCGTCTAGGGGGTCCCCTAAGCTATCTGGCTTTTAGGTAGCCTCTTTAGGAGTTTACTTAAAGCGTTACCCTTTTTAGGTTTTATTCCCTAAACCTAATTCTACAAAGCCTGCACTGCGACCGCGCTTTAAACGCGATAATTTGCCACTGCTACTTACGCAATCTTCTATGAGCTTCGTGGTATTAAGCAATTGCTCTACACGGCGGATTTCATTAAAGAGGTCTTTAGCGGTTCTTACCTATTAGGCGAAGTTCTATTAAAAGAGCTCTACTTATAGGTAGGCTAGGAGATATAAGAACCAAAAGTCTACCTGTTACTTAAGATTAACAAAAGGGGTATATAAGAAGAGGTCCTCTAAGCTACGTATACGGGCTAGAAAGACGTTAAACCTCTAGTTCTCCTTTATAATAGCCGTATAGTATATTATAGCGTTATTAAAGCGTCTTACTGTGGGGTTCCTAATTTAGTCTTAGACCATAGTCTTAAACTCGTCCTATAGCAAAGGACCCTTGTCCTTAGTGCCTAACCGGCAATAAACTAATTAGGCAATTATTTTTTCTTTTATAAGACCTTTAATGGCCCAGCGCGTGCGTCGCTTACAGTTGTAGTTAGCGTCATTAACCTCGAATTAGTTCTTAACTGCGGCAATCTAGCGGTCGAAATGCTGTTAAGTAGTACCGCTAATATCGGGTAGTAACTTCTTAACTAGGGCGTTAAGATTTGTTCAGCGTATACGTTCGCTACGTAACTTATGCTCTTTACTAAAGAGGTAACGAGAGGGCTTTATCGAATTAATAATACTCCGTAAGTTGGCTATTTTTTTAGCCAGCTTATCTAGCTCCTTCGTGTCAGCGGTATTAGGGGGGACACTAGTAACCTTACTAAGCTCCTATTAAGCCTAGGTATATAAGTTGAACTAGTCTCTAGCGTTTACAGGTAGCTGATCGTTTTAAGGTTCGGAAGGTAGCTTAGATTATGCTGGTATATTTCTAGCGGTTTCGTCTGCACTAGATCCTAAGGCATTTGGCAGTCGTATCGCTAGCGTGTTACCGTCGGGTACAGGCGTCGGTTTTCTTTTTAGAGGCATTGTGGAAAATTAAACCGGCTATCCTCCTAAGGGGATTGGAAAGGATTTAAATATAAGGTAAGAATATAGATAGGGAGTCCAATAATAGAATAATAGGGTATATTGTATAGACAGACGAATCCTTAAGGGAAAAGGAGGAGTCTGTGTATAAGGTAAGGAAGGGTTTTCCCTAGGCACGTACAGAGCACGTACCTCACAGGCGAGTCACCCCTAGGTTACCCCAGGGTCGCCTATACCTTGCGGCTATATAGCTATCTACTTAGGGTTTCACCTAACAATATAGTTATAGTAAACTTTCTTAGTTTTTAAAAAAGGGCTACTATATACCTCTATAGAAGAACTAAAAAGTAGGTTTTAGAAATAAGAAGAGCACTAACTATTTAAAAAGCTTTAGCAAAAATAACTATAAGGCCTTTAACCTATCACTAGCCTTTAGTTTTACTAAGGAAGCCTCCTTTAATTAGATAAAGTGTTAGCGACTTAGTTAATCAAGGCATGAGTACGGCAAGAGGGACGCGCAAGCTTATATAATTGGTAGTTTATAAATAAGGATCTAAAGCTAGAGAAAGGAAAGGAGATGGAGGGCGGCGCCGCTTAACGTTATATATAATCCTCTAGTTATATAACAGCAATTGTCTAAAACTGTATAAAACTGTTTATAACTATCCGCTATAATTTACTAATATCTACTAATATCTATTAGCTATAATCTACCAGTTTTTACCAATATCTATTCGTTTCTACTAGCGCCGTAATATTACCCCCCCTTTAAAAAAGCCTGCCCTTAGGCTTTATATGTCTATATTATATCTATAGGGTATTCTTATTTTTATACTTAATAGGTACCTTATTATCTTTACTATTTTAGCACTCTATTTACTTATTGAGGTACTTTAGGGGCCTAGGTTTATTAGGGTAATAACTATAAAACTTTTAAAGCTTATAGGGACTACTTATAAAGTTCTATATAGGGTACTAAGTGGGGTTTAGGTTATACCCTTTCCAACTAATATAATATTTTAATATTCTCCTTATAAGCTTATAGGCTAGTATTTCTTTAATTTCCTATTTATTGTCGCCATTAACTTAAATTAGTAGGGGAGGTTTATTTTTTTTAATCTAGGTAATAGGTCGTTTATGGCTTTCTATAGTTTATTTAGAGAGAAAATAAGGTAAACCTTAATCAAATCTAGGAGCTTTACTTTATATAAGTTGCCTATCTTCTTAAAAACCTTATATAGTCCTACTATCTAATAGTTTAGCTTATAGCTAGGTCGTTCTATCTTCTAGTTCTTTATTATAACCTAGACTATATCTCCTACGGTAAAGTTAGGCTCTTGCCTATAATTATTCGCCTACTATTATATTAATTTCTAGGCCTTTTTTAAATTTATATAGGTTACTATCTAGGCTTCTTCTAAGCGCTTAGTATACTACCGTGCTTTCTTATAAGATAGTTTTTTATATATAGTCTGGGGTCCTTCTAATCTTTCCTAGTTAAAGCTTATATAGGGTAAGTAACATATTTCTAGTTAAATAGGGGCAAATACTGTAGAGTTGTAGGGTAGGGTTGCTTAGGCATAGTTTATTAGGGGTAGTAGTTTAGCCTAGTTATTTTAAACGTAGTTAATAAAGGGCCGAAGTCTCTAATCTAAGTGTTAATTTATAATTTCCGTCTAACTATTTATTTAGGGGTAGTATGCTATAGAAAGCTTTAGCTTAATACCTAAGATCCGGGTAAACTTATTCTAGAAAGCTAATATAAATTATGGCCTATAATTAGATATAATAGTATCTAGTAGTCTATAGATTTAGTAGACGTAGTAGATATATAGTTAGGCAGCTTCTTTAGTATTAATATTCTTATAATATAGGATTAAGAATAAGCGCTTGCTAAAGCGGTTAACTAAAATTATAACTATATCGTATCCGTTACGGTCTATAGGTAGCTTATAAAAGTCTATAGAGATATACTACTAGGGGCGTTCTAGTATTAAGAGTAGTTTTAATAGTTTTGGGGTCTTATCTTATAGGATTATAGATCTTTAGTAGCTGTTGTAGTTCTGTATATAACGGTTAATATTTATAACTATTCCGGGCTAGTAATAGCGGTTACTAATAATCTTATAGGTTTTATTTTTTTAAGGTAGGCCGTAGAGACCTAGGTATAAGCTTTAGTAATAAGCCAGGTCCGTAAATTTTATTTCTTAGCTACTACTAGCTGTTCCTAGTGCTTAAGTAGTCCGTTTTTAAGGGACTATAGGCTAATAACCATTTTTACCTTTTTACGGTACTCCTATAGAGAGGGGGTTGTTTAGTTAGTTTATAGTAGTTTATTAATAAGGTCTAGTTTAAAGGAGTTAATAAAATATATCTTGGCGCCTAAGGAATCTGTACTTAGTTCTGCCTATATTTAAGGGTTAAGGTATTCTGGTTATAGTAGCGTCTAGGTCTATAATAAGATCTTTATAGCTATCTAGTTATTTAGGTCTTATTTACACCTTATAAAAGCGTTTATACGGTTTATAGCGCCTAGTTTATATATAATTAAGAAGTTAAACTAAGATAGGGTATCCGCCTAGCGTGCCTACTAGGCTATAAGGGCCTTAGTTATTATAAAGTATTCTAGGGCCTTATAATCTAAAACTACCTTAATTAGCTTAGGGGTCCCCTCTAGCTATATACGCTAGTGCTAAAAGCTAGAGATAATAGCTAGCATTTCTTTATTATAGATATGGTAGTTTAGCTTAGTATTATTATAATCTTTAAATAGTATATAATAGGGTGCTATTCTCTATTCGGTTGCTTCTAGGAAAAAATACTAGCTATTACGCCGTCTAAGGCATTGGTTTTTAGTATTAAGGGCCGTTTTAGGTTAAAATAGGTAAATAGGGAAGCCGATACTAGCCGTTTTTTAAGCTTATTAAAGGCTTAGCTATATATAGCGTTAAAGTAAAAGGGCTAGTCTTTTCTAGTAAGACGGTTAAGAGGCTAGGTGATTTTGCTGTAGTTCTTAATAAAGCGTTAGTAGAAGGTATAAAAACCTAAAAATAATTATACCCCCTTTATAGTCTATAGGGGTACTTACTAGTTAATTACGGCCGTCTTCTCTAAGTCGGCTTTAATTCCATTTATACTAATAATAAAACTTAGGTACTTTATAAGCTTAATACTAAACTTTAACTTTTTAATATTAACCTAGAGGCTAGCCTTGCGGAGCTATTATAAGACTTTATAAACGTATTCCTTATATTTTAGCTTATTCTTAGAGTAGATTATAATATTATCTAAATAAGCCGTATAGAAATTATTAAGGTAGTTAAAGAGTATATTATTTATATACCGCTAGTATATAGCTAATTTGTTAGTTAGTTTAAAAGTAAGTACCTTATATTTATATATTCCGTAATAGGTTTAAAATATAATAAGATTCTTAGACCTAGAGTTTATTTTAATTTAGTAAAAGGCCTAACGAATATTAAGCTTTATAAAGACCTTAGCTTTACTTATTTAGGCTAAAGTCTTATTAAGTAGGGGTAGCGGATAGCGGTCCTTGCGGGTTATATTATTTAGCTTATAGTAGTTAATATAGAAGCGGAGTCCTTTATTTAGCTTTTTAATAAAGAAAATAGGTAAAGTAAAAGGGGCTTAGCTAGGCTTAATAAAGCCCTTATTTAGGTTATTAATAAGGTATTACTTTATAGCTTACAATTTGGCAATAAACTGCTAGTAGATAGGGCTAAAGCTAAGGGTATTTTCCTTACTCTACTTAATCTTAATCTTATAGTTATATAGTTAGTAAGGCGGAAGTATATTAGATACTACTTTAGAGAATATATCCTTAATTTTCTAATATTAATAGGGCAGTTTTTATTCTACTAGTTCCTTATCTATAAGCTTACTTTCTTATCCGCTAAGCTTATTTTCCTTTTCCTTAATTATTTAATTAATTTTACATAAGCTAGTTGTAAAGGTAATAGTATTAGGCTAAACTAAGTTCTAGTAAAATCCTATAGCACTAATATAGCAGATATTAACTAGTGGGAGGTCTATAGGTTTCTTTACGGATATCTATTAGGCCGTATTTTACGGTATAAGGTTTATAGTCTTTTTTAGCTTACATTCTATTTTCTATAAGTTATACTTTTAATTTATTAGTTTAGTATAGCGTCTAATACTCCTAGCTCTCCTTTATAGCTATATAGGGTCTAAGTCCTCTATAGGGGGCTTAGCTAGGTTACTACTAATTTCCTAGGTCTTTAGTGCAGGTAGTGTAGTATATATAGTTTGCGGGCGGTATAGTATATAAATCTATTACGGGTTAAGCTATATATCCTTCTTAAAGGCCTAGTCCCTACGTATAGTATTAGCCTGGTAAATAGTATTAATTTAGGGACGTATAAGATTCTCTATTATAATGCTAATTTCTTTTATAAAGGAAGGGGTTAGAGGTAGGGTTTTAAGCTAGATAAGTCGTCTACTCTATATATTAAGCTATAAACCTAGATAGGCTAGCTATTTTCTTCCTAAGATTATATTATAGCTTCCTAGGTCCGTACTAAGAAAGGGGATATTATACTACCTTTATCCGTTAATACGGAGGTAAATCCGCAAGATAGTTATAATAGGTAGCCCTATCTACCCATTATACCCATAAATAGAAATTAGTTTAGACAGTTCTTTAATAGATGTATTTAGAAAGTTAGCTAGCTTTATAGTATACTAGGTATCTATTAAGGTAAAGGCATTTACTCTAAAGTTAGCTAAAGTAAAGGTTAAAACTTAATATTTATTACGGAATAAAATATAAGGGATAGTGTAGCTTTTTTTACTAACTAGCTAACTTATATCTGTGTATAGCATATCGATCCCTTTTAACCCTAAAGAGGAATCTTTCTTTAGGGTTCCTCTTTTTCTAACTCTATACTATCTTCCTAGATTAATAAAACCTTATCCGCTTTTGCGTTTATTAGGTAGTTTTTTTTATAATATAGTCCTTCTGGCTATAAGAAAAGCAGGCGCCTTAATTACAAAGGGCCTATATATAAGGGCTGCTATATATAGGCTGAGTATTTACTAGACCTATAGTAGGACTAGCTGTATAGCTAGCTGCTAAATTAGTAGTAGGCTATATAGCTAGTGCTATAAGAGTTACTAATTATGCTAGGGCACTATAGGCCGTTCTTATATTGCTTATTATCTAATTTAGAGGGTTTCTGGCTTTATACTATTTAGCATATACCTTAATTTAATAGAGGCTTTAGTTAATAGCCAAACACTAATTTATAAGTTCCTTTAGCGTTTATATAGTAGTGAAAACTAGTAGTACGGCCCGCTGTAGGTCTAGGGTAAGCTTATTAAATAGGTCTAGTATTAGATCTTCCTAGGGAATTTAGGCCTGGCTTACTAAGTATAAAAAGCGGGTCTAAAAGGCCGAAAGGGTCTCCGTTGTTTTATATTTAGGCCTTTATAATTAAGGCGGGCGTTTTATACCTTAAAGGGGTCTTTATAAATAAAAGATAAGTAGTAATTATTTCTTCTTTAGAGGTAAAAGGGTCTGCTAAGTCCTTAGTATATTATAGGCGTAGGTATATCTAGGCATCCCTACTAGTACGGTTAAAGATATAGGCCATTTGGGCCTAAGGGGTAGGAAAGTAGTCGGTATTAACTTTAAGCTTATCCCGTAGTTAGAGCTTCTAGTTATTAAATATAGGGTCTATTTTATCTATAAGTAACGGGGGATTCGCGACCTTTATAAACCGCGATAGGGCTATATAGGGCTTAGTGGGTCTGATAAGGCGTTAGGATAAAGCCTTAAGAACTATAGCAAGTCTCTAGGTATTTAATAATTTATTACTAGATACAGAAGTAGGGGTATCTCTAGCTTTAAGCAGCTCTTATAGTTGTTTAATCTTAGTATTAGCTACTGCTAGCTCTACCTAGGGGTTTAAGATATTAACTGTTTTATTATCTAAGGTATTTAAGGGTCTTATAGCTGCTTTACTAGCTGCTATATTTCTTGGCATTATAATAGGGGTATTAGGTAATTTTTAATAGGTTTCTATAAGGGTTCTAGTCTATACTTATCCTATTCTTAAAGTTTATATTCTTTTTATATTTCTTAGTTCTTATTTTAGTTCTTATTCTAGTTCTTTAAATATATTTAAGTTCCTTCTTAGAAAGAAATGGTGGATAAGCTTTAGATAATATTAGTAACTTAGTTAATTAAGGTTTAAGTATAGTAAGAGGGACGCGCAAGCCTATTTAATTAAATTGTTTATAAACGAGGATCTAAAGTTAAGGAAAAGGAAAGGGGAGGACAAGTAGCGCCACTTAAGGTTTTATATAATCTGCGCGTTACGTAACCGCAATCTATAGCAATCTGTGGCAATTTGCTAGTACTGTAATATCTACTAAGTTCTACTAGGTTCTGCTAGTGCCGTAATAGACTGCACGGTTATTATCTTCTTAGGGCACTTTATTATTAGCTTTATAGCTCCTCTCTTTTAAGGACTAACCTATAACCTCTTTAATAAGGAAGAGAAGTAGCTTATCCTTTATAACGGTATCGCCGTTATAGTACTACTTTTGCTTATAGAAGACC
>Ga0307515_10009528_pt1 | contig 18757 bp, 1 predicted proteins | sample 17_EM_MG_FD_194513 | JGI IMG/M metagenome (GOLD analysis project Ga0307515, IMG submission 194513) | Populus trichocarpa ectomycorrhiza microbial communities from riparian zone in the Pacific Northwest, United States - 17_EM | ecosystem: Host-associated > Plants > Roots > Unclassified | place...
AATTAATTACTATATAACTTTAATAGAAGCTATAAAGTGTATATAAAAGTCTAAATCTAAATTATTAGAATTTATTATTAAGTGGTTGTTAAGATATTAAAGTATAAATTTATTAATTTTTGGTGGTAGGCAGGATGCCCGCATGGGCAGCTTGCCCGCCGAACACGTTAATCTGTGCGCGCTTACTAATTAGTGTTCGTACTAACTTAATAGCACGAGTGAGTTAAATCCAGGGGTACGAAATACGTATAGTATCGTATGCTCTTTTGGATAATAGTGACTGTTGATTATATAAAGCAGACTACGTGGTCTATATACTGATGCACCTTCCCCCTAATTAGTTAGTGCTTTATAAGTGCACCAGACGCGTAAGCGAGTGGCTAGTGCACTAAACGCGTAGACGCGTACCTGGTGTACCGAACGCGTAAGCACGCGGTTGGTATAATAGGTGCTGTAATTATACAATACCCTTAGGAACTAATAAAATAAAGAATATAAGCCATAAATAGAAAATGTTTTAGATATAGAAAAAAGGGATATATTTAAAGGGATTGCTAAACTTACCCTTTTAAAAAGGTCCGCCGTAGCTCCTCTTAGTCCGTAAGTTACACTTATTTTATAAATTATATTTAGTCGCTATAAAGTATCTTACCTTTAGTTAACTTAAAAAACGAATTGTTTTAGGACTAAGTTGCGCCTTAGAATAAAAAATAGAAGAGTATAAGTATCTAGGCTCTTCTAGCGCTAATATATAATATAACTCCCTTAATATACTTAGCGAAATTTAAATACTTAGAAAATAAAAGGAAGTATAAATCCTTATAGATAGCGGAGCTACTAGTATAGGCTTTATTAATATAAACTACGCGAAAACTTAACGCTTAAATTTAAAGAAACTTAATAAGCCCTAAGGCCTATAAGGCTTTAATAGTAAGCCTTTAATATACGGCGAATTAACGCATTATGCTTTTATAAAGATGTGGATAGGCAAATACCTTAAATACATTTCCCTATTTATAATACCCTTAAAGCATTATAAGGTAATACTTAGATATAGATAGCTAAAATAATAAAACCCATTAATTAGCTAGGTTAAAGAAATACTAAAATTCTATATAACCTACTGCCGAAGTTATTATTTAAAATACTACTTACCCTATAAACACGCACACGACTATTTAAATTTAATATAATATAAATTACCCTTACTAAACCTCAAACTAATATAATAAAGTTATAATTGCCGATTACGGTAAAGAATGCGAAGATAATATATTAAAACTCTTTAAATTTTATATAATACAAGCCGCACCCTTTTATTTATTAGTAAGAAAATAAAACTATAAGATCTTTACTATAACACTAAAAGATATTAAGAAGGCGTTAAAACTAAAGCAATATATTAACCCCCAACCTTTTATACCTAAAGAATATTATAATTTAATTAATATGTTTAAGAAACGATTTATAAACTAACTACCCTTATATTAAGATGAGCACAATTTTAAAATAAAACTTAAACCTAGTATAACGCTAAAGTTTAGCCCGTTATACGGTATATCGCAAGAAGAGCTGCTTATAATGTAATAATACCTTAAAGAGCACTTAGAAAAAGGATTTATTTACCCTAATTAATTACTATTTACCTTGCTTATACTATTTATTAAAAAACCTAAAGGAGGCTTATGGTTCTATATTAATTATTAAGTCCTAAATATAATTATAATTTAAAACTAATATCCGATTTCTCTACTTTAAGAAACGCTTAACTACTTAGTAAAAGTATAATACTTTATAAAGCTTAATATAGTTGCTACCTTTAATCAAATCCGTATATATAAAGGAGATAAGAAGTATATAGCTTTCTATATATAATAGGGACTTTTTAAATACCTAGTAATGCTATTTAGTATAAAGAACGGTCTTAGTATATTTTTAGTAATATATTAATAATATACTTCGCGAATTCCTTAATATATTTATTACCGCGTATATTAATAATATTTTAATCTATTTATTTTTACTTTTTAAGTATTAGAAGTATATCTAAATAGTCCTTAAACGCCTATAAGACGCGGGCTTATAATGCGATATTAAGAAATATAAGTTCTACGCGTCTAAAGTTACGTACTTAGGCCTAATTATATCCTATAATAGAATTAAAATGGACCCTAAGAAAATTGCTGCGATTATAAACTAGGAAAGTCCTAATAGTATATAAGATATCTAAGGATTTCTAAAATTCGCAAATTTCTACTATTAATTTATTAATTACTTCTTAAAAATTGTCTAGCTATTAGTAAACTTAATAAGGAAGAAAATAAAATTTAAATAAACTACTAAATATAAATAAGCTTTTAATAACCTAAAATATCGGCTTATAATTGCTTTAATTCTTACCTACTTTAATCTAGACCTTAAATATATTATTAAAACAGACTTGTCTAATTATATACTAGGAGGGGTATTATCGCAATATAATAAGAACGGCAAGCTACGCCTAGTAGCCTTTCTCTCTTAGAAACTTACCCCTATTAAATTAAACTATAAGATATATAATAAGGAACTACTTATAATTATTAGATACTTTAAATAATAGCGTTTAAAACTTAAAGGATTATTATTCTTAATATATGTATTAACGGACTATAAAACCTATAGTACTTTATAACTATAAAGCAACTAATATAACGCCAAATTCGTTGGGCCGAATACCTCTTATAATTTAACTTTAAGATTATATACTAATCTAGCAAACTTAATTAGAAGCCTAACTTATTAATATAATAATTATAAGACTTACCTATAAACGCCTCTAACAAACGGATTATAAATTAATTATAAATTCTACTGCCCCCTAAACGCTTTAAGAAACTATACCTTATATTTTTAAATGCGGAGCTTAATAGAAATAAATTAGAAATTAATAAGTGAGATATAGAAATTAATAAATTAATAGAGTATAAATATAAGAATAACCCCTAGATAGTAAATATAATAAAAGCGATTTAAATAAGGAAACGGCAATATAAGGATATTATACTTGCTAAATATAAAATCCGTAATAATTGGTTATACTATTAACAAAAGATAGTAGGCCTAAATTCCAAACTATTACGATTTAAGATACTTAAATTTATATATAATTCCCCTATAGTAGGGCATCCTAGCTATATAAAGACCTATAAAATTATCTAATAAGTATATTACTGGCCTATAATATATAACTATATATAGAAATATATTTAAGTATACAGAATATGTGTATATAGAAAGACCTCTTATATAAAGAAGTAAGAAGTACTTTAACCATTACCAATTCTAATATAAAGATAGTAAGATATCTTAATTAACTTTATAGTTAACCTACCTAATAGTAATAAATTTACAAATATTATAGTAGTTATTAACCGCCTTATAAAAATATAATATATAATTCCTATAGACTTAATTAATATAATATTAGTAGCCGAATGTTTTTGTTGGTTACACAAGGTAATATCACGTAGCTACGGTTCGTAGATAGTATGATGATTGTTCTATATAGAAAGAATAAGGGAGGGCGAGGAGCTTAAGGCTCCTCGCCACGCTAGTGCCGCGGCAACACGTGATGGTAACTTGCCGCACATAACGGCAACTTGCCACACGTGACGGCAACTTGCTATACGTAACGGCAATATGCCTTATATGGTGACTACTTGCCTTTATTCCTAACACTGGCAACTCTTCTTTTGTGGTTGCCATCTATATATAGATACCGCTTAACTAGCGGAATAAATTACTTACTATTACCACTGTAACATAAGTCTCGCTATCCTAAAATTTGCCTCTTATAAGTTGTGGGTAGGTATCTTATTAGTAAGGCCGCTAAGGCGCTAGCGGTAAGCGAGCTAATAGCGATTTTCTATCCCGGGGATGGAAAATCCTAATTAGCTGGTTTAAGTTAGGGTCTGTAGAATATTATACTCCCCCCTCCTAAAAAAGGCTTGGCAAGGGAATCTAATTAATTAGACAACTTCGACCGCTAGTTAAAGTTTCTGGATATCTTAAGACCTTATGTAACTAAGAAATTTCTAGGGACTCCCTTTTAACCTAACCTTTAACTTATATACGTAGAGTATTTATATTAACAAACGTCTCTAGTGCCTTATTTAGGTTCGCCTTTGTTATCGCATCTACTGGGTTATCTTAGCTATTAATCTATTAAATCTTAAAGAGTTCTTAACGCTTGTAGGATTGCCGAAGTGCTATAATATCGATTATAAGGCGCTTCTCCTTTATGGTACTAAGCTTGACTAAATACTTATAGAGGGAGTATAAGTCGGTGCACATAATTATAGGGATAACGGGAAGTTCGAGTCGATCTATAATTATCTTTAGGGTAGTTCCAATTGTAATTGCTATGTTAACTCCGCTAACTATTTTATATATCTCTAACGCTAAAATACTTTAGGTAACGCGCTTACTCTTAGTTAAGCTTTAATAAATAAGATTGCTATAGATTATAAAGTTATTCTCTCTAGTAAATTCGTTCGCGATAATAATCTTATATCCTAATTAGGAGCTAAAATCTTTATTATTTGCGAACGATCTATTAACAAATATAAAGAGCTTAGCGGTAGGAAGGTTAATAGGCACGTAGAGTAGTCCCCAATTAAGATGGTTTATTACTAGGAAAAACGTTTATTTAGGGTAAGAATATTATCCTTAGTTAGTTCCTGGTATTAGGCGGCTATAAAGAGATCGAATAAAGCCTTGGGTTAATAGATAGAAGTAATATAAGCTCTATAAGCGCGTTGCTCTACATATTCTTACTTTAGAGAATTAACGTTAATAACGTCGATCTTCTTACCTTAACCCTTCTAGCGTAAAGCAATAGAATCCCCGTTTAGGGAGAGGATCCATTTATTAAAAAGTAATGGTATTATTAAATTAAGCTTTTCCTTTAGCTTTGCTATAAGATTTACCTTTACTAGCTCGTCTTCTTTAAGAGTTAAGAATTGGTCGTCTCCTAAGATAATTATATTGTTAGTTTATATGCCGATAATTTTAAATAAAGTTCCCGTAGTTGTAATAAGGAAGTATAGGTTAAACATAAAAGTAGTTATTAAAAGCTTCTCTTTATGGTGCTTACTGTAGATAGCCTACTAATAAGTTCTTACCTCTGCGATTCCGTATAATGGCTTAAGTATAACCATAATTATATCTTTAGGATACTAGTGGCGAATTTATTCCGGAAGCTATACTAATATTAAGCGCTAAAGGTGCGTCTCTAATTGGGTGTAGGCTTAAGTAATATCTCGTAAATAAACCGCTATTTTATTCTTTATTAAGGAGGGAGCTAATATAATAATAACTCGCTGACTAGCTTGTTAAATTATAGGAGATTATATAAGAATTATCTCTTTATTATTATCGTTATAACCTTAGATAATAAGCCTTAATTTTTTAAATAGGGCGTTAGTAGCTTTACCCTTAATCTTATTAACTATCCTTAACTTAAAGATGCGAACTTTATTAAACTTAGTAGGGTTATACTTCTCGAATTTAAAGACTTCTCTTATAATAAGACTATCGATCTTTTACTTATTGGATACTTAGAAAGGAGCTCCTAGAGTTATAATACGATCTTTTTTTTAGAGCTATTTTGCGAGCTTAAAGTCAGCCTTCTCTTTAGCTGTTATAAAAGCTATTAATAACTTAACTCTGCTCTTAATGGCGGTAATAAATTGTTCTTTAAAATTAACAAGATATTGGCGATTTTGTAATCCCTTTGGGCGACCTCTACTGCGTCATAGTTATGGCGTATCTACTATAATTATCTCGGGATTGTAGTCGCCTTCTAGAATACGTTAATCGTAGTTCTCCTCTAGGGCATCTTTTAGGGCATCCTGTAAAGGCTTGGATTTGTTATCTTTATAGTAAGGCTTAATAATATTTAAATGGAATTAAGTGGGTCTGTAAGGCATCTAAATAGTATAAGTTTAACTATTAATTATAATAAGTTAATATAGGCCTAACTATCCTCCCTTTTTACACTATACGTATACCTTAGACTAGAGTGGCAGGTTAAGCGTAGTTAAGGTGTTTAGGCCATTTCTTATTTCTAGTGCGTTATTAACCTAGCGTATAGCGTAGAGACGTTATACCTCCTTTATTGCCTTATAAATAGCCTTAGCTTATTATACAACGGAGGGAGATAGTAGAGAATTATTAGTTATTTAAGGGTAGGCGCTAAAGACTAGTAATGTAGGTACGAGTCTATCCGGGCTAGCGAAATTGTTAATAGCTTTAACAGCCATTTATAAGGTAAGTTCTTTGCTAGCATCCTTTAGTTCTAAAGAGATAATCTTATATACGCGGCGTAATAGCGTGTAATATTGTTCCACTTTTCTAATACTATTATATACCTTAATGGGGACTTCCTTAACCTTAATTGCTATTGCCTTTATTTATTATTAGAACTCTATAGATAAGAAGTTCTTTCCTATATTATGGATAATTTAATTAGGGGGTCCTAAATAGACATTAATCTAGTATAACTAAAGGGTATCCTATACGTTTCTAGCTAATATATCTTTTAAGAAACACACGGCTTAGAAGGAGGTTAAGAAGTTAATAACTTAGAGTACTAGCTTGCCGCTAAGATATATAATGTTAATAATAATATAGAAGTTAAAGTTATAGTTATCCTTAAAGGTAAACTTAAATTGGCTAGGGGACTTTTGGTTTATTTGGTAGTAATAGCAGTACTTTATAAGATACTTAATTGCCTTAACCTTAACTTTATGGCCTACTCGCTAAAGAACCCTAAGTAATTAATAAACGGATAGGTAGCTAAAATAATGGTGTAGTTAACGTAACTCTAGCTTAGTTAAATGGCTTTAAGTAATACTCTTTTCTAGTTAATAAAGGAGTAACTAGGGGTAACCCTACTTGCGTATAACGGGTACCTAATTACCTCCTTAGATAAGTGCATTCTTAAGGTTATTAAGCTTAACGCCTAATTTATCTATATCTTTAATGCAAAATAGAAATGGGGTGTTTATAGGAATAACGTAAAAAGTAATATACCCTAAGGGGGTTTAAACCCTAATTATGCTAAGAGAGATTATAGTACCCTTGCTAAAACGAATCGTGTATTAGCCTGCCGTTAAATAGTTAATCTAAATAGAGCTATTAAGCTACTAAAGGGCTCGAACTTGAGGTTCTTCTACTATAGATACTCCTGCGGCTTCTGTATCCGGCATAATACTATAAAAGACGTTCGCTAAGTATCTGTCGTTAAAGGAGAACGTAGAACTCTCCCTTAGCTCGTTAAAGATATCTAACTTTGTAATAAAGTGGAGTGTAGATTGGTCATTAAGAATAGCAACGGTTTGTGTGCTATTTACCTCACCATACTTAGTAAAGTATTGGTTAGGTAAGTAGTCCTCAATTTCTATATCTATAAGGAGCTATTTAGTCTTATTAACCTTACCCTTAAGATCTTTTACGCCTTTATATTAAACTAGGAAGCTTTAGAAGTAGGCTACAGTAACCTTATAATTTCTGATGTTTCTTATATTCTAACGGAACTTATTATATACCTCTTTTTACTTATTAAGGGAGTGTCTAGTTAACTAGCAATTTGGCTTCTTATAAACGTAGTACTTCTTTTAGCGATTACTTCGAAATAAACCTCTATAAGGACCTCTATAATTACCTTATAGTCGACATTAATCGTACCCTTTTCCGTATTCCCTACTACGGCTACTATATATTCAATCAGTCTAGTTATAATTATATTAGTTAGGAATACTTAGTTAGGTAAGGTTTTTGGTATAGAACTATTAAGATTCTTATGTTTGTATTATAGTACCTACAGCGGAGCGTAGCTTAGTATATACTCCTTTAAACGTGTCCGCAGGTTTATATAGCGCTAAGTTACACTTAGGAACGCTACGGCATGCTAGTCCCTTAGGCTATGTTAGATTTTCTAGAGTTTATTAAAGAGTAATTAAAGGCACTTTAAATGAGTCTTTGTTAGGTTAGAAGTAATAACTCTCTAGAACGTAGTTTCCCGCCACTTAGATATATAAAGTTAGCGATTCTTATTAGTCTTAAAGTAAGCTCTAGTAAGCTAAAGCATTATATTAAAGCTATAGTTTTTACCTGTAATATGGTTGTAATAGAATATTACTGCCTATCCTTTTAATATAATAGAGAAAGCGTAGTGGTACTAGTGGCATTAAATTCTAACCTTATTATAACAGTTATAAAAGACCTATAGTTTTGCTCCGAGTATATTATATAGTTCTCCTCTAAACTTCTTTTCTTTGTCTAAATATACCTTTATTAGATTCGTGACTTCTTATAGTAAAGGCTTACCGGTTGTCTAAAGTAGAGGAGTTAGAGACGGTAAAGGTGGAGAAAAAGTACCTCTAGGTAGAAGAGCACCTCTAGGTGGGAGAGTAGTGTTCTAGGGGTTTTATTTTAAATTAAAGTTGCCTTTTAAAGAATATAGGTTGGTTCTAGGTTTCCATAGTTAACGTATAATCTTAGCTTCCGTTTATACTAGTTCTTCTATACTAGTAATAACGGCCTAAATATTACTAGTAATTGGGTTACTGTTCTAAGTTTATAGGCTTATACTAAATTAAAAAGAAACTAAGTCTATATACTTATAAGCTTAAACTACTAATTAAGATAAAAATACATCCGACGTTTTATATAAACTTACTATAACCCTTAAAAGGCAAACCTATAACTCGCGAAGTGCCACTACTGTAGTGGTGTAGATTGGACGTCGCCTACTATCTTGGCATTTTCCTATATTTATAGAGCCTTCGGCTTCCTTCCTTCTTCCCTCTATTATATATATATCACGACTCTACTAGTTACCGGAAATACACTCTTTTCTTTCTTTCTTACTAACTGTTCTACTAACTGATTATAACTAACCGACCGACTAACCGACCGACTAACCGACAGACAGATAGACTGACAGCACTGTGACTTTCCTATCTTAGAGAGGTTGTACCCTCCCATATATTTTATGGCATTCCACGTGGGGACGACAGTAAGCTCTTTGGATTAGAAGTCTAGTGCTATATATATATAGGAGACACGCAGAAACATACTACGACTATAGAAGAACCGCCAGCTATAGAAGAACGACCAGCTACGGAAGAACCGCCAGCTAGATAGACGAGACAGTAGAAGAGAACTAGGTAATATTGAACAGTAAGGGGAACTAGGCAGTACTGGAAAAAGACAGGACAGCCAAACTTAACGTATAGGCTAAAGAGTAGCAATAAGAGGCAAAAGAGCATAGGTCAGATGGTCTTAAAAAGTTACGTATAAGGACGTTAAGCGAACTGGCGAGCCAATCAGACAACGTCAACCGGCGGTTAGAGTTACCGAGATCTACTACCAAGCATGGCCAGACCTTTATTAAAGATGCAAAGACGACAAGCTAAGGGCCAATTAATTAGATGGAAACGAGATCTAAGGCATCTGGCGGCAAAGGAAGTTAGTACTACCCTTTACGAACAAAGGACGCAATACCGAGCAAGGTCGCAAGTATACAAGATAGGATCTATCCTTAAAAGCTTCCTATTCTGGCTTAGCTTTATCCTCTTTTAAGTCATCTGGATTATGTCAGCAGCAGCTCTAAAGGCGTTCCGTAAAGAGGTAGATATAAGTAAAAGTAAGAGGCTTAGCAGCACCCTACTATACGGAATGACGGCAGGCCAAAATAGATAGACGTACCGAGACCGGGTAGCAGTAGATGGTGAAGATTCCGTACTCTCCCAGGAAGACCCCCCCTCAGGTATTAAGAAGTAGGTGCCCTCCGTTAGGGATATAGCTGTATAAGTAGACTAGCCGCAGCAGGCACCTACTAAAGTACCACTAGGACAGTCATCTGGGACACCCTTATCTTAGGCAGCTATGCAAGCAGACCTACCACAGCGTTCACCCGTAACACCTCGGACTAATAGCCCTTAGCAGACGAAGGATATAAGCCACAAGGACCACCTACAAGCTCCTAAGGAAGCTTTAGATATATCACCCTATAACCAGCAGTCGACGACTCGAGATAGGATCTACATTATGACCCAGCCTATACCGGCCCCAGGAACTATTGGAACTCCATACTTTATAGAACAGAACATGTTACAGTTTATTAAGCAGTACGAACGACTATGCGCCCGATATCACGTTATAAGCAAGAAAAAGCACTAGGGCCTTCCAGAGTACTGCAATTACTGAATAGGGATGTAGATCCAAAGTCTGCCTAAATTCATAGCTGGCAATTGGATGGAGCTTATAAGAAAGCTTAGGGCTAAATATTGAGCGGACGACTACTACAGACGTATAGAAACAAGAGACTTTGTGGAAGCTTTCGTTCAAAAGTCAGCGGAGCAGCTAGGAGATCTGCGTCACTACGTGCAGGACTTTACTACCATCTCAGCTAAAGCGGTAGCTGTAGGAAACCTTACTAAGCAAGAGAAGGGCTAGTGGTTTATACAAGGACTCCCTATTAAATACCGCAGACATATAATGGAAAAGACAGGAGCCGTAGCAGACGAGCCTAGCACCCTTATATTTGAAGGACTAAAGGAGGCCGTAGAGTTAAGGATAATAGCTGCAGAGAACGCTAAGCGAATAGCTGTCCTTTTGGAAGAAGATATCCTAAATGTCCAGCTTATACAAGAGCTACGGCAGTAAAGGAATAGGCTTGACCGTTAAAGGGAAGGAAGACTTCTTAACCCAGCTAGACCAGGTATACACAGAGGAGCCCTAATACAGCAGCAGTCACCCACAGATCAGGCTACAGTTTATAGCCCAGCACTAGGATACGAAGACTGGCAGAACAGCACCCGACCTCCGCAGGACTCTCGACCTCCGCAAGAATCTCGACCTCCATAAGACTCTCAATATCCGCAAGGCTCCCAATATCCGCAAGATTCCACTGCCTTTAGACGGCCGCAGTGCGGAGCGTCTCCGGGCAGAACCATCCCACAGAACTAGATTACTTAGCAATTAGTAAGCTCGCACGGGCCACTATCACCAACGCCAAATTGAATTTAAATAACAAAGCACTATTTACATGTGTAATACTCCAATATTCGGCCGTCTATTTCAACAGGATCCTTTCCCTTTTTACTACCACGCGTGCGCTTGGCCTTAGGGGACCTAATAGCAAGTACGCTAGCTTTACGGGCCTCATGCGCGTCTACAGAAGCTCCCTATTGCGATCGCTTTAATTTCAACGGAATGCCAGCCTCTTTTGGCTTAGGATCACTAGGACCCTTATTAGTATCACTTACAATTAATATAAAATTACCACGAGCTAATTAAGTATAGGTCCTTTAAGCTCTAGTACGCGCCGCTCTGCCAGATTAATGGAGTAGGAGAGGTAGCGGCTTTTAATAATTAGCAGGTACCGAATGGTTCTCAATAGGCTCCTTTTTACTAATATTTTGGTGAGGGTCGTCTAATATAGCACCTTAGAGTATTTCCGCGTTATTAAGCCATAAGTTATTGTCCTCCCCCGCTTTTAAAATAACCACCTTATCCTCTAACCCCCCTAAAACTTCGTTATATAGTACCAACGGCTCGTTAAACGGTTGCTGCTTATCCTCCTTAATATCTATATCTACTTCATCAGCTAGCTCTTTGTTTTAGATTAGAAATTGGCTAAGATCTACGTTACCGCTTAGTACCTATTTCTTCTACTTCCGGGCCTCCTCCTGTCTTTCCTTTTAGAGCTCTTATACAGCAACGTCGGCAGCGCATTTAGCAATCTTAGCGCTTGTTTTGCCCCACTAGTTAGCCTTACCATGCTTCTTTTTAGGTAGTGGCTGCTAGCGAGCCTTTAAAGGAACCTTAAATAGAGTACCCTCAGGTAGCGATTAAAGCTCTACCTATCTACTTAAAATAGCTATTTAAGCCACCTTAAAGTCTTTAAATTTACCAGTAAGCTCGCCCATTTCTTTAGCAGGAAGGTCCTTAATAATATTAAGGAGGCGGAGAACTAATAGCCGGATCCTAGTAAGAGCTTCTAGGTGCTCTAGTAGAGGGTCGCCTTAAAATGCCATATTCTTAATATATTGCGGTTACCAATCTAAAGCGGCAATTAGCTTTATTACGACATACTAGCAAGGGTAGATTAAAGCCGGCGATATAGGAAGCTTCTATATTAAGCACTAAATAAGCATATGGTGATAGGGGAGACTATATCGGTAGGGGTCCTTATAGTCGCAGTCGCCCTACTTCTACTCCTAATCGGCCTACTCCTACTTTTCCTTATTCGTTAAAGCCCTCGCGCCATATATAGAGTTAAAGATTCGCTTAAGCGCGTAGTGTGTTACTACACCGTTAATCTATATAAAGTAGTGCTAAAAGAGATCTAGGGTGATAATTCGGGGGAGGGACGTTTCGGAGGTATATTTGGATTTAATTAATTCCTTATATAATATTAAAATCCACTTCTTTAGCTCAATTATAGTATCCTTAAGGCTTAATTAATAATTGGTAAAGTATTTCAATCCTCTATTAATACCCTTGCCTTATTAGCTTACTGCTATACCTAAGTTTAGAAGGTATTTAGTAAGGAAGTAAGCGGTTAAGGAAAAGTTAACGTTAAAATAAGGTTTTAAGCTAGGGAACAGAATATTGTTAAGAGGCATTTAGATGAGCTTTACTATAGGCCGGCCTATAGTAAAGCTTATCTAAATGCCTCTTAACGACATTCTATTCCCTAGCTTAAAAGTTAAACTTACCTAATATAGCAGGTAATTATCTAGCTCTCCTTTTTAACGTATATAGTTTAAAACTATACCTTATTGTATAGGTGTAGCTTATTTAAGACTACCTTTTAATTGGCTTTAAGCTCTACTACTGTTTTGGATTTTAGGTAGGGCCAAAATAGTTCCTTTACTACCTTCCTCTCTTCCGCTAAGTAGCCATACGGCCTCTTAGCCTTTGTCTAGATCCCCTTATTAATCCGCTTCTTTATTACCTTTACGGCGTGCCACTAGCAGTACTGGAGAATAACTGCGATTAACTGCCCTACTAATAAGGCGGCTGCAAGGCCCTTACTAAAGTCGGCAATAATAACTTTAGGTGGCCGTTTCTAAAGCTTCTACTAAGCAGACTTTAGGAAGAAGGCCTAATCTAGCTAAGACTCGCTCTTAATAAACGACTGTATTACTAGAAAAGAGGACCCCGTATTAATAACGCTAGTAATAATAGCCAATAAGAGCTTAGATTGATTAGTATTAAATATAGCATCTATTTAGTAGCCAAAGTTAGTAATAAACCTTTACGCTAAATCTACCTAGATAGGAAGCTAGAATATAAGCTGCTAGAGACTCTAGGCAATTAGATAACCTAATTCTAAATTAATTATATAGGTATATTAAGACCGGTACTTAAATCCATACTAGTGGAGAAGCAGCTTAAGTATACCAAGCGCCCGCGGCTAACCCTTAGCTCCACTAGGAAGGCCGCTTAACGATTATACTAAGCCATAGTATTTCTTCTTACTTATATGCAACTCCTGGGCAGAAAGTTAATGCTACGCAGTAAGATAGGTCTTTTATATTACCCTAAGAGTATAGGCTTCCGCGGCTGCCTCTTTAGCCTCTAGTAGTTAATCCTAGTGGCTAATATAAGTAAGAGGATTAGTAATAAAGTCGTGCGGACAGGCCTCTAGATTGTCTAGATTGCCATACTTAGCGCAGATAAGAGTCGCCACCTACCTATATACTAAGCCTATATGCTTAATAAGCTGTTTCTAGGCCACCTAAATAGTCTAGCCGTACCTTATCTGATATACCTTAGTGGCCTCTCGCTAACGGTTACTGTTTTCGCCGCAAAAGTTGTCTAGTTTGCGGTAGTTTTGGGTATACTCGCTATAGTACTTATAGATAAAAATAGTGCGCAGCCGTAGAGTATTTAGGCTAGATACTAACAATTTAATAATAAAGAAACCTTTAGAGAATATATAATCCTAATATCGATTAAATGCGGCGTTAATATCCTTAAAGATTTCACCCGTATATAGCTCTAAAAGGTATTAGGCCGGCATTAAGTTAACTACCTTTTTTACCACCGGTACTAAATCTAGGTATAACTGGGGGTTCGGCTTCCACTCTAAACGCTTAATTTTAACTTCTAGCAACGGCGATTAAAGCCACAGTAGAAGAGGACTTATAGTATAGTATTCTGAGGCAGCGGAAGCAGCCTAATGTTTACGGCGGGTATAGGGTAGTGTTCTAGGTGGTGGTAGAGTAAAGAAAGGCTCCTCCGCAGAAGCTTATATATCTACTTAAGACGCTGCCGGATGGTTCTATACTATAAACTAGGGCTTGCGGAGCCATAAAGGGCCTTAAGTAACCTCGTATAAGGGAGTAGGGACAGTTTAGCAAGGTGGTGGTGTATTAAAGAGCTTAATTGGATTACTCTGGCTATTGCTAAGTTTTTAAAAAGGTACAGCCAAAGGAGCACCTAAGGGGGCAGCGGATGCAATAGCGATAGCTAAATAGGCCCACCTAGTCTATAGGAGCTCGTTAAGGTTAGAAAAAGACAAATTAATATTAAATAAAGAGCTATTGGCTATATTATATAATAGGAAATTAATATAGGCTTAGAAGAGGTAGATTTAACATAAATTTGCGGTAATAATCCTTAAGAAATTAACTATTCTATACTCCAACTTCGGCCTTTAATTTTTTACCCTATACAGATATGTTCTCCACAAGCCATTTAGGGCCTATTATTAGCATACTAGACCGTTAATCTATCACCTTAGATAAGCATATATACTTTATAGTTAGTAAAATATTAAGCTATTTGGATTGCGGTAAACACTGGCTTTTTTAAAGTTAATTATACGCTGGCGATAGTGGCCCGTGCGAGCTTACTAATTGCTAAGTAATCTGGTTCTGTGGGATAGTTCTGCCCAAAGACGCTCCGCTTTAGCCGTCCTTTATTACCAAGCCGCGGTAGTTTAGGTCTAGGTCATTCGCGCGTCCCCACTACTAGTCTCCCTCGATTAAATAGATATACAAATCCTTGCTAGATAAGATCCTTTAGGCCTTAGTATTCGAATTTAGTAAAATAGTAACCTCCTCTGCATCTAAAACAGGTCTGCTAGCCTTATCTTTATGTGCCTTACTAACCCCGTACGTCCTACTACGGCCAAAGCATCTCCAGGCAGAACCATCCCACAGAACTAGATTATTTAGCAATTAGTAAGCTCGTACGGGCCACTATTACTAGCGTATAATTAACTTTAAAAAAGCTAGTATCTACCGCAATCTAAATAGCTTAATATTCTACTAACCATAAAGCATATATGCTTATCTAAGGTAATAGATTAACGGTCTAGTATGCTAATAATAGGCCCTAAATAGCTTATAGAGAACATATCCGTACGGGGTAAAAAATTAAAGGCCGAAGTCGGAGTATAGAATAGTTAATTTCTTAAGGATTATTACCGTAAATCTATGTTAAATCTACCTCTTCTAAGCCTATATTAATTTCCTATTATATAATATAGCCGATAGCTCTTTATTTAATATTAATTTGTCCCTTTTTAACCTTAACGAGCTCCTATAAACTAGGTGGGCCCGTCTAGCTGTCGCTACTGCATCCGCTACCCCCTTGGGTGCTCCTTTAGCTGCACCTTTTTGAAAACTTAGTAATAGCTAGAGTAATCCAATTAAGCTCTTTAATACACCACTACCTTACTAAACCGTCCCTACTCCCTTATATAAGGTTACTTAAGGCCCTTTATAGCTCCGTAAGCCCTAGTTTATAGTATAGAACCGTCCGGCAGCGTCTTAAGTAAATATACAGGCTTCTGTAGAGGAGCCTTTCCCTACTCTACCACCACTTAGAACACTACCCTATACCCGCCGTAAATATTAGGCTGCTTCCGCTGCCTCGAAACACTATACTACGAGTCCTCTTCTACTATAGCTTTAATCGCCGTTACTAGAAGTTGAAATTAAGCGTCTAGAGTGGAAGCTAAACCCCTAGTTATACCTAGATTTAGTACTAGTAGTAAAAAAGGTAGTTAACTTAATGCCGGCCTAATACCTTTTAGAGCCATATACGGGTGAAATCTTTAAGGATATTAACGCCGCATTTAATTAATATTAGGACTATGCATTCTCTAAAGGTTTCTTTATCGTTAAATTATTAGTATCTGGCCTAGATACTCTACGGCCGCGCACTATTTTTGTCTATAAGCACTATGGCGAGCATACCTAAAACTACTATAAACTAGACGACTTTCGCGGCGAAAACAGTAACCGTTAGCGAGAGGCCACTAAGGTACACTAGATAAGGTGCGGCTGGACTATTCGGGTGGCCTAGAAATAGCTTATTAAGCATATAGGCTTAGTATATAGGTAGGTGGCGACTCTTACCTACGCTAAGTATGGTAATCTAGACAATCCAGAGGCCTATCCGCACGACTTTATTACTAATCCTCTTGCTTATATTAGCCACTAGGATTAACTACTAAAGGCTAAAGAGGCAGCCGCGGAAGCCTATGCTCTTAGGGTAATATAAGAGACCTATCTTACTGTATAGCGTTAACTTTCTGCCTAGGAGTTGCATATAAGCAAGAAGAAATACTATAGCTTAGCGTAATTATTAAGCGGCCTTCCTAGTAGAGCTAAGGGTTAGCCACGGGCGCTTAGTATGCTTAAGCTACTTTTTTACTAGCATGGATTTAAGTACCGGTCTTAATATACCTATATAATTAATTTAGAATTAGGTCGTCTAATTGCCCGGAGTCTCTAGCAGCTTATATTCTAGCTTCCTATCTAGGTAAATTTAGCGCAAAGGTTTATTACCGACTTTAGCTGCTAAATAGATGCTATATTTAATACCAATTAATCTAAGCTCTTATTGGCTATTATTACTAGCGTTACTAATATAGAGTCCTCTTTTCTAGTAATATAGTTGTTTATTAAGAGCGAGTCTTAGCTAGATTAGGCCTTCTTCCTAGAGTCTACTTAGCAGAAGCTTTAGAAACGGCCACCTAAAGTTATTATTACCGACTTTGGTAAGGGCCTTGCAGCCGCCTTATTAGTAGGGCAGTTAATTACAGTTATTCTCTAGTACTGCTAGTGGCACGCCGCAAAGGTAATAAAGAAGCGGATTAATAAGGGGATTTAGATAAAGGCTAAGAGGCCATATAGCTACTTAGTAGAAGAGAGGAAGGTAGTAAAGGAACTATTTTAGCCCTACCTAAAATCCAAAACGGTAGTAGAGCTTAAAGCTAATTAAAAGGTAGTCCTAAATAAGCTACACCCATATAATAAGGTATAGTTTTAGACTACGTATATTAAAAAGGAGAGCTAGATAATTACCTGCTATATTAGGTAAGTTTAACTTTTAAACTAGGGAACAGAATGTCGTTAAGAGGTATTTAGATAAGCTTTACTATAGGCCGGCCTATAGTAAAGCTTATCCAAATACCTCTTAACGACATTCTGTTCCCTAGCTTAAAACCTTATTTTAATATTAACTTTTCCTTAACCGCTTACTTCCTTACTAGATACCTTTTAAACTTAGGTATAGCAGCAAGCCAATAAGGCAAGGGTATTAATAGAGGATTAAAATACTTTACCAATTATCAATTAAGCCTTAAGGATACTATAATTAAGCTAAAGAAGTGGATTTTAATATTATATAAGGAATTAATTAAATCCAAATATACCTCCAAAACGTCCCTCCCCCAAATTATTACCCTAGATCTCTTTCAGCACTACTTCACGCAGATTAACGGTATAGTAACACACTACGCGCTTAAGCGAATCTTTAACTCTATATATGGCGTAAGGGCTTTAACGAATAAGGAAAAGTAGGAGTAGGCCGATTGGAAGTAGAAGTAGGGCAACTGCGACTACGAGGACCCCTACTAATATAGTCTCCCCTATCGCTATATGCTTATTTAGTGCTTAATATAAAAGCTTCCTATATCGCCGGCTTTAATCTACCCTTACTAGTATATCGTAATAAAGCTAATTGCTGCTCTAGATTAGCAACCGCGATATATTAAGGATATAGCGTTCTAAGGCGACCCTCTGCTAGAGCACCTAGAAGCTCTTACTAGGATCTAGCTATTAGTTCTCCACCTCCTTAATATTATTAAGGACCTTCCTACTAAAGAAATAGGCGAGCTTACTGGTAAATTTAAAGACTTTAAGGTGGCTTAAATAGCTATTTTAAGTAGATAGGTAGAGCTTTGATCGCTACCTAAGGGCGCTCTATTTAAGGTTCCTCTAAAGGCTCGCTAGCAGCCACCACCTAAAAAGAAGTATAGTAAGGCCAACTAGCGGGGCAAAACAAGCGCTGAGATTGCTAAACGCGCTGCCGACGTCGCTATATAAGAGCTCTAAAAGGAAAGGTAGGAGGAGGCCCGGAAGCAGAAGGAGCAGGTACTAAGCGGTGGCGTAAATCTTGGCTAATTTCTAATCTAAAACAAAGAGCCAGCCGACGAAGTAGATATAGATATTAAGGAGAATAAGCAGCAACCGTTTAATGAGCCGTCGGTACTATATAACGAAGTTTTAGGGGGGTTAGAGGATGAGGTGGTTATTTTAAAAGTAGGGGAGGATAATAACTCGTGGCTTAATAACGCGGAAGTACTCTAAGGTGCTATATTAGACAACCCTCACTAAAATATTAGTAAGAAGGAGCCTATTAAAAACTATTCGGCACCTGCCAATTATTAAGAGCCGCTACC
>Ga0307515_10009529_pt1 | contig 18754 bp, 13 predicted proteins | sample 17_EM_MG_FD_194513 | JGI IMG/M metagenome (GOLD analysis project Ga0307515, IMG submission 194513) | Populus trichocarpa ectomycorrhiza microbial communities from riparian zone in the Pacific Northwest, United States - 17_EM | ecosystem: Host-associated > Plants > Roots > Unclassified | place...
GCCACGAGCCTTAGATCTCTAGCGATAATCTTACCTATACATCTACACGTCTACATATATAGTCACTCGAGTCCACGTGTGCAACCATATCCCTATGCAGCCGGACGCTGGCGTATGCGTCCTTACATGTAATATTTCCTGGAATCCAACATGAACTATATTATACTTCAAGAAATACACAACTAGAGATATTACATATACTTTGGGCTTGAATGACATACAACTTCAGTTAATACGAGGTCTTGGAGTCAAACAGTACTAGTGGTTACTTCCTGTTAAACCACGGGGAAAACTTCATTGTTCTCTTCAGAATCCATCCACTGCTCATGAATTGTTTCTTAATTTATCAGTGTTCAATCCAATCATGTCTCAAATATCATTGAGCTGGCCTACAGCTAGCTAGAAAACAAATCCATTCAGTATATTAAGATATTTTATCTTCATTATCAGCTGTTTAAGGCTCAAGCATCGATATAGATTACAAAGCTGGAATGCCATTCAATATCATGAGGCAGATGGTGGTGATTGCAGCAGCCTCTGATAAATAGTATATGCAAGTATATTTTGGTAATAATAAAGAAAACCTTCTCTGCTCTGCTACCATGACTTAGCTCACTGTGAAACAATTATTCCAGAAGCTGAAATTGGCCATCACAGCATCACCCACTGAAGTATCATCATGCTTTGTCTGAATATGTACAATTACCATTTCTGAAATATAATCAACACTTGCTGGAAATGTAATAAATGCTGAATCAGCAAACAGCAATTACTGAATAAGAACTCACTGGAGGCTGACTAATAACAATATCACCCACAATCAATAAACAAAGGGTTATTATACAAAGCAATATGACAACCTGTAGGCTAGAATTCACCAGAGCGATTGTTATTGCACATCAGTAGATTTATCTGAATTGATAATTAGAAGCTATTGCACTAATCATTTACCCATAATCAATATACCTAGCACACCACAATCTGAAGATACTTCCAATGAAGAATCCACAGACTCCCAGATGCCTGTTGTCGCATTTACCCCTAGTTGAACCAGATTAAAGACTCATATGGAGGTAGTTGAAGTGGAATATGTGCGAGGGAATGTATACAGCAAACCAACTGGCCTACACAACAAACTGCATAGGTTCTGAGTACTATTCAATCCAGGGTAACATTGTCAGTCCACTCATGACAGTCAACAGGCTGAATTGATTAGTGAGCCAATGTCAATGTGGTTCGATCATCATCTGGGTTATGGACTGGACAACTTCATATCGAATCAATCCAATCTTCTGACTCTCTGTGCATGCTACTCTCTGAAGTAGATAAACGGATCATCAATAAATGTAGAATTGAAGATAATACACAACTCTATGGAATATTATCCTACAAGAATAGTTTTACAGAAATACAGATTGCGAAAGTATATCTCCCATTTCTAACACACCTCCAGTGTGGACTGTGGTACATTACTGACACAGTGGGCGATTGTGTGTCATGTGAGATTTACCAGGCTGATCGGTAGTGGAATGCGCATGATTAGCTTTCTGCTGGGGCGATTATTATCCTTGTTATTTTTGTATCCCCCAAGAATCACCTGACCAATACTTTAGACAATTAGCATACCTTGCCGCTGTCTCTTACAATAGGTATTATTCAAACAAGTATCTGCATTACACCTAAACAGGATTCCTACATTCTCATTGGGCTGGTTCTGTGTCTTCTGAAATGTGTCAAAAATACACACAAAGTACAGCATCTTGCGGTTGGAACTGTACTGTCTTCATTTTGCATTTTGACAGAACTGAAACTGGATGAAACTGACACTGTCCTGATGAATTCCAGAGACCACTTTACATTCTGTTGGCTGCCTGGAAAGGCCAAAATCTGAAATAAGTCATGGTGACTCAAGTATTATATGACTTTCATCCAATTTGTAAAATGCCCAGTGGTGGGTCAGTGGGGAGTTCAAGTGTTCCACGACTCATTGACTCATGAGATTGGTGAGATTACTCCAAGGTTCTGGAGGACTCCAATAGTGATATTCTGCACACTTTATATCTTTATCTAATCTGCAACCAGTTCCCACAATACTCTCTCTGCAATGCCCACCGGTTTCCGCACTCTGATGTATTGTATCTGCTGCTCCTGGAATTTGTTAAGGATATATTGACCTGGCTACTTTAATACCTAATCTCTAGAAATGGTGAGAATCAATTTGTCAATCAATTTACATCAGTACCATGATATTCAGGTCCTTAGTATTTCTCTCAACAATTCATCACAATGAAACATTTCCTTCTAGCTGGGAAAGACATCAGTGGAATGCTTAGAATACTACCAATTTATATTGCTCAACATTGTCCCTGCTCCAATGATGTCAGGAACTGTGCAGCCTACACTTCCTCCAATAGCATTGTAATAGGAACAGTGTGGAAATTATGTAAATTCTCTAAAGTTTTTTGGCAACAAAATCACTCTGATCTTATCTCTCAAAGTACTGAATTATGCACTAAAGCAATGGTACCAGGAGAGCAGTATTTTCAAGAACCGAAAATATCAAAGTCTGCAAAGGCCTAGGTGGAAAAATACCTGGCAGTTGGATTCATTTAGTTATGAGACCAAATGATTTGTACAATTCATGCTGCAATGGAGATCCCTGTGTATGGGGGCTGAAAGGTTACTACAACACAATGTAGTTAGTTTCAGGTATGCCTGGATTCAGCCTCACAAGTAGCAACTAAATAGCTAGATGCTAACAGACACAATTCATATGAGTAATTAGATCATGAAATCGATCAAGTGATGCCTGTTAAATGCATACTTGCTAATCAATTGTTGTAACATAAATGTAAACTAGGGCATGAAGTTGGGTGTAATACAACCAGTCCCCAAAGCATATGTGCCAAAAACCTTGTGCAAATGAAAGCTCTGCAGAACAAAAGGCTTACAGGGTGCCAAATATAATCTTAAACAAGTATGAGAAATTTCAAGTCCATCTATCTAATGCTGAGACTGAAGCCACTATCTGGAGCATAGCTGGAATGGATTACATCACTGGCAGTCTAGAGAGAGAGATTGATCATATCATGTCAAATGCGCAGTACCAGATCAAACAAGACATTATCTATCCATATGATAGAGTTGAATGCTCGGAGGGAGGTAGTTTGCTGTTACAGTGGTGCTTCCACCTTAGTCACTGCACATATATACAAGTACTTATTGATTCTAGGTACACGGCTGTAGTTCTTATGGTAATTTCTTTACGTATCTCCAAACAAAATAAGTTGGTATTCAATATAAATTGTACACGCAAATAGGTCACATGATTATACTCGATGCTGATGCTTCTATGAAGATGGCGACTGAATTGATTCGTGGTGTAAAGCAATACTGACAATACATATATTCACTCAAGATAATATATAGTTTTATTGTTAAGCCTTCAAAAGTGAATTTGTATTATTAATCTCCATACTTAAATAATATTGTAAAATGTATTTGTATAATTAATCTCGATGATTAAATAATATCTTGCAATGTATTCATATGATTCATCTCGATAATAAATGGATATTGCGCCATGTATTCGTATAATTAATCTGTACGATTAATCAATATTTTGAAATGAATTCATATATTTAATCTCAATGATTAATTAATATTAAGGATGGAATATTTTGCCTGTTGATGGTGCAATCTTGATTGACACGTATTATCACAACATCTCCCCCATCTCCTTCATAGTACTGGTGTTCAGATACTATCAGCAATATTACGTCTTAAGCGTAATCTCCTGTATTATCCACATCTTACCTGACTCTATCATAGTTACTAAGTCTATGCACCCAAAGTCATTCCAGAAAAGTATTGTTCTTCCAAGAGATGTTAATGAAACAATTGCATCTCTGTTTTGGTGTGTCCAGGATATTGTTTCCGCAGCTTCTTATTAGGCAAGTCTAATTTCTTCTTCTTTTTACAATTAACTGCTGATTTAATTGATCAATTGATTCAGCCTTGTCACATGCATCTCAAATGATCAGCAATATAATTGAGAGGTACCACTGCTGTGTCTGACTCGTAGTTGGACTCAAGTTCTACCAAGTCTTCTGATATTGTTGATTGTTGATCAAGATGTTCCTGCCTGATTTGTGCAGCAATATCCAACTTCGAAATATCTAACACTTGCACCAACATTTCTTCCTCTAATGGATTTGATAACGGCATAACAAGTAGGTTATTCATATAGTCCAAGGGGAATATCTTGTATAGTCGATAATAGGTTGATATCTCAGTAAACTGGATTATACTTGCCAGCCACCAGATACAGTGTGCTGCAAATAATAGATCATCTTTTTCAGAGTGATCCAGCGGTAAAGATAATGCAAACAGAATGGAGCCGTATTCATTATTGAACTTATGATCAGTCATAAGGCTGGGGAGCTGCGTACATTCCTAATAGATAATACTCATAGAGTTGAATAATAATAATGATAAAAATAAGAACGGAAAACAACAATAATATTTCAGCTTCTTCTTCGCAGGTAGGTATTGTTCGTGCTTGTTGGCCTACCCTTTCCAAAGCCGGAGCTTTGTCGTTGCTGTATAGTCTTTCTTGGGATGCTGAAGCATGTTCCCAAACCTTAGCAATGATCTCATCTGCCAAAACATGGAGTACACTTTTATTATGAGCCAGCCTCTATGATAGAGAACCATGCATCCCAAAGGTTATCGTGTTCTTGCATGATTGGTTCTAAAGTGTTACTCTCCCTCATGGGGCCAACATCCACAATAAGATTTAATCAAACATTAACTTCAACTAACATACCTCACAACTAGTATCTTTTGGATAGTCAGAACAACTCCGCTGCCTGACATGGTTATTTGGAGTGCTTTGTACAGATTGCTTAATAAAATAAGACACAACCTTCACCATATAGGCTATTTAGCTTATCTGTATCAGAGGCTTACGTGGCAACCCACCATTACTCTGCCAACATTTGATTTTGATGTACCACACCAGTATTATGACCTGATAGTAGTGTGCTCTACTTGTAATCTCACAGCCAGGGAGTCGGGAGCTCTGGGACAAGTCCCACATTGCAATCAATCAGACACACCATGCTCAGGCCGAGACTGTTCTCTTTGACTGGGGAATATGTAAGTGGTTCCAATCCCAACAAGGGGAAATGCTCGAAATCCTGCTTACTCGGATATTTGCTGAGGTCTACCTGACACGCCCATCTCATTAATGCAGTCGACGTGTCTAGTCCCACTTAGCTCAGTTTAGTACATGTGGTTGATAATAACTGGCACCTCGGCCTGAAGGCTTAGGCAAGGCCAAGATTATTTCATCATCAAAGCAGTTCAACCATAGTCTGTGAACTTTCAATGAATCCGCTAGTGAATGACACTTCACTAACCAATCGACATGAGGCTCGTAATCTCCTGCTAACAATCTTCCATGGAGACTTGCAACTTCTTAGGATAGGTGTTATGTACTCTGGTATTATAGACCCATATGTATATCCTGAAGATCACTAAGTACCAATACCTCTGCTAAGGGAGATTCCCTAACATCTGCATTCAAGAGCTTCCAAATGCTATGGAACCCCACAAAATTGATTGTTGATATCCACAGATACATCTGGTAAGCCATATGTCAGTAGCAATCCAGTGGATGAGTACTGGTAACACTTTTACCACTGACATTTATGAATGGCTATATATTGACAATGTGAAAGTGCAATTTCAAAATAGGAATACTATCTATTACATTTCACAGATACTCAAAGATAATAACTAGTATACTGGTCTTGACTCTCTGCAGGTGTTGGTGTTGTATCTTGCACTTCAAGGCTGGTACGATATTCACACTGCAAAAGTTTTGAATATACAGTCTCATACCTATACATTGCATAATATACTCAGAGCCCGGCTTGTATATCTCCAGCATTGTCCGGAAAGTGCATTTGGCCACCTTGTATCACAGCAGGTACATTATTTGAAAGAACCTCATGTCTGTGGTGTATTCTGAAGGATCCAATTACTATGACACAGGGATACATTAGAAGATTATAGATATCCCAACATTAACCTGCGAATCCAGATACATATTGACCTGGAGATGGTATACAAGGTTAGTGGATTTAAGGTCGAATATTAACAGAATGTACTTCTGGAAAGTATATCAATTTCATATCAAAATCAGCTGGGTATAACTGTCAACTATTTCACAGACCTACTCGGTTTCAGCATCTGGGAGTGCATTGGACGGTGGATGAAACCAATTCTAACCCATGGATTATGTCTGAGACTCATGACATGTTGGTCCAACAAATGGAAAGAGAAGGGGATGACCTTACTGACATTATCTAAGGACTCATTCTTTCTTCTCCTGTGTTATTTATTTGCTGTACATCACCAATTCAGATCCTCCAATTTCAGAAGTTCCTGCAAGCCTACACAATGAATTCACCACATCCAAGAGGTGCAAAAAGCTTTACAAATGGGTTTTACATTCTCAAGCTTAAGAATAGGTGGTGATAATCCAACAAAGTCCAAAGATCTCCATAGTTGGGATGATTGTATTAACAGGTTCATTCTGATTGTCAAAATGACAAATAAGCTGCATATTTTACTTCTCAGAGTAATACTTTGACTGGCACACTTGGTGCCAGAGACTGCTGTATCAGATACCAATCATTGCATACGGCTTATAACTTTCTATGTGCATCAGAGTGGTTACTGGATTGTATATTCATTGAAATAGCTGAAGTATGGTGCAAAAGAGTAAAATTGTGGTCTAATCGTACAATTAGATGCTGACATTAGACCACTGACTCCCAGAGTGTATTTCTCCAGTTTTGAGGTGAACCAGCATGGTATTGGGGATCCAGTCAATAGTTCCAATTGCTCTGAAATTTGATGAACATAATGGGTTGTTTTTGTTGTTGTCTGATGACAACTATATACCATTTAGGATGGTTCAGTATTCAGTTCCACAAGTTGGGTACCATTGTGGAGTACCTAAATGTAGTCCAAGAAAATCTAAAGGTACTTTGCTGTGTATCCAATCACCCTTCATGCATCTGAGATTATTTGACACAATTCACATTGAATTTCAGAGTTGTTGTGTTGTTTAGTTATGACTTTGATACAATGTTGCATTTTGTGGCTGCAGGAGAATACCTCCTGGCTGCTACATATTCCTAACACCCTTAGCTATACACATAACATATAACTAGAACAAAATTACAGTATAGCAGACTGCCACTTTCAATATATATATTGTATTATTACTAATTTATATCCAAGCCTACCATAGATTGCTTTGTTAATGCATACAATTATCAAACTACAGATAACATTGAACATTTATAAAATTCCCTTTGAAGATGTATAGCTAATTATATTTCTTACCACTATGGTAATATTTAGATTAAGTATCAAATTAATTATTACAATCAGAAGATTCTCTAATATATTCACCATTATTCAATACTCAGTGCCCGGTTGCTTTTGGATTATCATTCCACAGGTAACTTTACAATACTGAACTATTATGTATAATACCTACTGAAATTAAACTTACTATTATCAAATATATTAAAAACTACTAACAGAAGCATTTAACAGCTGAAAAAGTTACAATATATTATATACTCTAAGTAGTAAGCCTATAACATTTTGAATAGTTATTCTAAGTAGGTATGTACAGTATAGAATACAGTAATTTTTTTTAAATTTAATAGCTATTTTACATAGATATTGAATAAATTTTCCATAACCAGATTAATATTAATCAATATAACAATATCATGTAATTTACTGGCATTATTAATTGTCAAGCCAAGCCATCAAACTACTAACAGCATATATTATTCAAAAAAATATATAAAATTTCAATATTAAGATTAATATTTTATCTACTTACACACAATTAAATTAAGTATTAGAGAAATGTATAATTATATATACTGTTAATTACAATTTCCAAAATTGAAGATTATTGTAAATAAACTGTAGATAGAATATTTCACTTAATTCTCATATATAAACTATGTTCTTGATTCAGTAGATATCTGAATTCACATAGGCATCCAGGAATTGATTTTCCTTTGTATAGTCTATTCTATTATATCAGCAGTAAAAATCAATAAGCTTTTGAATCTAGGTATTTGATATTCTCGTGTATACTCTAGACTGTATTCACTCAATGCAGTTCAGAATTGGAGTAACATATTGGATTGTACTGTGTATCTCTAATATTATGAAGAGTGTGTATACTGAGATAACTGACTCATATACTTTGAATATTATCATTGCAAGAGTCAGTACATAGGTATGTTACTGTCCACTTAGGCAAATATTGTTTTCTTCTGTATAATGTTAGAATATCTATCTGGTCTAATTTTGCCAATCTAACAATATGTATATCACAGAAGTTTCAAACAAGTACTGTATATACACCATGCAACCCAGCTAAATTATAAATCTAAAAAATAAATTAAGGTTAGAACTGAGTGAAAGCAAAGCCGCTGTTCTGGAGTATTCTCTTGGTCACGTACTCATATCAATGACTTCAGTGCATAGAGCATATGACGCTTATGTGAACTGTAAACAAACATCACATTTTTCAACGGATTTGCCGCATGGTACATATTTCTTGGTAACTTCATAACATCACACGGTAACACCTGATTCACCTGTATAGCCCACCATAATCTTTTATGGCGATTCACTCAGCAAGCAATCGTTTTCTCCCGAAAAGCGAGGATTTGCTGCCTGAGTTTCGGATGTGTATGCTCGTCGGATAGATGTTGTGAACTGAGCTTTGGCGCAGTTTGTTCCTAATGCTTGTTTTCCCGTCGCAGTGGAAATGGCGGGAGTTGACGAATCAGGTTCTAGTTGAGAAGTATAAGGATAATATGATAATATTCGGAAGATGATTTCTTCAATCCGCGACAGCGAGCATTTCAAAACATCAGGATACTCATAATCTCCCCACCCTATATCGACAGAGAGATGTTCAAACATTACCATCACCGAGGCGGTACTGATAGATCACCCGTTGTTACCGCAGAGTGTACGGCCGGCGCAACAATGATAAGGTAGGCACACTGGACTATTGTGCGATATTGCCGGAAAACCGTTCCAGTGTTGGCTTTAATGAGGATACCCCCATCTCTGAAGCAGTATTTAGTAGATGGCCGGTATTTGGAACCATTGGCTGAGTTGTCAGGAATGTTCAATAGTGAGACTGAGCGTGAGTTAGGATTATAGATTACTCTATGAAGCATTTACGACTTAAGTAGAGAAGAAATGGCCAGATATACAGCCGAAGAATGTTACTCTCTTGGTAAATCTCCTGTATCCTCAGCCTTGATTAAAATACTGACGCTCGTTACAGGGCACCTTGGGTGGGAGATCTAGAGGGGTTGACAGAGCACGAGGGATGTATGGTTAAGCGCGATGTTATATATAACTGCTCGTAATGGTTGGTGGGATTGTTTCATACTTTCGTTTCTTCCGCTACTGACTAGCCTCTGTTTAGTGTATTACCTGATCCCCTATTACTTACTCGTTAGACTGTTATCATAAATCTCAATTTAGACTGCCTACCTTGGGTTCTGCTCTTTGAATTCGTCCCATTCACGAGCTTTGATCGTCTCACGATCTACTTTCTCCCAATCATCCTCATCCAGTTCTTGTCGTTCACCGGATTTCTCACTAAGAATCGTCAGTACCCGAGAAGGCATTAAGTAGATGCAATACAAACCCTCCGCCTTCTATCATACCCCCTCTCTTTTTCTCCTCTTCTAGAAATTCATTGATGGTCATCGTCGGTAGACTGTGACTGGTTTGAAACACTCTGTCCTTCACTTTCTGCCGTTTGTTGACTAGGGTGAAAGGACGCAGAGGCTTGCCGTCTTGAGTTAACATAGATCCGCCGTTGATATGATTGGCAATTTTATCAAGCTTATCATTGTATCCGTCGCTTTTAGGTCGGTAACTCCTGATGTCATGATCCTGCTGCTTTATTATGGACTCTTCAAACTGGAGAGGCGCCTTGACCAACATATCCAGCTCCAGAACAATAATTTCAAGAGCCTGGATTGTCTGCATTATTGCAAGTTTTAACGATGCTTTGTGGTACAACCGAATATCTTCCTCCTGTGCATTGGGATTGCGTGCAAGGAACTATTGGTGCGTGGGTTAGTCAAGATTGACAGATAATGACGGGACACTCGGGCACTCGCTATACCTGTATCTTCGACTTCAGTTCCTTCTGTATTTTGAACTGTGCTATCTTTGCATTCCTCCTCGGTCCTGGGTCAGGTAGAAACACGGAAACGGACCTCCCAATCACTGCAATCCCCGCTGCAGACCTCTCTACCGGTGTGACTAGGTTGTAGGCATCGCAGAGTGTAATGAATTCCTTATAAAGCTCCATCGAGCGTTGTATCACTGCTTTTCTATCAAGCGACTGTACCTTCAAATGCAGCTCCGCAATGCTAAACGGGATGATTAAACACCTGCACTGGTGTTAGGAGTCTAACTTGCCTCCTTTCAGACTCCGATGGAGTAGAGTACCTCATATCAGAAGTTGCAAGATCATCCAACGATTCGTTCAAACTGAACACGGACGCCCGCGCTACAATGTCCTTGCACCTCTCGTACATTGCGATGGCAGAATGGAGTTTTGTCTGATATTCGTCGCTGTTACTGTCTGGGAAGCTGCTGAGTTCGTCCTTCCAGGCATCAGCAGAATCAAGAAGTGCTCTTAACGAGCTGTGTTCGGTGTCTTCAGACATGGTGGGGGTGTAGCGTGTCGTTGACTTCGACTTCGGTCAAAATACCTGTGTAGCCCTACTACACCACTTTACTAGGGGCGCCAGACGCGTGACAAGATTGGAGTTGAACAATCTTCATTGTTAAATGTACTAAGTGCTCCTCAATGAATTGCCTCTCACAGATTGCTTATAGTACTTGAGTAATTACTGGAAACTGGATACTTGTACTACAGACTAACAATTGATATTTTAAAAACTGAAGGTAAAACACTTCATGTAGTGAATATTTTCATTATTACATATCATTGGTATTAACATCAATACCCATCAAATTAGCATATACATAATGTCAAAAATCTACAACAGATTCTGGTAATAATAGAAACATAGATAATGATAGGTTGCTTTTTAGTTTAGTTGAGAATGTGCCATCAAAACAAGTGATAATGTGAGCCAATCTCATATAATTACAGTTTCAAATAGGCACAACTAATGAATACTGTCTAATCACTAATATAACTATATATATTGCAAGATATTATTGCAATTTATACCAATAATACATTATTTCAGAGTGAATTAATCTTTGGGTATTTATAAATTACTACTTAGTTATAAAATATTTTTTAACATATCTACTTATACTAAGAACTGATTTACCCAAAAGATTGATGGCACTATCAGATGATTCTTTACTTTGTCTGTAGATCAGATATGTGAAAATAGTATTTCTCTAGAAATATAAATATATTAAGAGTCTGTTTACCATTGCTATATAATACAAAGTACTATTACAAATTTGTATATTATATATACATAGACTTCAGTGTTCGCAATATGCAGCTACCATGAAGCATTCTTATTGGTGAACTAGTAGCATATTCCAAACTACCCTAAATGTTGCTACTTGAATTAACAATTTTCCACCAAGTTGTATTCCCATGTCTTGGATCAATTGCAAAGTATTCTGTATATGAAGTATGAATAACTATGCATAATTTTACCTTCCTGTCTCTGATATATGTAATCTGTAATACTTGTTGTATTGCTTTAGTTTTAGCCAAAAACAATAGTGAAAGTAAATTTTTTGGTATAACAGCAACCTGAATATTGGAAATACTGTAAATAGAAGGCTGTGAGGGGGATGTATACATAGTTACATACAGTTTATAAATAGAAAACTGTGTAATCAGACTGAAACTGACAGACTAATCTGAGGGGAAGCTGTATATTTTATCATTTTGTATGCCTTATAGTAAATATTACTTTTTTGGACTTACTTTATATTCATGGCCTTGCTGTCCTTGCTCAACTGGTTGCACTAACTCATCTTGACTGCTCCAACTCAACAGAAAGAGTATAATTAGTGGATGTCTGCTAGGTAATGCCTTTTGTATAAAAACATTAACTAATCCCAACCATTAGACATTACCCACCTCTCAACTTACATTTGAATAAAATAATAGATATGTATTACCTAAGTTCCATTAAGTACTGGTGTATGTAGAATAACAGAATGGAATTTGGATCTAAATGGATACATTTACTATCGAACTTAGCTTAAGGTCAGTGATGAAAATATTTCAAATCATTCATCTCTCAATGATGATTTATGGGTTTATAAAGGTATATCTGTTTATACAAATAGTAATACTGTAGTGCCCTGTCATAATTGAAATTGGTTATTGCGTTGATCAATCCAGGTGTATTATTTTTAACTCATATCAGAGAATTCACATTCAGACTGTTAATGAAATTGATACAGATATACATCAATAATAGTCCAATATTATATCAACTGAAAGATCTATCAATTTAACTGGATAATGAGATATACTGTTGAAGTTTAATTCTGATAGTGGATAGTGTAAGATTAGTATATATCAGCTATAAAATTCTTTCAGTATAAATGTTTACCAGCCTTTAACAATTGACTTTAGGTATATTATGCATTTTAAGTTAAGAGAAATATAGTAGCACTCCCTATTCCAAACAATTAGAAATTGGATGGACAATATGATTAAACTCTTCCTTATATGAACAATTGAGTTTCATTGATAAATGGCACTGACAAATACAAGAAAACAAGCCAGGCAAACAATATGTCAATAGAAGCAGATTATTGAGCTAACTATACCTAGAATAGTAAATACTTAGTTACCTCAATTCCAGTTTGCTTACAGTGGCAACTCTGGAGAAATCTATAAAATGAATAGAATCTACAATTGGGCATTTATACGAAATAAGAACAACAAAAGTATTACCCAATATATACCATATCACAATCAGAGAACATCATTGTATTAAAACTTCACGGAGATCTACATGGAGTGAAGTTTAGAATGACCATGACCATGACAATACAATAAAGGTAGATTATTAATACATACTGAAATGGAGCTTGGAGCTATATATTGGCTTTAGCATCAAAACCAGTATCTATACCAATACCAATACCAATACCAACACCCATACCAGTACTGCTACTAACTCTGCCAGTGATACCAATTGAACTGAAATGAAAACATCTCACTGGTACTTGATAACTTGAAAATAACTTGAAAATAATAATAAAGACAACTACACTCTAATTGGTTGGAGAATTACCTATAATGACAACAATATCAGTGAAATGTGTTATAGTTGCTAGGAGACCCCAGGAGGGTATCAGAGGAGGCAGAGTATAAACTTACAATTGTAAAATTTGAAAGAAAATCAAATACAAGAAAGGTATATTAGTCAGCCTTCAAATTTACTTCAATTACTAATTACAATACAGAGAGCACAATGGGCTTGATTGGAATCAGTTTCAAAGCATATCAGAGTACTAGAGAAACAGTTTAAACTATTACAATCAGTTCCCCAACTATTTCAGCAATTTAGACCAACTTGAAGAGATGTTTTGATTGTTAGAGAGCTCAATCTGGAGGAATGGCGATATTCTATGAGAGTCTCTGGATCTACATGCAGTAATACATTATCCTCTGGAGCAAATATAATCAAAGAATTATTGCACATTACAAATTTCTATATTATACTACACCATCCAACATATTGTTAAAAATCTTATTTTTTGCTTCACTACATCAAGGAATCAAAGAAAAAGATGACTGATCACCCAACCAATACTTTGTAGAATAACACAGTAACTCAACTACATGAGCAAATACTATCAACCAAATATGATGTCAATATTTTAAACTAGATATTCCATCCTATTAAGATCCACAAATGGAAGATTACACTGCTAGTCAACTGTGTACAGCTTGGGAAGATATGTCATGTAATTATAGATAATCAGTACCTGAGAGGGGGTGAAAATGAATTTCAATATCATTTGGCTTAATTTGGGATATTTGACAAAGGTGTTACACTACTTTAGCTTGCGGTGAATCAGAATAGAGTATGAAAGGCAATACTATATCTTCAGGTGAGAAAGGTGTGTACAATAAGAAAATACCAAGTGACAGATGGAAAACACTGCAAGCTCATAAGGAGTACAACAGATTATAGTATTGAGCAAAATTACACAAAGTAGTGTCAATGCAGGCCAAGATGTACTAATGTAGTTAGAGGAGCCACTATCCCAGTAGAAGATAACCATATGGGGAGGGAGAGGTAAATATATAGTAGCCAACCACCAGGTAATTGTTAAGACCAGTTCCATCCACTGTAGAAAGTATTTCTGGGAAAGGGTACAAATTACCTCAATATTCACCTTGAGAAAACATAACTGCAGCCATCTTTCTAGTGTAGGGTTAACAGGCAGCAGGAGTGGAACATGACTATCAAGCTGGTCTGCCTGTAGACAGAGATAATTAGTGGCCTGTAATACTGTGAATTGAGTGCATATAGAATGATCAAAACATACAGTCAGCTTCTTCCTGTGCAATATTCAGCTAGCACAAAATGAATATCTGGGGAGGTTAGGGCCAATTTTTGTGGGGCAATAGATTGAATGAACTGAGCTATGGTAGGCTTATGCTCCAAGTTATTGGCAGTGAAGAAAAATTATTGAACAATAAAATACAGTACTTCCATTCAGGTGAATGACGATTTTTTAGCTTCAATAACCATTACACTATAGGTATTGTTTCACAGGAGTATCTGAATCTGCATCTCAACCTCTGTTTCAAATTGCAATTCATATCAGTAACTACAGAAATCAGTCTCACTAGCACCATCCATCTATTATCTTTGAACACTACACACCTCCAATTTTAACTTTGTATATTTTGTTCCTTAGTCAATTAATGAAAGTCTAATAAAGAAATAATAACTAGAATCTAATACTTCAGCTTGTTGTGGTTGCGGATCTATAGTTCATTCTACATTGGTATTTGGTAGCAGCAGGGCCTGGGTAGATGCAAGATGAGACTTGAATAATTTATTGACAGTTGCCTTTTGGTATTTATGTATTGAAGGTAATATGATCTAGCTGGTTTCTGGAAACACGAAGTGCATGGTAAATAATGACTGTATGGGCAAGGCTTTATTTATGTATCAGTGACATAATTGTTGTTTCAAATATCCTTGCCTGCCACTAATGTTAGCAACTGTTCCATATTTGGATCTGGCCGGTTTGATAGGTCTGAGTGGCAATGGCCTTACCACATCAGAAATCGATGATTTTTTAAGCGAACTGCCCAATTAAGTCCACCAATATTGATCAGACAATTTACAGCTTGGTAAGTGAATTATGTAGCTTTGCTTGGCGCATCTTTTGGTGGTCTCCAATTTTCGATATCTTCAAAACTCAGCAAGCGATGGTGCAAAAACATGGTTATTGGGCGAATAATCACTGTATTTTCAAGGCTGGTTGCTGAGTTTTGACGATATCAAAAATCGGAGACCACTAAAAGATGCACCATGGAAAGCTGCATAATTCACATACCAAGCTCTAAATTCTCTGATCAATATCGGGGGACTTAATCAAGGCAACTGTTTGCCAAAAACCGGAACCAAAAAGGCTAGTTCCGGGTTTTCTTCGTCCCGCTACAGTCGAAATGGTCCCAAAATGGAACTGTTGCTAACACCACCTGCCACACTTGATTTAGAAGTCAAACCTCATGTTGGTAACCCCAATTATCATCTGCAATGTTACAAGACACAGTGCACCATCAATAGTATTGACTCTTATAATCACCAATCATGAGATTCATATCGTTATTAAGTAATATTATTACAATAAATGAGGATATGAATATCAGTGATTTCGCCCAAAATACATACATCCAGAGTCAGATCTTAATGTTTCAATTTACATTGAAAATATATTGTCTTCTTCAATATGTATCCTTACTGAAGATGTATATAATGCTTTCTCATCAGGCGGGCCATGAGATCCACAATAATCAAGTGATGTTAGAGTTGTTGAATATGGAAAGATAGTACATAAGGGTAAATACAGTAGAAAACTACAAAATCCAACTGAAAAATAGATCAAGCATGGTGCTAGGAGTTGATGAGAATGCAATTTGAGGCAAGTTATGAAAGAGTTCACAAGTGGTGGTTTTTGCAGTTCATAATTATCTAATGGATACCAATCCATTATTGTGAATTACAAATTCTCAGTTATATCAGAATGAATGCATTTCTAATACTGAATGTTAGCAGTGCTATCAAGTACATTATTGATATACTAATTTGAGACTAGTTTGAGACAACATACCATGGACTGAACCCAAAATACTTAAATAATGCATGACATTACAATAGTTCTAGCATTGATAAACCTCTAGGGCCTGCCACACGGATATCTGAAAAACTGAATCATAATGATTGCCTCTTGATATGCCTTCTCCAGAGGTATTATTTATACATGTAGTTCCATTATAGAAGATGACTACTTAGCATAGAATACTTGCTATATTGCCATTGTGCAGAACTTAGACAAAGTTGGAAGCTCATGAGAGGTGACAGTTGTGTAACAACATTTGTAACTGAGGTTATTATGGATAGTGGGATATAAATTTCCATATAGAGTATATCCATTGAAAGGACATACTAGATTCATAATTTTCTAATGTTTTTGAATTCTCAAGCTATTGTAGTAGCCAATAGGATGAGATCAAGGGCATAAGTTTACTTTAATGCATTTTTCTGGACCTTATTTGCAGGACAATCTCACAACTTTATTACACTTAACATAGAAAAGATAGAATATTGGTATATTATGGATACACACAATACATATAAAGAATGGTTTGGTATTATGAAGATTTATGGGTAACGTAATAGATTCAAGATCATTTCAATACCAAGATTGCTAGCAAATATGTTATAAATATATGTAACAAACAGTGCAGTATTCGAAACACAAACTCAATATAAGTCTCTATGCTACAATGTTCATTCATCATAAATAGTGGAGTTGTAGACTGTATTGAAGATAACAGTGATATGTAGTAGGGCAATAATACATGGTGGGCACATTATTAATCGCATGCAGATGAGATGATTGAATGCCATGTCTGGACATGCAGCCTTACCATACAATGACAGTCTCTTGCACTCATCGATGTGGTCAGATCTGAACTTAAGCCAACATGATAATTTGGACTTTGTACAATCTTCAGACATGAAAGTTGTCTTTAACCTCAATGTCAGTATAAGATTCATTACTATTTTAATCCTTTTATAATATGCAGTGTGTATAAGTTGCAAGTCGCCTACTGAGTTGCTGAGCAGAGACTGCCATTTAGAATCTCTTGTATGGAGTGCTCTTGGTGGAAATTGCATCAAATCTTCTGTTTGACAGTATAGTATTTCAAGGCCCTATGTTACAATTCAGTCACAATTTTGTTGAGTCTGTATTACAGATGTTGTAAACCCAAGGCTCTTTGAAGAAATGTGGTATACTGGTGAGCAGGAATTGCCAGACATTAGTAGAGTCATGGAGCAGAAACATCAGCAAGATGGATTTTAGTCACTGGGAGCCTCCAGGAGTGTGTGAGAGGAGGCGGAGTGCAAACATAGAAGCAAAAATGTCAGGAGAGAATCAGACCCTACAAGGGCATTCCAGCTGGCCTCCAGAGTAACTTGGAGCTCCAAATACTGGTATGGGAGCACCATGGGAGCTGTGCTACATTGAGGAACCCAAGAAAATGGTGAGTGATTCAAAAATGAAAGCAGGTAACACCAAAATAATAACCCAACTAAGCAATGGAATGCTATCAATCAAACATGGTGTCAAGGTCATCCACAAAATTTCGCATCTCTTCAGGGCCTACCAATGCATGAACAAACAATTCATCAACTGCGCAAAGAAGCTGGAGCCACGAATTGTATTCAAGAATGATTTGGGCCTGGCAATTGTGTGAGATTGAATTCGAATGTTGTTTGGCTCGATTAGTGAGATCCAAAAGCTTTGAACTGACATGTTAGCTACCTGTGAATAAAAATGGAGCTTGAATGGCAATATGATGAATTGGGGGGGAAAGTGGTGTGTGACCAGGAATGGAGGAGTGCCTGATGGGGGCGTACAGGGTGGACAAGGGGAGTGCAGATGGTCATGGAGGAGTGCAGAATGTAATTGAGGAGAGCAAATCTAGGCAAAGGAGCACAGATGCGGAGTGAGGAGTGCCAATCAAGCGGAGCCGCCATTCATGCTGAACAGCACTGAAGGGGGCAGGGGGTGAAGAGTCTGGAATGAAATAGAGGCACTTCTAATCAAGGTTGAGGAGAAGATTGGGAAGTGACAATTTTAGAAGAGGAATGCTGACAGAGAAGGGGGCATGGGGCGCCGAATGACATGTTGAAGTGTGAAACCAGTCTGTGGAGTGCTGATGGGGATTGGGGAGTGCCTAGCAGAGCGGAGGAACACAATGTGTGGGGGGGGGGGGTATGAAGCTGCCTACCAATGTCTGATTGATTAGAGCAGTGGCTTCTGCAGTAATACAATCTATCACAATGGAGGAGCAAAATTTACGTCGATATTCATCTTGAGAAAAAGTAGG
>Ga0307515_10009531_pt1 | contig 18753 bp, 13 predicted proteins | sample 17_EM_MG_FD_194513 | JGI IMG/M metagenome (GOLD analysis project Ga0307515, IMG submission 194513) | Populus trichocarpa ectomycorrhiza microbial communities from riparian zone in the Pacific Northwest, United States - 17_EM | ecosystem: Host-associated > Plants > Roots > Unclassified | place...
TGGATTGGTCTTGCTCTGCATTTGGAGATTGATTCTCCTTATCCTCAGGCGCCGATGCTCTCTCTGTTTGCGGGTCTTGTTTAGCCGTTTGGAACTGGGTAGTCTCGCTAAGAGGATGCGTAGGCATAGCGAATTGAGGCACCTGGTCGCCACCATCATGACCATGCCGAGCTCGTTTCTCCCGTCCATCAGCCTGTGTAATACGCCCAGATTCATCTTCCTTGTCTTCAGCTTCCTTGACAGGCTGCTGTGTGTTGTCTGGTCTGATAATTGGTACAGCCTTAGATCTTCTTGCAGGCTTAACGATATCATTAGCATTCAAGTTGAAATTTCCGAAAATTCGAGAAGAGCTATTGCCACGAACGGGGGCGGACGCGCTTGGGGTAAATCCAGGGCTCGCAATCGATGGACTAAATGCTGGAGCATCTGGCTTGAAGGTCGGTCCTTTCGATAAGAAGTCGAAATCGCTCCTTGGAAGGGAGGATCCACTCATCCCAACAGGTTTAAAAGCCGGGGCGGCAACGTTAAAGCCAGTGCCCAAGCCATCCAGGCTAGGCTTGTTGCTTCGAGGTACTAATGCGTTTCCTTGGCTAATAGGTTTGCTGACAGTAGGCTGGAAGCCAAACCCAGAGGGTGCGAAGTTACCAGGGCTGAAGGAGGCAGCTGGATTAAATCTGAATTCCTTGGCTTCAACATTAAGCTTTAACGTTGAGGATTTCGAGGTATGCTTGTTGTGAATAGGTCCCGGCTGACTGAAAGACAAGTTTGAATCCACTCGACTATTACTCGCTTGAGAAGTGCTCTTAGAATGCCGTTTCGTTGCGTCACGTGTTTTGCCTTCTTCCAGACTTGGATTTGTAACTTCCGATATGTTTGTCTTCGCATCATCGCTCAAGTCGCCACGTTGGCTTTCCGTAGCCTGAGAGTTATATCCCAAGGAAACGGGCCGTTGAGGCTTTGTTAAAGAATGGGTTCTAGTATGGCGTTGTGGTTGTTGTATCACTTGCTCAATTGGTCGTGGTTCCTCCCAGGCAGAGCTGTTAGCATGGGGATTCGGTGATTTGATATTCTCTGCCATCGAATCCTGACCACCAAATCGAGACTCGGTGCTGAATTCGCCCCCTTCCTCAAGCTGCTTGTCAATGGCATGTTCGAGGTGATATTCCGCATCACGGATTTCCCGTTCGAGGTTTTCACTGATATTATGGCGATGGCCACGAGGAGTTGGAACAGCGATTTGTGGCCCAGCTTGATTAGCTTGTTTTATCTCAGCCACTTCGTCTTCCTCAGCCTCATCTTCAGGGACCTCTGCAAGGGTAGATGCAGGCCGGAGATTGAGCAATTGCTGCTGCTGGTGTAGTATTTGAGACTGGAGTTGCTGTTGTTGCATCTGAAGCAAATAATCTTCCTTTTGTGGGAGGGGTAACTGATTCTGCCTGAAGCCAAACGGCGGTATAGGTGATATGCCATCTCCAAGATCTGTCCTATTGAGCGGCAATGCTGGCGATCCACCGCGCGCACCTTGCGGACCAAGGTACTGCTGTGGTGACCAACCGGCAAGACTGGGTGGTGTAGGCTGCTGCTGCGGGAAGTTGGCCGGTGATGTGAACGTAGAATGCCTATGCATATGCATGTTAGCGCGAGGATTACCGAACGGCGAAATCGGAGAAGCAATCGATCGCGTCGAAGTGTGGCCTGGAGACGGTCCATGCGGAAACGTCCCGGATAGAACACCGCCATGCTGGCCCAGACGTTGACTACCAGCCGACGAAGTTGGCAGAGGTGGCGAGAAAGGCAGAGCCGGATACTGAGAGGATGCTTCACGAGACATTGGAATCTCTTCTTCTTCGCCACCTATGCTCACGCCAAGGGCACGCAGCTTCTGCTCCATGAGGTAATTGACGTAGGCCTCCCATTCAGACTTATTTGGGATTCGCACTCGGAATGGTCCACTGTTCCGCTCCTCCTGATAGTCACTATAATCTGGAAAGATACTCCGATTTTGCCCAAGATACTCGGAGGCAGCAGCATCATTCCCATCCCTCCAATGACCAAACCCTCGAGTATCATAGCCGGCCTGCTCAAATCGATGCATTCGAGCAGCAACTTCTTCTGAGCTGAGTGGCGGCGGCGGATAGCCAGGTGTACCCCTTGGAATTTCGGCTGGGAAGGAGATGCAACAAGTCTTCCTTTTCCACGTAACTCGCTTCGGTGGACGAGGTGCCTGAGGGGATTGCACAGGCCCCGGTGTTAGTGGCTTGGGAGAAGGTTCCCTGGCAGGGTTTGGGGAGACGGGAGGTCCATCTTCCATGGGCGGAGGAGGCAAAGGCTTGTCTGCAGATATTGGACTTGGCAAGGACTGTGGTCCTTGACTTGTTGACGTCTTCCGCATCTGCGGAGCAGCCGCGTGCCTCGAGGCCATCATCTTGCCAAGCGTTTCTTTTTGGTCTTTGCTAAAGTAGGCCCAGAAATCTTGCTGCTTCAGGGTCAAGTTGTTCTTCCTTGACTTATGCCCTTTCCTTTTGTTTTCAGTCTGATGGCCAGGTCTATCCTCTTGTCCCTGCTCAGATTTTTGTGCCGCTGGCTCACTTTTGGTGGATTCGTCACTCCACTCTCCAGCCAAAAATTGCCGGACCCAATCACCAGTTGGCCCGTTCAGAAGCTCTTCCGGTGGCGAACCCGATGCGTTGATAGCAGGTGGCCGAGGAGTCGCTTCTGGTGCACCTGTTCTAGACGTGAATGTCGACTTCGTAGGCGTTACAGCTTGATTGACAGGCAGTCGAGATGGAAGAAGGTGATCAAGGCCGAATCTATTTGGAGAGTCGTCTTCTAGTAGCCGAGACGGGAGTAGATGGTCAAGCCCAAACTGGAAATTCGAAGAGTCCTCTTCAAGGTCGTCACTCCCAAAAGCCGAATGCCCTCGCAGTGTAGAACCTACGTTGAACCCCGGCGGAGGGCGTTGATACGGAGACCCCCAACTCGCAGTATAGTATGTGCTATCAGTTGCTTGGTGTCTCGCAACTGTTGACGGAGTCCGCGGAATACCACCAAGGGCTGCTAAAGAAGGGAGCGGAGGCAGTTCCGGGCTTGAATGGCCCAGGGTTTGGGTTGGAGAAGGGAGTGCTGTCCACAGAGTCTGTGCCGGAGAGGGTACACTACGCGCCTCTGCGGGGCTATCTGCTTCACCTTCCTGCAACAAAGCAGGCGGAGGCGATGAGGGCAGGGTAGGTGAAGATGTGGTGATCCGTCGAGCTTGCATTCAACATTTAACGCCGCGTCCTGTATTTCTTGACGGAAAAACGCGCACCTTCCACGATTCTAACTCGTCGAGCGAGGCTATGGTCGCTCGTTCTAGAGAACACGAGGCTTTAAGTCCTCTGGATGCAAGCAACGCGTCCGGAGGCTGTGAGGAGAGTGTTGAGGCGGAAAGCCGGGTTGTGACGCGCTAGAAATGTTTACAAAAGAAAGGATGTACAGGCCTAAAGGAGCGACATAAGGTTGGGAGACAATGTACAAGGCGCCGAGGACGTGTTGATACTGCGAAGCACCATAGCGAGTCGTGGCGGAGAGGGGGCGTTCAGAGAGTGTGCGGCAGCTTCGCCAGAGAAATGTTGGCAATTGGAAAGGAGAGCGTGTAGTCAGCAACCGCGCGACCGATTGGCTGCGACACCTGGCCATCCCGCACGTTTTGCTGGCTGGGCTTAGCTGCAGGAGGTAGCACCCTGAGCAGGAGTCGATAAATGAGGCACAGAGGGTGAATGTCGTGATACTTGAGATGACACAGCTCACCTCCTTATGCATCTGCTCTAGTATGTACGCCACTCAGAGGGTAATCTACCCCATCGCGGGCATGCGGGCGATAAGTATTCCAGAGTTTCGAAGGCCAATTCTTGTCACAAAATCGTAAAAAATCATCGGAAATCACTTAAATTTCTGTCCAGTTACGCATAACTGTAAGTGTGGAGCCTCCTTCTGCAATAGGCATGCATTACAAGAACTTTCGGAGGCTTCTACAAAGCCTTAGAAATAATACGGAACAGTGTTGCCCGTCGAGCTCCGATAAAATGCCCCAAGTAATTTGTGTCTAGAGTTCAATTCTTACCCTCTTATACTAACGTCTTGAAGGCCTTTGATTATCTCCCAAGCCCTTCAGTATTCTTCCTCTAGACAGATACCTCGAGGTAGTAGCGCATACGCTGAAGGGCAAATACCGTCTCAGTCGCGAATTTCCCACAGCAATACAGGATTTGGAGGTTGATACATGATATATGTCCCAAAACCGGAGACCGACTAAAACCTTCCTTGGAATACATGGAAAACCGCCAGGCCAGACTGAGCAAGCACAAATGGACACAACACAGTGGCAAAGCCTGGGCCTGGAAGAACAAGTAACTAGGGGCTAGCTGCGGCTTCAGCTTTGGCTTTGTACCCGTAGGAGCTTTCAAAATCGCGGTAATATCGCGTCTTGTCCGCAGCAGCCATGTCTTCGTATTTCTAGATTCGGGGAGCATAAGCCGTCGGTGTTGGAGCTTTGAAGGGAGTGAGTGCGGCTTACCTTCTTCTCGCCTGCGCTAAGTGCTCTGTACTCCGAGGCCATGAGCTTTGTAGCTTCAATCAAGGGGATGTCCTTGAAGTCGCCGGATTCACGACGCTCTATCATGAAAAATAATATTCCATTTTTGGGAGATTTAGCCTGTCGATCATCTTCAATCCGTACAACTTTGCTACCAGTCATTTTGTGCTTGCGTTTAAGGGCTAGGCGCGCGAAATTGGCATCACGAATCTGTTGAGGCGTATGCTTTAAGACCCATGCCTTGTACTCAGTCTCGTTAGCGGCTTGATTCTGATTTGCAAGGTGATTGTAGTGCTGCGACTCGGTCAGCAAGACTCGTGCGATGTCAGGGCTAGTGTTTCACTGCCTCGTATACTAACCTCCCTCTCAGCCGGGGTGAAGTCCTTGTAAAACTGGGCCAACTGTTTCACACCTTCAAGATGCTTCTGGCCGTTGCTCACCGCCTTCTTAACATTCTCCGCTATGTAAACAGTCCATGCAGTGTATGGGCGCTTCTTAGGTTCTGCGAGGGCCTTCCTTTTGAGCTCGTTGAGCTCATCCCTAGCCTTTTTGGCAGCAGCTTTCTCCAGAGCTTTCTCTGAGAGGGGCTTCTTGACCACCTTTGCCTTTGCCTTTACCTTTGCCTTTGCCTTCTTTTTTGGCGCAGCCCTTCTTTTCGCAGCAGTCGTCTTTTTCTTCGGCGCGGCCTTCTTCGGCGCGGCCTTTTTTGTGGCTCTTGTCTTCTTCACGGTCGTCTTTGCTCGAGTAGTCGTCGTCGCAGGTTTCGTTTTCGCCGTGACATAGGATCGGCGGTGTATGGCGGAAGAGAGCTTATACGCATGAGAAACGGCACAAATTGAGGTGGCTTTGTGAGTGATGGCGGCTCGGTGGATTAATCGGGTGAGCTGCGACAGGTCGTGTGTTGATGTTTTGGGTACATCGGCTGCCAGGCGGCAGAGAAGGCCGCGGGCCAACATGAGCGATATAAAATTCAAAAGTCGACACTATAAAGGAATGCGACCACACTTCTTTGCTTAGCAGGCTGTTTAAGGAATGCGGAGCGCGGCAGTGGGGGACGGTTGCGCGTGAAACAAGCTGCAGTGTAGCGGAGGTTGGGCCTTCGTATTGGATAAATGAGTGTGGGATTAGCCGAGTGGCGTAGAGCTTGTCATGCTATCCCTTAACCGTCCATAAAGCAAGCGGTCCGTGCGGAACACCAGATCAGAACAACGCGTATAGGCTGTATAGATTTGATCAATACAAACTATCAACTATGCCTCCCAATTATACTCCCAATGATATAGACCTCGTTCAGCCGACCCAATATAACGCTCAGCCAAATCGTGCCTCGAAAAAGCCTCCCCCGGAGCCTTGGCCGTTGCCCGATTTCGAACCTCTCGACATCAGCTGTATATTCCTGAGCACGGTAATTTTAATGCATTGATTTGATTAGTAAATCCTTATCGATAACATGTGGACGAATTTTGGCGGGTTAAGGCCAAGCTTTATTTCTCCTTAAAACTCATATTAAACTATTCTTTCTATAATATATACTTTTAAGTAGAATAAATCTTAACAAGAATGTATAAATAGGTAATAAGTAGATAAATATATAGGTAAGTTTAATCTATAATATCTACTACCTACCGTCGGATTTTAATAAAAATGGTACTGTTAGATTTGTCTTATTAAGCTCTATATTTTACGTTATATAATTATTTTAGTAGAGCGCGTGGCTATAAAGTTAATTTAAGCATTTTGTTCAACTTTGTTTCGGCGGGAAAACGGGAGATTTTGGTGCAGAGCTTTAAAAGGATTTTTGCATACGCCAAATAGCTTCGCATCCGTAGAAGAACCACCCACGTCACGGGTCGTCAAAAACTCTGCCCTGCTCGCTATTCCTTCTCCTAAATATCCCACATTCGGCCTTTGGTGGGTAACTATCTGGGGTACCCGAACATTTTTGAAGGGGCACCTACGGTCTAATCTAGAATCTAGACTGTAAAATTGAACAAGAACGCTCAAACATAGTTATCCAGTCCTTTTTAAGAGTACAACACTTTATGGCTGCGCAAAATCAGCGTTTGACATACGAGGGTGGCATTTGGTGAACTTACCTCCAATGGTGGTCCTCATCACCATATTGAATACCCTCAATCCAGTCCTTCATCTGTTGTGCAATCGCGCCCGCTTCCTTGCCCGCTTCCAGTCCGCACTCCACTGTGCGGCCTTTCCAACTAATATTCCGCACGGGACTCACCACAGCTGCGGTACCAGCACCAAAGACCTCTATCATGCGTCCCTCGTCTGCAGCATCTGCGAGCTCTTTCATTGTGAACTTTCGTTCTGTGACTTTCCAACCTTGTGGCTCAAGTCTCTCGCGTGCGAGACCCAAAATCGAGTCTCGCGTGACACCCTCCAGAATAGTGCCATCAAGCGGAGCGGTCAATAATTCATTCTGGCCCGTCTCCTTGTTCTTCACCGCAGCGAATAGATTCATTGTTCCGACCTCGGTGACGTATTCCTCCTCTCCGAACAGCCACAGGTTTTGGTGGAATCCTCGGCTCGCTGCTTGCATTTGCGGCACTATGCAAGGAGCATAGTTTGCGCCAAGCTTCTTGTCTCCTACACCACCTGGCCATGCGCGCACAGCGTAGTCAGTTGCTTCTAATGATACGGCTTTAAATCCAGTGGGATAGTATGGGCCCACAGGGGAGGCAATTACGAAGAGTAAAGCCGACGCGGGAGGACCAACACCTAGAGTGCGCTGGGTACCAATCATTGTAGGTCGAAGGTATAGAGAGTATCCACGGGCCCTATAACAATCATAAGACACGCATTGCGAAAGGCAGCGTGACAGGAGACCTCACTGTGGGATGAACCTCTCGTCTAATTTGACAAACTTGCCAATGAGATCAATAAGCGCATCCCCATCAAATGTGGGCAATGCTATCCGCGCTGAGGATTTGTTTAATCGAGCCATGTTCTTATCTGGGCGAAATAGCCTAATGTGTCCACTCTTGTCTTTGTATGCCTTCATCCCCTCGAAGCATTCGAATGCATAGTGGAAGACGCAGGTGGCGGGATCTAAGCTTAGATTCCGATAGGGAGTGATGTGCGCAGGTAGCCAGCCTTGTGATGCGGTCCATTCTAGCGATAGCATATGATCTGAGACGATTTGTTAGCTGTGGGGAAGCTGGGCGCAAAGGATAGATACATGCCAGTAAAGTTGTGCCCAAAGATGAGCTCTTTTGGTGGAAGAAGGTCCTTCGGCGTCGTAGTCTTTGTAATAGACAGCTTCGTAGGGTCAATGTCTTGAATCTTCGCCCCGGAAGAAGCATCAGTGTGAATACTGTAAGCTTTCCGACATCGCTGAGCAGAGGAGGATGTTTGGAGAAGAAGCGATCGGCGGAATGAGGAGGATAGAGCAAGCGCGAGCGACGAGGACCGTTGCTGAAGCATTTTCAATACAAAGACAAAACCAAAAATCTAATTGCGCATGGGAATTGAACAGGAAAAAGGACGCGGTTATGAGCTCTTTGACTCAAATTCCTGGGGGAAGCCGAAGCTAGCCGAGTGCGGATGTGAACACACCGCCTAGAACCCAGGCCTCTACGCGCCGGCGAGCCCAGCTCGAGACCCAGCGACGTGGGGCATGTGAGAGCCGAAGAACGCCCGATTGTTGCTTCGTATCCAGTATCACCAGGGTTTTGCTATATATCACTGGAAACCACCAGACAATATTTAAGAGTCCATGCTGGACCCCCTTGCGCAAACAAGGGCGCTGCAGAGCAGTCGCAAGACGCTGTACCACAACGAACACCTGAGCCACAACAGTTCATGAGATTCTCAATTAACACCACTCAGGACGCCATACTGGCGAACTGTCAACCATGTTCTCCTCGGCACTGAAGTCCTTCTCCTCGAACATATCCTCGAATTACACTCTGTCGCCTCAACCTATCTCGACATCGGGTCCTTGGAAGATACACGATGCGAAGAAGAAATCCACAGGCAAGGCAGCATCTGTATTCATATTTGAGAAGAAGTCGTTGGAATCGCAAGGTGGAAGCTTAGGTAGTAGGGCCAATGCTGCGTCCTTGAAGAGAGTGCAAGAAGAGGTTACAGAGAGGTTGAAGAAAGAGGCCAGCTCCCTTGCGAGACTGCGACACCCTAGTATACTTGAATTGGTGGAGCCGGTTGAAGAGACACGTAATGGGGGGCTTATGTTTGCAACAGAGCCTGTGACAGCAGCATTAGCTGGACTGCTGCAGGAAAAAGATGACCAGGAGAAAGGCAGTGGGGTAGGCGGACGGACAAGTCGATATGTCATTGAAGAATCCGATGGTAAAGGCAGACGAAGGAGAGAAATTGAAATCGATGAGTTGGAAATACAAAAGGGACTGTTACAAATTGGCAAAGGCCTTGAGTTTCTCCATGAAAGCGCTGGACTTGTGCATGGAAATCTTACTCCGGATGCTATTTTCATTAATGCAAAAGTAGGGAGCATAAAAATGTCTCGTACAATTATGGCAAGTCTGCTGATGCTCGTGACAGTCTGATTGGAAAATATCCGGATTGGGGTTTTCAGGACCACCAGACAACTCCACAACAGCTACCTCGGTGGCTCCGATATCACTTTCAGAAGTTCTGAACTACGATCCTCGCTTGCCGCGCTTTGTGCAACTGGATTTGGATTATGCCTCTCCAGATTTTGTGCTCGATACAAATGTTACATCAGCAGCAGATATGTTCTCGCTTGGCCTTCTAATCATTGCCCTCTATAACTCCCCACATCGGAGTCCGCTAGAGGTCAATGGAAGTCTCTCTGCGTACAAACGAAAGTTTTCCTCATCCTCGTCAGCACCGACCCAAACTAACAATTTTCTATCTTCACAAGCACTACCTAGAGATGTGGCATCCGGGTTGCTTCCACGACTGATTACAAGACGGCCTGCACAGAGGCTGAGTGCCAGGGAGTTTCAGCAAGCCCAGTACTTTGATAACATTTTGGTTTCTACCATCCGGTTCCTAGATTCTCTGCCTGCTAAAACGCCGAATGAAAAATCACAATTCATGAGAGGACTCCCCCGGATATTGAACCAATTCCCAAAATCAGTGCTGGAAAAGAAAGTCCTACCTGCTCTATTAGAAGAGACCAAAGACCGCGAGCTACTTTCGTTGGTTCTACAGAATGTCTTCAAAATTATTGCCACCCTTCCTTCTGGGAAACGACCTTTTACCGAGAAGGTTATCCCTCGCTTACGAGAGGTTTTTCTGAGCAACAGTAATAAAGGAGCTGCCCTAGAAAGAGATAGCTTGAAGGAAGCCGGTCTTATGGTGCTGCTCGAGAATATGCAGACTGTTGCTGAAAACTCGTCCGGCAAAGAATTTAAAGACGGTAAGTCTACTAATTGTTTGTCCACCGCTCATTACTAATTCTACCAGATATATTGCCCATTATACACCATGCGCTTGATTCTCCAACTCATTCACTAGTCGACACTTCTCTAAAGTCCCTCCCAGTCATTTTGCCCGTACTTGACTTCTCTACAGTCAAGAATGAGCTATTCCCGGTCATTGCCACTGTCTTCAGTAAGACAAGTAGCATGGTAACTAAAATCTGCGGACTTGAAGCTCTTCAAACTTTATGTGGTGGTTCTCCGGATCGAAACACACCGCAAGGCGATGGGCTTGACGGAATGGGTAGTCTAGAATCATCAAAGCCGAAGCATACAAACATTTCAATCCTGGATAAATACACCGTTCAGGAAAAAGTTGTGCCGCTCCTCAAGGCAATTAAAACTAAAGAACCCGCTGTTATGGTAAGTGCGTAAAGTATAGTCCATGTACAGAGGTGTCATATCATCGACTTCTGCTGAATTCAAGCCACACTAAATCACCAATTACTATATCTTCTCAAGGGGCCTATGATAACTGATAAAATACGTTGGCTCTCTATGCATGAGTTTTACTCATTTCTCGACGTCAAATATTTCTTGGCCGTTACCGCATGCTAACCGTTACCACAGATGGCGGCCCTCGAAGTTTTCAAGGAAGTTGGTAAAATTGCCGACTCTGACTTCCTCGCGATGGATGTTCTCCCAATCCTCTGGCAATTCAGCCTTGGTCCGCTTCTCGACCTACAAAAATTCCAGGCATTCATGACTTTGATCAAGTCGCTTTCCTCCCGCATCGAACAAGAGCAGACGCGTAAGCTTCAAGAACTGTCTTCTAGTAACACTGCAGCCGCGGCCCGCTCAAACGATTTCATGACATCCGCCGCCATTGGCGGCACTAATGGCACGGAAACCGCAAATGGCGAAGAGGCAGATTTTGAGACTCTTGTTCGAAGCGGCCAGCCATTGTCCTCGCCTAGTGCAAATATGGTCAACGACCCCTGGGCGGCGGCGACAGCGTCTTCATCTACGACCCTCCCCTCCCGACCCTCGAACCCTCGGACCCGTTCTCAAAACGCATCTCCTGCCCCTGCGTTCTCGTGGTCAACACCCCCACCTTCCTCTCCAGCTCCCCGCTCGAACCCTCTTGCAACACGTCCAAACGCCTCGAGAACTATCACACCAGATAACACTCTCAGCGCATTTGCACCCTTGACTCCTTCAACTACCACAACGGGCATGAATGCCACATCCGCGTCATCTTACTCACAGCCACTACAACCATCACGACCAGGCATGGGCATGAGCATGAGCAGCATGAGTGTTCTGTCGCCCACCAATAACACCCAAAACCAGAGTAGTTCCTTCAATTGGTCTGCAGCGGTTGCGCCTGCCTCTTCTACGAGCAATGTGTGGGCACAACCATCCATGTCATCGTTACAATCTCAAAACCATACCCAAACTTCCTCACCGTTTGCAATTGCTCCACCACCAAAGGTGCCGTATTCGAATTACGGGATCGCTCCGCCGCCTTCCGCGCCGGCGAGTGGGAGGCCAGGTATGGGGATGAGTGGGGTTTTAACAGGAGGCGAAAGAAGTAATTTTAGTACGGGGCAAATGCAAGGTCAAGCGCAAGGTCAAGCGCAGGCGCAGGGCCAGAAACAGGGATTGGACAAGTACGAGAGTCTGTTATAGTGGAATAAAATGACATACCTTTGATCAAAAGTTGGCTGGCGTAGTTTTTATTTTGGAACACTTCAACACTGGAACACTTTAGCGCCTGTACCCAATCTTCTTGGACAGTCTTGTAACACCTCGAATCTAGGATCCTATGCGCCCCCCAGCTAAGATGAGGTCTCTTCGTGACTAGCTCTTTTGACGTGATCAGCCTCGGCTAACTGAAATCAAAGGTTCTATTCACGGTCATAAATTATAGTATTACAGTTATCTACAGTCTACAATCTGTTGTCTAGGTTTAGCTCCATCATACAGAGGCTTCACCCAATAATGCCATGCCTAGGGAAAAAAGAAACCGATCTCCACAGTCATGCGGTCGAGGGTGGAGAGGAGTTGATACAGAGCAGAGCAACCACTCAGAAATCCTTCCTCGCATGCTTACTCATCTTACGCAAGCGCTCACCATAAGTATACAGCACATACGGAATAGGTACGAAGACGATACCGAGGAACGCCAGCGTACTACTCACCCAATTCACGCCCAGATTTTTGTACATCACAGACGTAAAGAGCGGGAACCCCGCGCCGAAGGAGCTGCGCATGAAGTCGTTGCCGGCGAATACTGAGGCAGCATAGTCCGGATAGGCGTCGGAGAGGTAACTGAGGACAGAATTGAAGAGCAGGAAAGCAGCGACGGAAAATAACCTGAGCCGATGATTGGCATGATCCAGTGGATACTGGGCCGTGCGCTCCAGCTGAACCAGAACAGGCAGACTGGGATGAAGAAGCCGCCGACCATGGCGGGCGGGAGGCGTTTCTCTGGCTTTAGCTCGCTGTTCTCGTTGAGCTGCTTCTCTTAGACAAGGTGTATGATGAACTGGATCTGAGGATAAATGAATGAATATAAATCTATGGAATCTATCTACGACGAATATAGGCCTTTATATAGGCCTATACCTACGGAGTCATAAGTGGTTGCTTACGGACGTCGTCTAAAAAGGAACCAAAGGGAATCTGCTTATGTAAGCAGGCAACGAACGTGGAGGACTCTTCCAGAACCATTATTACACCCCCTAGTACTCTACTAAAACAGAAGCAGATTCTTCCTAAATTAGTATTAAACTTGTTAATATATAAAAGAAACACCTCATAATCCTCTGAGTGTATTATGGGTCCTATTTAACCTCTCCTTGAGCTGTAATCGATTGCCTGTTATGAGCTCTATATTGTTCTTATCCCCCATTTAAAAGTCGTTAGCATGGGTCAGAGTCGTCGAATGGCGTACCCTCCGAGGTTTTGCCGACCTGTGTATGATTTCCTACTTGGGTTTAGTGTCTATATCGCATCAAACAAGGCCTAGCTGCTTGACGAAGTTCCTGAACTGAGCCGTCATCAGTGGCTTTATAAGACCGTCTGCTACTATGCTGCTCGTAGGAATGTGCTGTAGGTGGATCACGCCGCTTTGAACCTTGTTATGAATGTAGTGCCAGTATAGCTTAAAGTGCTTAGTGCGCGCGTGGTAGTTGTTACTTTTTGCAAGGCTAATGGCTGGTTGATTGTCGCTATATAAATGTATCGGTAGTAGATCCTTTTTGGTGTAGCCTAAATTAGTAAGTAATTGATGAAGCTATAAGGCTTCCTTAGCCGCATGCGTTATTGCTATATACTTAGCCTCTATAGTAGAGGTTATAAGAATTGACTGCTTGCTTAACTTATATGAAACTGGGCCACCTGCTAACTTGTAGATATAGCTAAAAGTTAACTTTTTGTTGACCGCATCTGCGAACGCTGCATCGCTATAGCTATGTAGCTGTAGGTTAGGTATATCACCTAGTGGGCTTCCGCTATATTCCCTATTGCAATTAGGGGTAGTATAGTTTGTAACTGATGCCTCGGCAAAGGCTTTTGGAGGTAGTTGTTGCCCTTAGGGTAAGCCGAACTTTATACCTAAGTCAATCGTTCCTGTATAGTAGGCGAGTATCTATATTGCGGCTTCTATATGTAGTTTGGCAGGGTTATATAGGAACTAATAGAGCTTTCCTACGGCCTAGGCTATATTGGGCCGAGTCTAATTATATGGATAAAGTAGAGAGCCTATTAGCGATTGATACTGTTTTATTAGCTCCGGCGGAGCTTGATCCTTGTATGGCTTAAAGTCTACCACAGAGGGGTGAATTGGTGTAGAGGCTGGTGCGCAATCGTCTATATGAAATGTATATAGGATCTTCCTAATATAGGCGTCCTATACTAGTTGAATTGAGCGCGCCTGTTGGTTCCTTATAATTTGAATACCTAGGTAGTATGTAATTGGGCCTAAGTCTCTTACTTTATACTTATTCCTAAGTGCTTCTTTAAGCAGTTTAATTGTCTATGTATCTCGTCCAATTAAGATAAGATTATTAACGTAGACGATAATAATTTGGCCGCTTTACTGGCTGACGAAGACGTATGGGTTAGCTGGAATTGGTATATATTTAAGGGTAATAAGGAAGCTCTTAAGCTCCTTATACTAAAGATGTGGCGCCTACTTAAGACCGTAGAGAGCCTTAAGTAGTAGGCCTATAAGAGTAACGCCGTCCTTCTGATACTGATGGTATCCTTCTGGTAGCTAAATATAGATATTTTTACGGTTAAGCTTTCTATTGAGGAAGGCCGTAATTACGTCTAAGTGCTCGCACTCTAGATTGTATGCGGTAACTAGGGCTATTAGTAGTTTAAATGTACTAGGTTGAATGACGCCTGCAAATATGTTGCCATAGTTAATCCCTAGGCGCTACTTATTACTATGCAATATAAGTTATGCTTTCTATCTAAATAGGACGTTGTTTTTATTAAATTTGTATATAAAGACCCATTTAACGGGTAGAGCCTTAGCTCTGGGTGGGAGTTCGACGATCTTAAATAAGTTATTAACTATTTAAGACTCCTATTTCTTATCCGCCGCAGCCTTTTATTCCTTCTTAAATATTAAATTTATGGCTTTCTTCCAGTTCTGTAGCTTTAGAGGTAGTCCCTTAGTTGTCCTTATCCACTGAGGCTGTGATAGAGCACTTATAAATGTGTAGGCGAAAGATGGGGTAAGGTAGGTAGCCTTTGTGGCTGGCTCCTTCCTTCCAGTTCTATGGAGTACGCTATAGTTAAGCCGTGGCTTTAACTGTGTACGAGTGTTCGCTATAGGTTTATTGTCCTCTTCTAAGTACTTAGTTAGAATCTGTTCCAGATCCTCCTGGTAGACGTCCCCTGGGGGAGTCCCTTTCTGATAGAGGTGTCCTCCTAGATTAGGAAGCTCTTGCTGGTCAAGACCTGCCTATTTATCGTTAGTAAGAGGGGGTCGATTGAGCTATGGTGCGATATCGTGATCGCCAGAGGCACCCCCCGACTGAGAGTCACCCCTTGACTGCGAGGCTTGAGAGACCTTATCTGCCTTCTGTAGTAACCGAGAGACCTCGCTTCCTTCCTGCGGTAACCGAGAGACCTCTAGTGTAGTGTCTTTGGTAGGAAGTTCCTTAAGTAGTATCCAGCAGATATTGTTATCGCCACCTTCTTCTTTACTAATTGGTGTAGTAAGAAAGGTTCCTAATTTGTTAAAGGTGATGCTGCTTAATTGAACGACCCTATTCTTATAAGGTAGATAGACGCGATATATATATAAGCCTTTATAGCTAACCAATCGTCCCTTCTAAGCCCTTACAATAAACTTATTACCCTATTGCCGCTAAGGGTCTTTTTTATTAATATGGACGTAGGCGGGATAGCTATAGATCTTCTAGTTGGCGTACGTAATTATAGAGTCGGTGTTACCTAGGGCGTAAGCTATTGCTTAAGCGGGCGGAGCTTTATCCTTATTAACTAATATAGGTAACATATTAAGCCCGTATACGGCTACCTTGGCGATTTTAGGCTAGAGCTTTGGTAGTAATTAAGTCTTAATTAATATTACCCTAACCCTTTCTTTAACTAGGTGGTTGGCCTTTTCTGTTATTCTATTTTGGTGTGCGGTATATAGGGTAGAGACCTTAGTAAGTATACCTTCGTCCTTAAAGAAATCGGTTAAGTCCTTACTAAACTACTTAGCAGCTCCATCTAATCTAAAGCAACTAATCGTTATTCCTGTTTAAGTCTTAATTATATGGATGAACTACTTTAAGGTAGAGGCCGCGGAGCCTCTATTTAATATATAGTAGATCTATTTAAAGCGTATTTGGTTATTAGTGAATAGTACCTAGTACTTCTTACTGTAAAGGCCTTTATATTTTAATGGCCCAACCATATTGATATGCACCTTTTCAAATATGCGATTGCTATGTTATTAAGGGCGTCTTAATATTTGCTTCTTGGCCTTTCCGAGGTAACAGTCCTTATAGTAAAATGGCTTATCCTTAGTAACTATGATCCCCTTTATGCTTCTAGTGAGGAGACGTATCTAGTTAGGAGGAAGGTGTTGTAGTCTCTTATACCAAGTCTCCATAGTAGCTTTGGTAAGTACGCCTTTCTTATAGAGACGCGATTGTGTAGTAGCCAGAGCCATTGTGAAAGGAACCTCCGTAGGGTTGTCTACTAGTATAAACGTATTAAGTCCGTTAATGTATAAAATATAGGCTATTTCTGCCTAGTCTTTAACGAAGTTGATTATATTATAGAGACCGTTGAAGAAGGCACCCTTCCCTCGCAGAATATTAAGAGAGACGATATTTGTAAAGAAGTTAGGGCAGTAATATACTTTGGTAAATGTAATTATATAGGCCGAGTGGTTAGTTTGGGTAACTGTAAGCTTAACTAATCTAACGCCAATAGCCTTTATTAGGCCTCCTCCTGTCTGGATTTAGAGAGGTTTAATTTTCTTATACTATACGAACTTCCTGATGTCGTTGCCTATATAAATATTTGAGCAACTATTAGCTATCCAGAAGTCCTTAATATTTGTTCCTAAAGCTATAGCTGCTGGCCTAATGACCTGTGTAGTAAAGATTAATCTGGTTACCGAATTGGTAGCTTAAGAGGGGTAATTGGATGTCCCCCTAGAGGCCTTATTGGTAGTTGTTAAGGCTCCTCTATTACCTAAGCGCGGAGGTTGTTTCTTTCCTAGTCTCTACCATTTGGGCCTTAGGTGGGCGTGCTTTATCTAGCAGCCTTTTTCGCCACCTGGATAACCTAGCTTGCACTATTTATACTTGTTTAAAGCATCCTTAGTAGGGCCTTAATTGCCTAATAAGGCACCGCGGCCGGCTCCCCCGCCTCTGCCGCGACTATTACCGCGATCTTGACTATTGCCGCGTCCTTAACCGGAGTCACCTGTTGGCTTATTAACTAAGGCGAAGGTCTTGGGTGAGTCCTTCCGCCGGGCCTCGTTAGTGAGGTTAGCGATTAATTGGGGTAGTAAAATTATGTGGCCGTCGCGAATCTTATTTTATTGGATTTGAGCCTATATAGGGAAATGTTCGTTAACGGCGTTGATAAATTGATAGTTAATGATCTTATTATCTAGGGCAAGCTTTACCTACTTAACCCCTTAAACCGCTTCTTGGTAACGGCTTAAGAAAGTAGTAATTGCTTAGTCCGATTAAAAGCGGAGCTTAACAAAAGTCTTCTATATATTGGCCTTATAGATTAAGCCACGGGCCTCAAACGTCTGCTTAAGGTAATTAATGTAGTCCTTTGCCGTCTGCTTATGCTCCAAGGTAGTAAGGATTTTATTGTTAATTGTACCAAGGATAACTAAATAGACTTTGCCGTCTTCCTTACTATACTGTTTAAACTCTTTGTCGTACTTATTGGAGAGTGCCTTATTAGTTAAGCGAATTAAGTTATTAGTATCCGTAATAATTTAAGACCTCTTAAGGATCTTATCTCGCTCCTCCTTACCAGCGTCCTTTGGTACTTGATTAATAGATATTATAGGTTTTTCTTTCTGGAGCTTTAGGTAGAGTAGGGCCGTATCTTTTTAAATAATATGCAGAAGGCCCTTACTATGTAGGTACGTGCTAAGCTGCGTCTAATACTGGTGCCAATTTAAACCGTCTTTCTTAAGGCGTTAAATGCCTGGATAGTCTTTACCCATGGCGACGCGTAAATAAATGATTTTGACGCGTAAACAAACGAATTTAACGCGTAAATTTGATAATAGGAAATGACCTTATACGTAGGTGTGGTCACCTTTAATACGGCCTGTGGTAAGGCGTTAAATATAGAATAGTAAGATATGACTTAGCACGGGTATAGTAACCCTTTATGCAACCTGTGGTAAGGTGTTAATCTTCTGACGTCGCAGCTTGGTAGCAATGAGTGCTTATAACCTGATGAACTGGATCTAAGGATAAATGAATGAATATGAATCTATGGAATCTATCTACGACGAATATAGGCCTTTATATAGGCCTATACCTACGGAGTCATAAGTGGTTGCTTACGGACGTCGTCCAAAAAGGAACCAAAGGGAATCTGCTTATGTAAGCAGGCAACGAACGTGGAGGACTCTTCCAGAACCATCGTCAGTGTAGATGGGCGAAGAAGGGAGGGGTAGTGGCGAGGGCGCCGATCATGATGCCGAGGAAGGCGAGCCCTTCCTGGCCTAAGTTGAAACCGTAGATTTCGGCAAAGGCGATCGGGAAGGATTCGCACTAGATATATAGGAGGCCGTAGGTCAAGGCGATGTACAAGTTCAGTAGGAACACTATTGGCTTAGTAAAATGTGATCCGATAGGTTCATCACGGGTTCTCACACCTTCAAGGCCACTGATCGGTCGATCTTCCGTATCTGGGTCGTCTCCACGAGCTCCAATGTGGCCATGATGGGCAGCATGTTCCGACTGATACCGGTACATACGATGTTCCGGAACATTTCTGCCTCATTCCGGAACGAGTCGTCCTTGTTCCAGAATGAGTCGTGTATCGCTTTGATCGGCTCCATTCCGGATTACTTGCCTCATTCCGGAAAAGAGGTTGCCTTATTCCGGAAAAGATTTAAAGCTATATTAAGATTGAAGCTATATTAAGATTTAATAGAGCTTTTTTGACTTTTTAGTGAATGTATAGATTTTGGCCATTTCTTAATGATTATAAATAAGGACCAATATATAATTAAGTTAATTTTGACTGTAAAATAAGTGGTTATATATCTTAGATATT
>Ga0307515_10009532_pt1 | contig 18753 bp, 1 predicted proteins | sample 17_EM_MG_FD_194513 | JGI IMG/M metagenome (GOLD analysis project Ga0307515, IMG submission 194513) | Populus trichocarpa ectomycorrhiza microbial communities from riparian zone in the Pacific Northwest, United States - 17_EM | ecosystem: Host-associated > Plants > Roots > Unclassified | place...
TGCGCGTGTCGGTGTACCAATAGATAGGACTGCTCGCTAGGGCAGTACGCTAGTGAGGTACGCTTAAGGAGCAAACAGGAGTTACTCAGGCGGGAGAGGCTTGGCTAGCCTTGACCGTAGAAGGTACCTAAGGCTTCCATATTGCAGGATGCAGCCACGACGTCCTCATAGGATTACGCCAGTAGTAGGCGCGTGAGACGGGAGTTGCGACCCCTGCAAATGGCAGCTTATGCCCGTGCCGGCGGAAACGATGAAGAGAGGCGTGAAACTAGAGGCTATGGAAGGCTCCCAAGCCGTGCGAAAGCGTACCAACTCTAGGAGGAGACTCTTATATAGACTGCTGGGGGGCAGACTAGTACTTAGGCTAATAACCTATTATAAGATACCCGAGAGAACTGGTGAAACTCCCCGTGCTATTGGTGGTGGCAGCCAACTGCTTGTGGAAAGCCCCAGGCCCTTGGGCTTGGTAAGGGAGAGCTACTCGAAAACTGAGGTAGAGGCCTGGATAAGCAGGCATGTCGAACTCTACTGTATTACTAGCTAATATATAACTACCTGCCCAGCTTTTTGAGACTAGGCTATTCGAGAATAGCCTAGTTATAAAACAGTGCTACCGCTGCAATTAATGGGGACACACCTAAAGCGCATACGGAAAGCAAATAAAATGCGGACAATGTGCGGAACCACACAACACCATAGATTGCCCTAAGGAGAGGGTATCCTGCATTAATTGCGGTAAAGCCCATAAAGTATAGTAAAGAAAGGAGTGTAGGTCCTTTCAAAGCTACCTTAAGGGTATCCAAATAAAAAGGATGGCCCTCTTAACGCAGTTGCTCCGCATACAAGAAGTCGCAGAAATAACACACCAACCCCTAATACCAGGAAACTTTATAATTATTACCAATAAGAAAAGAGGACGGGAAATATTAGGGACCTAAGAACAACTACTTAAACGGGGACCAGGCAAACTATCCTTTATTAATAAAGTAAGCAAAGACAGATCACAATTAAGGCTCCGGCTTCGTGCTAATAGAGTAATAATAATTACTAGCGAAACTAAAGAGGAACAGGACACAGATATAGATAAGCCTATACCCACCTAAAATAAGTAGGTGTATAATTATTTAGTATAACTGCGGAAATGTAAACCAAGGGGCGTGTCACCCCTTCTTTAACAGCGTTACGCTAGCAGACCACTAGGTCCTCGCAGTCCAGGAGCCAGCATATAATAGATATACTAAATCAACATACTGTCCTAGGGGATTCATACTTATATATAACGCTCTCCCTATAACAAAAGTCTGCTTTATAATCAGCCGGAATATTAAAGCCGCGTATTAGAAATGTAGACAGTACGGCCCCTTTACCGCAGCCCTCTAGGTGCGCCTAGAGGGGCTAGAGATTATAATCATTAACATCTATAACCCGCGCGAAGATGGCCCTTAGATTAGGACATGGCCTAAGGTCAAAACGGCTATTAAGGAGGCTAAGGGAGAAGTTATACTCCTAGGCGACTTTAACGCCTATCACCCAATATAGGGCGGAAAGTATATAGCCAGCGAAGAGCAGGTGGAATGCCTCCTGGCCGAAACCAATGCTAGAGGATTTATACTCGCTATACTAAAAGGAGAGCCTATATAGAAAAGAGGGCAATAGGAGAGCGTAATCAACCTCACGTTTATATCTCCAGATCTATACAGAAAAGTTAACTTCTATAGTATAGTTAAGGAATAGGCCCTTATAAGAGACTATATACCTATCCGCATCCAAATTAATAACGCCGGCTATCCGCTAGCGGAACGCTAGCGCCTTACCCTTAAAAAGCTAGATCTATAAGGCTTCCTCTAAAGCACCCAGGAGCTTAACTAGACCACATCTAAAGACCCCTTTTAAGCCCTTTAGGAAGGGATTAAATAAGCACTTAAAGAGCACTGCCTACAAGCACAGCCTAGCCAGCAGGCCCGCCAAAAATGGTTACTACAGGCCACACAGCTCCACGCCGGCGCCTGCTAGGCACGACGACAGTACTAGGACTACAATAACCCCTAGGACTTTTAAAGATATTAAGCACTAAGTAACCAACTCCAGAAAGAAACTAGGAGAGTTAGTCATAATAACTAAAAACGCTTTATTCATAAACTTACTAAGGACTAATTAAAGCCCTATAATAAAGGACTTTAGATCCTATTAAAATGGAGCAGAAAAGTAAGTATAGCAAAGGCGGACCCCCATCTACTAGACCTTAGGAGGTCTATTAAGGACCCCTTAATAGATAACAACACCATAAAAGCAGACATCCTTATAACTAAATTCTTTCCTAAGACTGGAACAGCAGATCTTAGCGATATTAAGCTAGAGGCAACAATAGAACAAAGGGCACTTAATATTAGCCCTACCATCTTAATAGAAGAAATTAGTAAGCTAATTAGGAGCCTTCCAAATAGTAAAGCCCTAGGGCCAGACGGTATACCAAATAAGGTCCTTAAAATAGTTGCCCTAGTTATTATAAAAGACCTAGCAAAAGCAGCTAGTTACTACTTTGCTAACGGAATAATACCGGAAAGCCTTAAAGAATTTATAATAATGGTCTTACGCAAAGAAGGAAAGAAAGACTATTCTTTCCCAGGCAGCTATAGACTAATTACCCTTAAAAATACGCTAGCAAAAGTCCTAGAGAAGCATGTAGCTAATATTATATCAGAGGCAGCGGAAGAGCACAGGTTACTCCCCTGGAACCAGATGGGAGCAAGACGCAAGCAATCAACGCTATTAGCGGTAGAACTGCTTAGCTCCTGCGTATAGACAGCGTGGCAAACGCGCCGCGGGTGCGTAGTGTTAATGCTAAGCTTAGACTTGGCAGGGGCGTTTGACAATATTTCCCATAAAAGGCTCCTCTATATCCTAAAAAGAAAAGGCTTTCTAAAGTAGCTCACAGACTTTATATAAAGCTTCCTAATAGCACGCAAAACCTGCATTAAGTTCACAGGATATAAGAGCAACTGGATCCAGACACAAACAGGCATCCCCTAGGGGTCTCCCTTATCGCTAATTCTATTCCTTTTCTTTATATTAGACCTATTAGAGAAATTCCAAAGCCCTAATAGTGGCACGCTGGGGTTCGGCTTTGTAGATAATACGAACCTTATTACCTAGGGAGACTCCGCAGCAGAGAACTGTAGACAATTGGAGGCCGCTCATAACTACTATGCTATATAGGCTAACTAACACGGCGCAACGTTCGCCCCTAAAAAGTACCAACTTATGCACTTTACAAGGCGACGGCGCCACGCCACTACAGACCTTACGTCCACCGTGCGCATCGCCGGCTACGAGATAGCTCCCCAGAAAACCAGCATGCAAATCCTAGGGATTTAGGTGAACCCTAAGCTCCAGTAAAAAGAACAGATTAAGAAGGCGGCAAGCAAGGGCTTAGCAGCCTTTAAAGCGATGTTAAGGATCACGATGTTTACATAGGGCCCATTAATGCGCCGCTCGCGCCTCCTATATACAGCCACCGTCCGACTAGCGATACTATATGGCGCTTAAGTATGGGGAGTACGGGACAACGGCGGAACGCCAGCAAAAAGCCTGCTTAAACCGCTACAGAAGGTCTAGAACAAATGTCTCCGCAGGGTCATAGGAGCATACCGGCGAACACTAATAGCTGCAATAGAGAAGGAAGCGGCTATTCCCCTAATTTAGCTCCATATTAACACAATAGCCCTCTAAAGAGCCGCCAAGACGGCTCCTAATAGGGTAGAAAAGGAAACAGCAAAGGCACTCAATAGTATCTAGAAAACATTAGTAAAGCGCAGGTAAAAAATAAGACGGCCACTAGTACCTTTAGAAGCGCTTAGAGACCGCGCAAGGGATCGTAAGAACGAGATATAGGGCTTCCTCGCACACTAGAAGGACTGTGCAGAGCGGAGAGCTGCAATGAACCCCCGCAGGCGTAGCCAGCGGAACGCTGGCAGAGCGCAGACGGAGCGCCGCCACCGCATAGGAGGTCACCAGCACCGCTGGCAAGCAACCACCCTTATCGCGAAATGGGCGGACCTAGAATAGCGCCAACGGTGGCAAGCGAAGGCTAAAGATCGCATAGAAACTACGTGGAGGACCCCGTAGGGGAAACCCACAATCCCGCTATATAAAGGCTTAATAAAAGCAGAGGCTATAGCACTATTTCTTCTTTATATAGAAGTAATAGGGTTTAATGCATAGCTTACATCCGTTAGAGTACTAGAGATTCTCCCGTAGTATAAATGTGGCTAAATAAGGCAGACAGTACACTATATACTATTTTAGTGTCTATAATACTAAAGGGCAGACTTTATAGTATAATGCACTTCTAAACGTCTTTAAGACGTCCTAAGCGACAAAAAAAGTGCCTAAGCGGCTGCAAAATGGCTAGTACAGTTAGGTGCCCTAACCCAGTTCCGGGCTATAAAGGAAATAAATATAGAGGACATAAGTAGATACCAGCCCTTTTAAAGCCTAGAGGATTAGTAAAAGAACTAGCAAAAGGACTGGCAAAAGGACTGGTAAAAGGACTGGTAAAAGGACTAGCAAAAGGATAAGGGCAAAAGGATAAGGAAAGAAGGGGCAGTGTGAGATTGTCCGCGAAGCGCGGTCAGTTGGCTTAATATGCAGACTTGGTGCTAGGTAGAAGGCGAGTCGCCGGCGCCCCGATATCGGAACGCTGTCGTCTCTCCAGCACGGCCCGCGACTGGGTTTTCTCTAAGATAGAGTTTTTCCTATAGAAGGTATTAGCCTGCGTGGACCCACTAGGGGGACCGGGACGGGCGGTAAATTGAATTTATTATTATTATTATAATATTACTATCCCTAACTTCACGGGTGTAGTAAATATTAGTAGTATTAGTAATTATACTAAAGCGTAGAATAAAGCTAATAGAGAGGGCGCTAATAATAACGGTTAGGGCGGTGCCGGTAATAATAATAAGGATAATAATAATAGAGAGGATATTAGTGGTGTTAGAATATAAAGAGGGTAGTAAGGACGGATATTATAAACTTTACTAGTAGCGAGACCCTTAAATAGGGATATTAAATAGAAGTTAAGAGCGGTAGTAGCTATAGGCCTTTAATATTTATAATTTTACTATAGTGTTAGGTAAAATACGGTATATTATAATATTATGTGTTATAGTTAAATAAGATAGACTCTTAATAATTATAATCTCTAAAATAGATAAGCGTATTATAGTAAAGATAGCCTAATTTATAAAGTCTAGTAATTCTAGTTTCTATCCCTTTTAGGCTAGTAGTTAATTAATGCTAATCTATAATCCAGATTTTAAGGGGTTGTTTAGTTATAATTTATTACTTTTAAATTTAAACTAAAAGTTTAGTAGAAAGAACGCGTTCCTTCTTAATTTAATACGCGTTTATAGCTCTATAGGTTATATAGATATATATAATCTAAAGCCTTTAGATTTAATCTAGAGTTTAAATAAGAAGCTTTAAGCTCCTAATTTAAACTAACGCTAAGACCTTAGTTTAGATTCTGTATATAGTAAAGTTACTAACTTTTTAGTAACTTTTAGCGTGTTTTTTAGAATATTAAAAATTTGTAGCTAAAGTTAAGTTAAACTAGAATTTAACCAAACGGTTACCTTAGAATTAGATTAGAGCTTTAAATTAACTCTATTTTAAAGCCCTTATTTTAATCTAAACTTATAACTAAACGCTCTCTAAGTACTTAACTAGTTAGATTATAGTTTAGATATTTCACTAACAACTATAACTATTATTAATTACTCTCCGTATAGTATAGGCCGCCTCTATTTTTACTAAATTATAATAACCTTAAATAGGATCTAATTCTTTTTTTACTATAGCTGTTACTAAGGCAATGTAATCTAACGCCCTCTCCTACTTATATTAGGTATGCTATTTCTAGTATTAATACGCCGTTACTATATCTTAAGAAACTTGTCGCTAATGCTATAGGCCCTTAAAATAATACCTGTCCTACTATACTAGCTACTAGCTAGTAAAATATAGGATAAATATAATGTTTATATAGTTGCCCCTAATAAAAGAGCCTATAGTAAAGGTAATTTGCTATACTACGTCTGGATAACCTTAGATTATATATATAGGTAATAATCTTAGGGCTTCCTAGTGCGATAGGAGGTCTTACTACAAGACAAACTTAACTAAAGTCACTATCTCTATGTAAATTAGATTAACTATAATTAATTAATACCTTTTAGCCTACTTAGCGAAATGTATTGCGCTAAAGATAGGGCTAGATAAATGTTAGTAATATATTATAATTACAACGGATACCTATATACTATCTTTACGGATAGCCGTAAATATAATCTAGCCTACCCTATAATAAACTACCCTTAATAGAGTAGCCCTTAAGGCCCTATTGTTTTAGATAGGCATAGTCTTTATATAGGCGGCCTATATCTACTTCTTATTATAATCTACCCCGGCCTCTAAAAATATCTTAACCAGTAGCTAATATTTAACTATATGTAGGTCTTAAGGCGCATTAGACAGTGATACTAGACTTAAGGCTATATCTATACTTAGGACTAAGTTTATACTATCTAGTTTCTGCCTATAAAGTAGTATAACAAGTTATTTAAGATTATAGCCGCAGTTCTGCGTATAGTTAAGCTAGGATAAACTCTACAAGTTTATAGTAGCCATATGCCCCCTTTCCGCATCTACTATATAGTTAATGCTAAGCCGCCCTGGTACCTTTATCTTTTTATATATATTTAACTGTGCGCGGGCTAGTATATTCTATATAGCCTTATATACCTATAGTGCTAGTACCTTCTCGCATTCTACTACCTAACGGATAACTTTTTAGATCGCCTGCTTGCGTAGCAAATTATTTAGTTATCCGCAAAATAAAATATATAGAATGCTATCCTTAATAATAACCTGCTTAAAAGTCCGCTTAATAGTATTAAGTCTTTTTATAGTGATGCCTAAGCTAGTAATAAGCTATATGTCTTTTCGCGGGTCTATGGCGCTCGTAGAGTTATACTACGCTGTATTTATAGTATACCGCTATTATATATCGCGTCCTATTATAAAAAATAGTCTAGTATCCTAAGTAGGGAATAGTGGTGTTTAGAATTCTGTGCTTAGTATAATAGAGAGGTACCGCGACATTAGTAATAAGTAGAGTTTTCTAGCCTAATATAACGCGATTTAGTATAAATTAGCATAAAACGCAACGGGTTGCGCTATTTAGCACGTTAGTGTCTATAGATATTATTATGCTCTTATTATACTCCTTTTATTTTAACTGGCTTATAATATAGAATAAGCTATAAATACTACTTTAAATATACGGTTTTACATAGATATTATTTTTAGCCCCCTTCTAGCCAAACTATAGTAAATTATAGCTTAATATAGTAATTTATAAATAAGCTCTATTTAGCAGTAATATAGAAAGTATGGGACTAAAGTAAAAAGTATAGGCGGTCTAACCCGTTATAAATAATATTGTCTAAGATAATAGAAATAGAAGAAGGGTAGATAGGAGGGCGTTAATATTAAAGAGATAAACGATAATGCACCCTTACGCTATTAAAGCTTAGAGGAGTATTAGATAGCCTATTATAGGGCTAAGCTAGAGTAATATAATAAGTGGCTACTTATATAATATATAGACGACGATATACTATTATACTATTAAACCTTAAAAGGGCATTATATAACTAATTATAAGGCCAAATTAGAGTAAGGTAATAAGTAGCCACCCGTATAAGCTCTAGGCGATAATATTATTAATAAGCTAAATAATAGGGCTGCGGATATATACTATAATAATAATTCCGTAATATTTAATAGGGTATATAACCTAGCGATAGTTAAGACTAATTAGTAAACTTTAACTAGAATATTTATAGATATCTTTTAGACTAAAATATTTAAAGAGGCTACTAGCCGTATTATGGGAAAGCCTCTAGGACGGAACTAAGAAAATCCATAAACTGCAGACGATATTATGGCAGTATACGATATTATACCACGTATTAAGCGTACTAGCAGTATACTAGATAAGACACCTCCCCTATTTTATTTATTTAGTAGTGAGGCAGAATATATATAAGTCTTATAGTGGGTAAGCTACGGGACTTCTAACCGCGCTATTAATGAGTAGTTTAACGATATTAGGCTTTAGGGAGTGTTTACTAACTATTTTTCTTGCTAGAGTGCTAATAATGTTAAAGTAAAACTACTTTCAAAATAGATATAATCTAAGAGTAATTAACCACAGTAGATTAAAATAATTATAACTGTAAGGGACTAGTAGCTGCTAGTATATTACCAAAATGCTCTAGAGATTATATTCTTCCTTATTAGTTACAGCCCTTCCCAAAAAGATACAACTTTCTCGCTAGTAAGGTAGTACTTATTAGTAGGAATAAGAATATATAATAAGCTTAATACGGTAGACTAGTAGTAGGAGACGTAAGAGTAGCTACTGCTTGGCGTAACTATAGTGCTAATTATATTAGCTAGCAATAAAACCTAACTAATATAATACGCCGGCGGTACGAAAGCATAGCCGCTTTATATTTTAATTAGAAATATTAAACTATATATTTGGCAATCCGTAAATTAACTAGCCCTATTACTACTTATATACCTCCCGGTCTATATACCTAGTAACTAAATAATATAACTAGCGGTGTAATATAAGACCCTCGTGGCCATCCTTAAACGTATGCTTTAGCGACAACCCTACTGCTAGTACGGTTATGCTAATAATGCCTATAGCGTTAGAGAAAGCTAGTAAAGAAGAAGTACGTCTTCTATACACGGATGGTTAGGATTAATACTGCTTTCTACTTTTAGCTATATTTATAGCTAATTACGAAGAATAGGTTACGCTTATAGGTATTAAAAGTGGCCGTAAATATTTAACTTATTATATATATACGAATAAACGGTATAATCTAATAACTACTATCTAGTAACTATAGCCGTTTTATATATACTAATTAATAAAAAACCAAATATAAATGTAGTAGGAAGGTTATAATACTAATAAGAAGAATGACTTAGATTATATTTAGCCGTTCTATAACTTTATATAGGGCTATAATTTATTTAATATCTATAAGATAATAGCGCCTAATTTCCTACACTAGGTGCTTAAAGGCCTTACTAATAAATATCTTATATACTAGATTAAGGGGCTTATATAAAGCGAAATATGGGCCGGAAAATATTAGGGCCTTAATATCCTATATATAGATAGTTACGGCTAGGAGATATTAAATATTAATATACTTATTACCACCCGCTTTATATAGGTGGAATAATTTACTAATATAATGGTATAGGATAGCTAGGCAAATATCGGCTAATAAATAAAAAAGATATATAAATCTCTGTTACGATAATTGGTTCCCACTATAGCACCCTTACTAAAATAGAATAAAGGCGCTATGCTATTTATCTAGGCGTTTATAGACTTTATTATACTATCTTAATATATATTATATAACGAATTAACCATTTAGTACCTAGTAGCAGCTATTTATAGAATAGATAAGATAAAGGATGTATTTCTTTTATTTTAACTAAGTAAGGCAGAACTACTACACTTTAATATTCCTAAGCTATATACTATTACCTACTATTTAGAGAGTATTTAGTAACTAGAAGTAATTAGAGGTATAAATATAGAGTATTTAGAGTAAGTATATAAGCTATAGAAAGTATTTTACTATAGGACTAATAAATGAAACAACTATAAAGAGTAGATGCTACGATATAATACTATATATCTTAATACTATGCTTTAAAACGAACTTAAGCTATAGGCGTTAACTAATATAATTAATATAGTAGACCTAATAAGCGTAATATAGACAATATAACTAGGCCCTGCAGTTAATATATACGTATATCGCTCGTATATATAGAACTTTAATAACTATATAACTTAAATACTTTAAGATTAGAGAATTAATATATCTATCTAGCGTATAGTTAAGGAGGTACAGCGCTAGATAGAGATTATTAACCTTATATCTAAACTAGCCCCCTTTATAAGGGAATGCTATAAGTAGATTAATAGAATCCAGTAAATAGACTAGGACGTTAACTAACTAAAGGCCGATAACAATTAGGTATTAAAGATGCCCTTAAGTATCTATTACAGCGTTATATGCTATATTCGCTTTAGAAAGGACGCCACTAATACTAATAAGCTTAATAAGGTGTTTACTTAATACACCCCGTTATAAGCTAATACTAAAGCCCCCTGCTATAATACTATAATAGTATAAGAATACAAGTGGGTAAATAATAGCCTCTATAGCAATAAAGTAGGGAGGCTTTATCTACTACTTATAATCTAAAATACTAGGCGATTAGATAATAAGGGTAAATACCTAAAATACGCTAGTACGTTAGTAGAGACCCTCTAAGTTTATAATGGTAGTAAGATTAATATAAGAACTAAAATGCTTAGAGTGTAGAGTATAAAGCTATTTAATAGTAGGACGAAACGTACGCTAGATACCCTTTAGATATATAATATTAATTATATTATAAGGCCCATTTTACTTATACTAACAGATATTAACATTATAGACTATTTGTAACCGACTACCGAGGCTCGCATCACGTCGTGACTCACCACCTCGTATGTCTTACTACCTACCTGTTTCCATTACCTATTGCCGACTGTAAGCGCTATCTACCGAGGTAATTAGGCTACAGTTACAAATCATCGTCGGCATCGCCGTCAACCTTTGCCACCTATTTCATGTATATAGTCTACTCGATTTCCATAGATTTACAATAAAGTCGCTCATGCAATTCTTCACACTGCAAAGCTTACACTATTTCTATAAGGTGAGGATGTAGATAGGGAGTCTAATAATAGAATAATAGGTGTATTATATAGATAGAGACAAATCCTTAAGGGAAAAGGAGGAGTCTATGTACGAGGTAGGAAGGGTTTTCCCTAGGTATGTATAGAGCACGTACCTTACGGGCGAGTCACCCCTAGGTTGCCCTAGGGTCGCCCGTACCTTACGGCTATATAACTATCTACTTAGGTTTTACCTAATAATGCCCCCCCCCCTTTAAAAAGGGTTGTCCCCAATCCTTTATATACTTAAGCCTCAATAAAACCCTATAAAAAACCTTAGTAAGGAAAAAATTTAAAGGGGAAAGAGCGTCTTAATTTTGCGTATAGAGAGACAGGTAGTATATATGCGCGGTGCGAAGATATTAAGGAACTTTAACCAGCGGTTAAAGTTATCTAATTAGTTAAATTTGCCTTGCTAAGACTACCCCGCATTTAACTAAGCTAGTAGCGATTTTATATACCCGGTATAGAAAATCCTAATTGGTCCATTTAATAGGTAGAGCTAGTAGTGCTTAATACTGTCGCCTAAATTTGGTAGACCAGAAATATTCTAAAGCTTACTTGCGTAGGTAGGTCGCTAGTACCTCGCAGGTAGGTTATAGGTTATTTACATACAGCTAAATTCGTAAACAGTAAGGCTATATACCTATTAAATCCGTCGCTAACCCTACTTTAGCCTTATGCTATACCGGTGTAGCGCCGTATATACTTTACGGGTAGGTTATAGGTTATTTATATGCAGCCAGATTAAAACAGTAAGGCTATATACCTATTAAACCCGCCGCTAACCTATACTTTAGCTTTATACGTTATCTGCGTAGTATATGCGTAGAATAGTATATAAGTTATCGGTATAGGTTACTACCGGCAGGTTACTAGTAGGTTATAGACTCTAGTTAAATAGACCCCAGTTATAGACGGGCCTATTCTTTAATATATAAACAATCTGCTTGGCTAGTATAGAGTAATAAATTAGGTTTAGGAAGGGTGCTTTCTAAATTAAGGCTGCAGTTCTTACAGCAATTATTACTTATTCTTTAATCCCTTAGAACGTCCTCTGCTCCGCTTTAATACGGGTTATATTTTAATAGCGGCACTTACTTTTTGCCTACGCTTTAGCTATAAGGCTAGAGTATCCCACTTACGGTACTTATCTAGTAATTATTAACAATTCTTAAGTTCTGTCTCATATTTCTATTTATTATACTTATTTAGCCATCCTAGCCATTTAATAAGGTACTGCGGTTATCTAACACGATTTTAGTAGGTAATAATTGCTTCTACTTCCTAGCTACCTTCCTTAAGCTCTTCTACTACTAGGGGTTAAAACCTAGGGCGTAACCTATAAGGCTCTAGTAGGGAGATATAGAAGACTAGGTAGAGCTATACTATAGTAGGTAGAAGCTCTAGCTTATACTTACTGCCCTACGCGCTCTAGAATCTAAAACGGTCCTATAAACTTATAGTTAAGCTTTTTATAGGGACGTTTCGTGCGGATATTTTTAGAGGAGAGTAGGACTCGTTTACTAATGGCGAAGTGCTTGGCCAGGTGGTGATGATTATAATATTTTACCTAAAGCTTTTAGGCGTACATTATTAACGCCGCCGCTACCTTATATATAAGGCATAGGCGTTATAGATACGTCTCTATAAGTTAGACATTGGTTAACTTAGACCCCTCCTTACCTTACTAGGCGTCTTAGATGCTATCTAAGACTTTATTTAGGACGTTTAGTAGCTAGCCATAGGTAAGCTTAATAGGGGAACGCTTTATTATAGTATAGACCTTAGAGTTATAAGTAAAGGCTACTTCTTTAAGTAGGGAGGCCTAATTAGACTGTTCCTAGTTCGTAAATATATATAGGTATATCTTAAGCTTTTGGTTTTAACGCTCCGTCTAACTATCTAACTGCGGGTAGAATGTAGTACTAAGTTTATATTAAACGCGGAGATAGTAGCATATAGTGCTCTAGTACTTGCTTATAAATATATTACCCCTATTAGAAACGATATTATTTAGAGGCCCTATTTACGTAAAGACTCTAAATAAGAGTTCTACGAGTTGCGTAGTATTAATTATCTTATATACTAGATAGTAGCGCATTAGCTTTATAAAACGGTCTATAAGGATAAAGATAGAGTTATACTCTACGCTATTAGGAGTCCTAAACTCTAGGAGATCCGTAATAAAGTTAAGTAAATAATGCCGCTAGGCTTAGGTGGGGGTCTAAAGAGGCTGCAGCTCACTATAGGGTTTATAGCGGCGCGATTTAGAGCGTTAGTAGGTATTATAATTATCTAGGTATTTACGGAGGTCCTAGGTAAGGCCGTTCTAAGTATACTTCTATACGATTACCTTAAAGGTATGGTTAAAACTATAGTGGCCGCCTATAGGATCGTTATAATTCCGCTTAAGGATCTCCTATTATAATAGTGTGTAATTTAGCACCCAAACCTTATTGTTTTGCCTTAGGAGTCCTTAATTGTTAAGGGTATAGTCCTTATTACCGGTAGGAACTTACTCCTAGGTTAACTAATTATATATAAAGCGTATAAAGGCGTCTCTTTTTTATACTCTATAAATAAAATTAACTAGTAACTTAGGGGGTTATTCCATAAACGCCGTTTTGACTAAAGTAGCTACTATTACTTCTTACTATGGCACAAAACTCTATATAAAGTTAGTGCTAGTAAAGTAATATATAATGCGTAGGTAACTCGCCGGGTTATTATAGGGGACCGTAGCCTAGGCCAAGGGGTCTTCCCTAGGGTTGAGCGCCATTAGGCCGGTTAAAGTAGTCTTAAAAAGAATAGTAGGATACTCTAGTCCACCAGCGCTAAGTTTATAAAGGTCGCTTATATACTGCACGCATGCTACTTACTAGTATAGTATAGTAGCACTAGGGCCGCCTATAAGGCCTATAACTTGCAACTTTTACTATAATATAGGCAGTATGGCATTAAGGAGTGTCCTTTTACTACTATCTTTAAAGCCTTTAGCATAATCCAGGCGCTGGGATAGTGCGTTAGTAGGATTTATTTTGCCTAGTTTATATTTAATCTTAAAATCGAACTTAGCTAGTTCTTTAGCGTACCAGGCCTAGTAAGTAGATAAGCTCTTAGTAGTTATAAAGTACCTAAGATTATTATAATCGTAGAGCACGCGCGTTATATACGCGGCGTATTTAAGGTAATAGCGCTACGTCTTAAAGCATTATACTATAGCGAGTAGTTCTTTATTATGCGTATTATACTATACTTTTAGGCTAGTAAGCTTCTAACTATAATAAGCAATTAGGTGCTAGTAGAGTTAATCTCCTTACCCTAAAGGCTGCAGAAGTATACCGCTATAGGCATAGTTAGAAGCGTTAGTAATTACTATTAGGGGTAAATTAGGGTTAAAGTAGCGAAGTAGAGGAGCCTATATAAACGCAGCGTATAGCTTACAGAACGCCTACTACGCGTCGTCGGGCTAGGACTAGGGTTAATACTATTTAGTAGGCCCTTTTAACTTACGCTTCTTTTTCTTCTCTCTATCTAACGTTGGATTGTAATATACCTATATAAGATATATGTATAGGGGGTATATAGTATCCAAGTAGTTCTAGATAAATTGCCTATAAAAGTTAGCAAAGCCAAAGAAGACCTAGATATTCTTATAGAACTTAGGCTTAAGCCATTCCTTAATAGCTTTTACGCGGTTAGGGTTTATTATAATACCCCTAGGGGTAATAATAAAGCCTAGGAACTTAACGTTCTTAGTATAAAAAATGCATTTTAATAGTTTAGCGTATAGGCCCTAAGCGCGGAGCTGTCGCAGTACCTACTTAACATGCTTAACGTGCTTATCCTTATTATTTAAGTAGATAAGAATATTATCTAGGTAGACTATATAGATAGTATCTACTAGGGTTTCTAGAGCTTTATAAATATAGCTCTAAAAAGTTATAGGGGCGTTAGTAAGATTAAAGGGCATTACTAGGTACTTAAAGTGACCGTAGTATATCTTAAATGCGGTCTTCTATTCGTCTCCCTTTTTAATACGAATTCTATAGTACGCATTATAAAGATCTAGCTTTATAAATATCTTCGCATAGCTAAGCCTATTAAAGAGGTTGCTAACTAGCGGTAGGGGGTACTAATTTTTAATTGTAATCTTGTTTAGGCATCTATAGTTAACATATAGCCGCATTATACTATCTACTTTCGGCATAAAGAGGATGGGCGCTCTAGTAGGCGACTTGCTAGGCCTAATTCAGCCCTTTTTAAGAGTACTATCTAGGTACTCTTGTAAAATCTATAACTCTTTCTATAAGAGGTTATAGAGGGGCATTTATAGTGGCGTCTTACCTTCTTCTAAGTTAATCGTATAGTCGTACTTAGAGTTCTACAGTAGTATACGTACTAACTTATTAGAGAAGATATTAATTTCCTCCTTATATATATCTAGTAGGCCGGGGGCTATAAAGGTCAAAGCAACTATTACGTAGTAGTGTGCTTCTGGGAGTTAGTAAAGAAAAGGGTGCGGCCGATATACATTTCGTAGGTATGCTTATATAAAAAGTGTATATAGCTCTACTATAGTATACTTAATAGTTTTGGGGTTTTAATTACCTTCCCCTTACGTATAGGTAATCTGCGCTAGCACTAGAGGGTCTCTATAGGTACTTACTGCCAGTAACGGCAGGTCCTCTACTATATTTATAACCGGTATCTCTATATCTAAAGGGTTTGCATAGATACTCGCTGCCAGTAATAATAGGTCCTCTATTATATTCACAACCGGTATAAAAAAAGAGTCTTCTAGCTATAGCAAATAGACTATTTCGCTAGCCTTAATATTTACTAGGAGAGTGTTAAGGGTAATTATCTAAAGGCGTCTAGGGTCTGAAGTACCCTAGATAAACTATCTAGAATGGAAGCTAATTAATAGGTCTACTTCCGCAAGCTAATCCTATTTAAGAACTATATTATAACTATTAAATAAGCCGCCCTAAAAGGTCTGCGGGCTAATAATGCGAGGGGTACCCTAGGAGTCGCTAGTGGTAACTATTAGATTATAAACATCCTAAATTATTATCTAGTTGCTATTAAGGAAACGTATAAAAGGTTTATATAAATATAGCGCATAGTATATAGGCAGGTTAAACCTATAGACAACATCTTAATTAATAAGGTTAATTTAGCACCTATTATTATATAAGGCACGTAGGCAGACTTTGCCCTAGGGCGTATCTATCGCAATATATACTATAATGCGTTTCTTCTCTCCCTCTATATTAGGCCCTAGTTACAGTTAAAAAAGATATACTACTAGGGCTTTAGGTTTTTTAAAGGCCGAGCTAACTTCTCTCTATTAGCCTACTTCTAGTATTCCTTACGGTGGCCGCCTGCGGTCCTTTAACTCGCCTATATAGCACCGGCGTCTAGGGGGTCCCCTAAGCCATCTAGCTTTTAGGTGGTCTCCCTAGGAGTTTACTTAGAAAAGCGTTGCCCTTTTTAGGTTCTATTCCCTAAGCCTAACTCTATAGAGCCTATGCTGCGACCGCGCTTTATATATAATAATTTGCCGCTGCCACTTACGCGATCTTTTATAAGCTTTATAGTATTAAGCAATTACTCTATATAGCGGATTTCGTTAAAGAAGTCTTTAGCGGTTCTTACTCGTTAGGCAAAGTTCTAGCGGAAGAGCTCTACTTATAGGTAGGCTAGGAGATATAAGAACTAAAAGTCTACCTATTGTTTAGGATTAACAAAAGGGGTATATAAGAAGAGGTCCTTTAAGCTATGCATATAAGCTAGGAAGACGTTAAACCTCTAGTTCTCCTTTATAATAGCCATATAGTATATTATAGCGTTATTAAAGCGTCTTACTATAGGGTTCCTAATCTGGTCTTAGACTATAGTCTTAAATTCGTCCTATAGTAAAGAACCCTTATCCTTAGTACCTAACTGGCAATAAACTAGTTAGGCAATTGTCTTCTCTTTTATAAGACCTTTAATAGCCTAGCGTATACGTCGCTTACAGTTGTAGTTAGCGTTATTAACCTTAAATCGGTTCTTAACTGCGGCGATCCACCGGTTAAAATACTGTTAAGTAGTACCGCCAATATTAGGTAGTAACTTCTTAACTAAGGTGTTAAGATTTATTCGGCGTATGCGTTTGCTATATAATTTATACTCTTTACTAAAGAGGCAACGGGAGGGCTTTATTAAATCGATAATACTCTATAAGTTAGCTATTTTCTTAGCTAGCTTATCTAGCTCCTTTATATTAGCGGTATTAGGTATTAGGTAACGAGGTCACCTCGCCTATATATATTGTTCCGCACAACTGTGCCTGGCGTTAAGCCAGTCACTTGCTTACCTTTTGCGGGTTTATGTGGCTAAGTGGTGCGGAGCTTATTACCTCATATAGTGACTAGCTTAACGCCCGGGGCCTCGTGGGTGCGAACCTCGTTCGTACCCTAGGCTGACTTAGGGACAGCCTTTGCCGGTCGTACAACCGAAGGGGCCGGTTACGCAACTGAGCCTAGCTCGGTTAGGGGGTACCGTAACCGAAGACGCTGGTTATGTCCTTGCGATCGAAGCGCGAGGCGGCCTCTTTAGGCGCCGCGCTGTAGCTGCTAGGGGTCCAATATATTGGGCGCGACACGCGACCTCCTGGCCTAAACCGCGCTCCTGAGCCTACGGGGTAGGACGTTGCGCCTAGGGACAGTCGCCATTGGGAGGGGTGCATTGTCAGGTGACGAGGTCACCTCGCCTATATGTATTGTTCCGTATAGCCGTGCCTGGCGTTAAGCCAGTCACTTGCTTACCTTTTACGGGTTTATATGGCTGAATGGTACGGAGCTTATCACCTTATATTAGGTAGGACGCTAGTTACCTTACTAAGCTTCTATTAAGCCTAGGTATATAAGTTAAACTAGTCTCTAGCGTTCGTAGATATCTAATTATTTTAGGATTTAGAAAATGGCTTAGATGCTATTAGTATGCTTCTAGCGGTTTTATCTACACTAGATCCTAAAGCGTTTTATAGTTATATCGCTAGCGTATTACTATTGGGTGTAGGCGTTAGTTTTCTTTTTAGAGGCATTATAGAAAAATTAAACCGGCTATCCTCTTAAGGGGATTAGTAAGAATTTAAATATAAGGTAAGGATGTAAATAGGGAGTCTAATAATAGAATAATAGGTGTATTGTATAGATAGAGACAAATCCTTAAGGGAAAAGGAGAAGTCTGTGTGCAAGGTAGGAAGGGTTTTCCCTAGGCGAGTCAACCCTGGGTTGCCCTAGGGTCGCCTATACCTTGCGGCTATATAACTATCTACTTAGGTTTTACCTAACAATTTCTTTATAAATAACTATAGCGATTAGGATATATATAATACTATATATAATATAGATTTCGAGTAAATAAATAGGGTATAGGTTAATGTATATATAAGGAAATAGGCTCGTACTAGGCAGTAAATAAATATAACTTAGCTAAAATAGCGGTAAGTTATAACTAGCGGCGCTAGATTATAATAAAGGGGTAGATTGCCGCGATTATAATAAACTAGAATATAATACTACTATATATTACCCTTTACGCGCTAGCTACCTTTCGCATTTTATATACTATACTATTTACCTTAAGAGTAGGTAAATATCACGAGGAATTAGGCTTCTATATAGTATAGAAAAAAATATTATATAAAGTAGGACCCTATACTATAGTAAGGCAATTTAATTGCCCTATTATAAAGCCTAATAAATAGTTAGGCCGCCCTCCTAACTTATTATTATAAGTTTATTAAAGCTCCTTTTTATATACTTAGTAAGAAATGCCTAATTTATATTATAAAAGCTAACTAG
>Ga0307515_10009533_pt1 | contig 18752 bp, 14 predicted proteins | sample 17_EM_MG_FD_194513 | JGI IMG/M metagenome (GOLD analysis project Ga0307515, IMG submission 194513) | Populus trichocarpa ectomycorrhiza microbial communities from riparian zone in the Pacific Northwest, United States - 17_EM | ecosystem: Host-associated > Plants > Roots > Unclassified | place...
ACGAATAAGAGTGTCGTGCCCAGATCCTCGTCATGCTTCTTCATGAAGTCCTTGTCATACTCCTCAGCCTCCTTGTGGTAATGCTCGTAGAATTGGGCGCGGAGGTCCTCCTGCGGAAACTCCCAATCCTTTTCCTTTCTGTGCGAGTGGTAAACGACGGTGGTCGGCGGGATGCAAAACTGAGCTTACCCATTCGCTATGCGCCTGCCAGGCCCCCCATTTCCATCCCCCTTCAGCGCTCCTCTGTGATCCCGGCCGCTATTGGAAGCCGAAGGACTGGGACGCTGGGTTTCCCGTAAATCATGGTCCGATGCAGAATTCCGGCTCTCCCCAGACCTTGGGATTCAAACTGTGAGCCTGGAAGCCAGCGGCCAGGGCAGAGTATAACGTACTTCCTCCTTTTTTTCCCCTTTCCGGTGCTCGTAGGAGGGTCTCCGTTGGCTACATGGACCTGGCCTTCGACTCCAACCACTCGGCTGTAGGCAATACCAAATTAGTCGAGCTGTATAGCGAGAAGCCCGAAAGCTCACCGCCGTACGGTGGTCTCTTCCAAACCGATATCTCCCATGATGGGTATGGTTCACAGGGAGAAGGGGGGAAGAACGAAAGGAGCTGCCACGAGGCAAACGCGTTTCCGGACTGATTTCATTCACTGAATGTTTAGCGAGGAAGCCAGTATACTGTAGTGACACGACCACTCCGGTGTCATCCGTCATCACTTCCAGCCAAAACTGAATTGACCGGATGTTTTAGTGGCCGGAGTGGTCGTGCATGTAGAGTATTTCCTCCGACGGTATTGTCCGGCACCGTGGATATATACTGTGTTTGTTCTCTTCAGGTAGAAGTATGAGTTTGTGTGTGTTTTTTGGGGGGAGAGTTACACGAGGGATCTGGAACTGGAGAGCAAGTGTGGTTTTCTCGCGTACCGACTGTGTTCTCGTCAGCGGGGGGGACTGGAGTCCACGCATCGCCCGGATTTGATGTCTCGAGTATCGTATTTTTCGCATCCGCTGGGGCCATTACGAATGAATACCGCAAAGCTAAGGCGATATCACCACCACCCTGCCATCCTCACATCCTACACATATCTATCGTTATCGTCCGACCCCGGTTTCGGCGAAGGACCACTCTTGTTTGTGGCCTCAACCTTCCGTAGTGAGTATAGATACCACCCAAAATGATAATCCAGGACACCGAAAAGCGGCACCGCTGAAGGAGGAGATCAGCTGTGACGGGTGGGCGGGCCCCCCTCAAGCGCATTGCTTTTCCCCCGACGTGAGAAACCCTGGTCCAGGTCCTGCGTGTGATCCTACTTAAAGTTTGGATATGGGACGGCGTGTCTCCGCCGCTGGCAGGTTGTTTAGTTTTGATCTTGTTAACCACTTTGTGACCGAAGTCATGATTTCTCGTGTGCAAACTGCTCTCGGGAATGGCGGGCTTAGACTGGAGGGCGGAAGGCGGAAGGATCGCGGACATCGGGAAACCCGCAAAAGGCTTAGAGTCGCGTGTGATGTCCCCTTTCCCAGGTGAATCGCGTAAAAGTAAATCGCCGCTGCAAGATAGAACTGCACAGACGTAGGTCAAACGAACGCATTATATGACATGACGGCTAAACTGTCCGCATACCTCGAACGACTATCGGGATCGCAACACTCTTTTCCCTTTCCCACAATTGCAAAGCCAGTCATGAGCTTCCTCCGAAACCTTCCCCATTTCACCGAGGTAATTCCCGATGACCTAGTCCTGAGCGACGCAGTTGGACACGCGCCAACCACCATGAGGACTGTACGACACCACATAACGGCAAAAATGAGGTCGATAGAACGTGGCTGGCAATGAACAGATGAGCAAGGGTGCTCTTTGAGTCTTCCTGCACAGGGTTTATGCGTGTTGGCTGTGAGGAGATATATAACCAGACATGGTTGAGGCTTACCCTCGTTCAATCCCATGCCCAGGCAACCGGAACCGCGAGGCCTGGCGAGAAGGGCGAATACTTGGAAATGGGCACGGGCATTTGAGGGCCGCGCCTAGAACACTAGACTCTCACTGGGTAAGTACTATGCGGCCCGGCCATGAGCGTAGAGGTTGCTACTCTCACCTCTTCCAGCCACTGGATATCGTTTCTTGTGAAGCTACAACAAGGACATGCATCCACAAATCGTTCGGGAGATCCCGATCTCCTTGCCTTTCCGATTCCACTTTCACCGCCCATCATGGATCCAGCTGACCCTGTCCACTCACCTATGAACCCACAAGAGGTTCGCGCATTTTTCCACGACGACGAAAACTCTTCGTCCGATGACTCGACGGTTTCTTCGTCGTCTGTTCACATCCACCCTCCCGCTACGGTCGATATCGCCTTGACACCTCCACCTCCCGACCAGACTGTTCAAGCTCCTCCGGCGATCCCTCCACAGTCGACGTCTGCTCCAGGTCCGGATAGCGATGAAGACGACGAGGAGATGCCAGATCTTTACATCCCTGCACTGATCGCTCCGACAATGTTCTTGCCGATCCCGAACGTACGCCTCTCGTGCTTCTCCAAGCCAGTGTCGACCTGGTGGCCATCGAAATTTATTAAACTACCCCTATTTGTATTCCTAGACAGATCCTTTGTCTACGCTGTTGAACAAATATATCCTGCCAGAGAAGAGACCAGCGAGAGACTTGACTGGCGAGTGGCAGCGACAGGATTTTCATTCGTTGGTCGTGAGTCGCCCTACCTTGAACGAACGGTTCCTTGTCTCTCCGCCTATGCTGTGTTGAGGCTTGAGCTGAGAATGATGAACGATTAGATGTCGAACAGCTGGAGAGCGATTGCGAGGATGGCTCGCGACAGGCTTGTCGTCTCCAATCCAGAAGAGATGAGCACAATCTTGCCAGTGTGTGGTCTATCTTGTGTCACTTATCGCCGCTGTGCCAATCTCCTACTGCTGATGTAGCTCTGGTTCCTTCGACTGTCCTGCCTGGCGCGCCTCAGGCTGTTCAATCAATGCACAGCAGAATGCACTAATCTGTACTCTGTCCTGTTCTCAATCGAGCCGTTATCCTCACGCAACTACGTCTTCGATCGCCTCGTCCCGTTCGAGTTGGAGGTCCTCCATGCGAGACTTAAGTACTGGGCGGGCGATTTCGTGGGGTATCTGGACACGATGTATGGGATGGTCAAGAAGTGCAAATTCATGGCAAAGATTGCACTCGAGGAGGGTGAGAGGGAGAGGGAGAAGCAGATGGAGAGAGAGAGGAGAGGAAGCGTTAGTATTGGGATCGGAGGGAGGGGTGTCAGAGGGCCGAGGGGAGATGGAGGGGCTGCTCTCGCTGCGATGTGGAAGGAGAGAGGGAGCAGGATGGCGCTGATTATCGCGAGCCAGTTCATCGAGATGAAGGTGTGCGTTTTCTTCTCACCGCTGCGCATGCTCTGACTGTGTGATTCAGGAGTTCACTGCTGCAACACGTCTCCTGGCCCCGCTCTGCGCTCCGTCCTCACCCGAACTGCGTTCGGCTGTGGGCAGGATATACCTCCAAGCCGGACTCCTCGACCAGGCACTGACAGAGTTCAACCTGGTATCGGAATCGATTGCGAACACCGCCACGCCATCTGCATCTGCGGTCGCGTCCCCGAACATGTCACCAAACCTCAGTCGGGTCGGATCTCAAGTATCGGTGGTGAGTGGATACCAGAACCAAGGCCCTGGGGGACGCATGGGAAGTATTGTGCAGGGGTATAAGGATCTTGTGAACATGAATGCTGCGCTTATGGCGTCGGCTCAGGGAGATTGGGTCAGAGCGGAGGAGATCCTGAGAGGACTCGTGGCCACCAACCCAGATGATTTCGTGGTAAGTCACTCGTCCTGATTCTCGTTCTATTCCCTCCGACTTTTTCTCTTCTTCCTGGATTGTTTCGAGTTTTGACCTTTGCGTCATTACGCCCTCGCCGTGCCTTGGTCTGAGAAGAGTGTCAATTTGCTCCGTTCCGCATGAAGGTGCCTGGCCGAGACCATCATCATCTCGCGGACGGAACTGTGGCATCGCGTAGCACGCTCGCGTTCGGTGGTCTCATCGGCGGGTGTGGCCGAGGGCAAATTATTCCGTTTTCCGGTACCTTCCCAGTCCTTGGCTGAGAGAATCCCGCTCGTTGCCTGTCATCGAATGGGGCGGCCGTGGACTTTACGCACGGTGTTATGACCCACGCATTGCCAACTGTTTATGTTATGGTAACACGAAGTCCACGATTGTTTTTATTGGATCGGTCTTCAGAGACGCCCGTGAATTTTCTTATTGAGTTTCATACCGGGAGGGGGGAAATCTAGACCTTGCCGGTTTCTTCGCAAGGGTCTTCTTCCCGACCCCACGGATCTCGTCCCGTCTTGCTTCCGTTCTTTCTTACATACCAAACTCTCCTTTGTCCTCCGACTGATCTTCGTTTACGTGTCCTTTGTTCAAACTCGGAAGGCTGTCAACAACCTCGGTGTTGCATTGTTGAGCCAGGGAAAGCTCAAGGAGGTGAGTTTGTGTTCATTTTGGTGTGTGCCGTGTCTGTGGTGCTCACCTCACGTTATTGCTGCATTTGCGATTGGTCCGTCTGTGTGCAATGTGCTTCCTTGTTAACGCTTTCGTTTGACCCCTCGTACGGCGCGGTGTCCTCCGATTCTACTCCATATAGGGCATCGAGGCCCTCGAGGGAGCGTTACACGAGAACCCATTTGAAATAGTCACAACGGAACCTTTCCTGTTTAACATCTGTAAGTCGTCTCAGCCCGCTCGTCTCCCGTTTACACCTCGTTTGTTGCTTCATTTTCCCCGGACCCGTTCATTGGCCCGATGCTCCGCCCGGGTGCCGACTGTCTGCACCGCCCAGTTTTATTTATCTTCCCTCTTTTGACTGTAGCTGAGAGATGCCGTAAGCTGACTATTTTCCCTCATCTGAATTCACCGCCCCTGGATACCTGTACACCTGTCTGTCGAATCGCGACCCGCGCCCACCGGTCCACGCCTCGTCTGCTCCGGTGCCTTGGGATCGTCTCAACTCTGGAATATGTCATGTAGCGACATTGTACGAGCTCCGGGCCTCGTATGGGATGGAGCTCAAGAAAGACCTCTTGGTTCAGGTGGCTCAGCTGAGCGGGGACGGTTTGAGGACGACCTGCTTGAAGATGACCACCAACTGATCCACACATTCCGAGCACAATTCCTGGTTGCTCATCCCTCTGCTCGGATTTGCTTGTCGGCCACCTCTACAGTCACGCGGTGATGGTATGATTAGTTATTTTAGAGGACGGGCGGGCTTGAATCATTCTTCGGGTACATTGACTTCGGGGACGCCGACAGGGTACGTAGACGAAAACAATCGGGCATAGTGTGGTTGATATGGAACATTAAAGGTTGTCTGATGACCCAGGCCGGAACTCCAGTATTCTAGACTGAAGAGATTCCCGTCAAAAACTTAACAGTCCCCCACAACCGCCCGAGCATTTTCCTGTCCCCTCTCGTAAATCAACGCTCCACCGTTCGCCCGTGCGAGATGCGTCGATCTGTTTGTAGCGGCCAGGCTGCAAACGGTGATAGATTTTCTCCATGCGCCGATTGGCTAAACGTCATCAATTGGTGGCGTTGTACCCCTGGTTCTAATTTTTCGAAGTCATATATCGGGACACCGGCACAGCCATCGCGGCCTCTCCAAAGGTCAATGGAACACGTCGATCTGATCCCCAAATTACTGAGTGAAGACTATGGGACGGCGCGGAGTTGAACTCTATAGCTTGCTCATCCTGCAAAAGTCCCGGGACGTCGGCAGGAAATACGCAAAATGGAAAGAAAAACAAACGAATCTCAGAGTCGCGTGTCTCTTGCCGACGTTACAAACTTTCCGGGTCTGGGCCCTCGGAGCGAATATCAGATCCCGTCGAATGCTTGGGATACGCCGCTGATCCTCCTGATTGAAGGTTGACCGGGGTTGTCAGTTCCTTAAATAAGCGCGGTTCGTGACCTGCCGCCGCCCTCATGATCGCCGCACTACGAGCCCCAGGGCTCCGTTGGACCAATGGGACGCAGGGTGGCGTGGGTAGGAAAAACGTTCAAGAAGGGACAAAGATCTGGAGAGAAGCCGGACAAGTGGAGTTGCAAATGCAGACACAAATCCTCTAAAGTCGGAGGTTAACTTGGAGACCGGGGGGAAGGAACCCTAGAAAACGAAAGTTCGGCTCTTCACCCGTCGACACGCTAGAAGTTTCTGGCGCTTACACTTTGTCGAAGAAAGGACAAAAGCTCTGGCTGAATCTGCTCATATACACGAGCCCCTACGAACGTGGACAGTCACACGTTTCCAAGCCGAATTAAGCTATGTTGAAGGCCGGGCGCTACAGTTTAGGTGAACACATGGACATACCCCTTCTACGTCGACCATGCCATAACTGGATCCGAACCGAAGATCAATATCGTTCGTGGTGGCGGACTGAGACCATCTCCTCTGCCACTGGGGGACGTGCTACACGTTAACTACAACTCCCGCAAACCAAAGGATGGAAGAGCCTGCAGACCTCCAAAACTGCGGAGACGATTCCGCACCGCTCTGTCTGGCTATCAACCGTTACCGTCGGGCCATCATTGGTTTTCTCGGTCGACGTAAATCAATCACCATCTAATTGCGGACCCAAGGCCCTTTCGTAAACTACCGTAACACTTGGGGGTAACCATCGTGGAGGGATTTCAGTGCAATCAGTGGAAACACTCGCCACGCCGTCCCGCTCACCTGTTCTCCCTGCTGGCCGACGGATGTTGATGCACCTAGACCTCGCCTCCGTTTCAGGAACGTGACATTGGCTCTTTGATTCACATTCCGAAGGTTCACTCTCCGCTCGCGGAAGAAGAGACGCATTTGGTCAAAGAAATTGGTTGCCGTTGTCAGACACGTTTCATTGACGTGTACCCTCCCTCCGGGACATCAGTACGATATGAGATGCTTGTCCTCCGGAGCCATTCTTCCAGTCCGGGTTACAGTGCCCTTTCCTTGTGGTGTCGGACGTCAGGTATCATATTATGAATGTCTGTCAGACTTGACGGACCACCTTTCCTCCTCTCTCACCCTCGTTCTTCACCCTTCCGTCCCCTTTCCTCTCCTTTTTCTACTTGTTGCGTGAGGCGCAAGGGATGAGTCCCCCCGCCGATTTCCAGGACCTTCACAGTTAGTCCACCCTGTATCTTTCAAATTCCTTCGGCCGATCGCTGAGTACTGAGCACTGACCGTCGATCCTCCCTCAGATATTTCAATCGCCTTGTTCGCCGTCGCGTTCCTCGTCACCTCCTACAGATGTTTTGCAAGATATACCAAAAAGCTATGGGGATACGATGACTCCGCCGCGCTCTTCAGTCTGTTCTTTTTCGTACTTTTCGTGATTGGTTCGTACAGCTGCTTCCGATCCACCGCGGGCCAAACCATGGGGCTGAAAATTTTTCGTGACCTCAGGATCTACTTGTCTCGCCAACGGTGTGCCTTTTTATCCTCGACACGCCACCGAGCGTCATCGATTAATTGCTGGCGGTGGATTACAGGATCGGCTTCACAGAGAGTAAGAATTGCTGGCTCCTACGTCCTCGTCGTTGGTTATTACACGCCCGTCTGGTGAGCTCCCCCGCCCCCACAATCCTGAACGGAGCTCATTGTTGAGCAGGGGTGCAAGGATTTCTATTGTATTGACTGTGGTCCGGATCACCCCCTGGCGGCTACAGAGGAGAATCCTACTATGTATGAGAAGCTTTCCTCGACGTCTTTTCTGTGCTGCGCTAATACTTTGTCCTCAGGGGTCGCTGTGTTATTCGTCCTAATGTGGGTCATGTTGACCGTGCAGGCGTACTGGGTATGCGAAATTACGCAACCCGGATGGAAGCAGGTCCCCGGATCCATCTGCATCCTTCCGCGGGCCGTTCCCATCTCTCAAATCATTAGTGAGTTATCACCTTTCATCATACCTCCGTCTATTTGTTTATCGGTGCGGCTTTCAGCAACGGTCATTTCAGATTCCATCTTGGTCGCCACTCCGTTGATGGTACGGTGAATTTTGCCGCCTTCCTCGTTGGCCCGAGCTATCTCTCATCGATAAACCTAGATCGCTAGAGGTGTTCACAACCGAGCGGTGTATTACCGCTTATTTTTTATCTTCTCCGTGTCAGTCGCGACGTCGATCGCTTCCGTGGCGCACGCGATTCTGGTAGTGGCCACTCCAGGTGTTTTTGAAGCAATATTCGGTACGGCGATTCCCATTCCCTGTCTATTTCACACCCTTCTCCGAACAACTAATTCACCGCGTATCCGTTTTCTTCTTTCCTTTCACAGCGGGCGTGGAAGCAGCGGTGTCCATTATCGTGTGCAGTATGTCCGTCATCATCCCCGCCGTGCTTCGCGCGTTGGGTGCCGGTGATCCATTCATGCGGGAAGATACTGTCGATATGGACCTCAGCACCACCGTTCATATCGCTCGGGTGAATACGACGAGGATTGAACTCGGCCTTCCGATAGCCCATGGCACGGTGATCACGGATAGCGACGAATCCGATGGTCCGATAGCATCGCGACGACGGGACTTGGTCGATTTGGACGCTAAGGACGATAAGGGATACCGACTTACGGGTCAAACCTCGGACGCGTCGCTGGAGAATCCAAGGACAGTGAAGGACCTGCCACTCGTCGATGAGTGCGACATCACAGATTCGTTAGCGCAGGTGAGAACCACACCTGCGACAACGACGGGCTGGGATATCGAAGCGGGTATCGATGAGGAGCGTGCAAAGAGAAACAGCGCGTAAAACCCGGTCATCAGCTCTCTGACACGCTCATCCCTGCCCCCCGCCGCTTCATTCTCCACTTTTGATCTCGACTCTCGTTTTTCATGGCCCCACCCTCCTTCGTCTTCATCCACAAATGTAGCACTTCATTGACTCCCCACACTCATTGTTCACACACACACACACGCCATCCAAGCCTCGTCATCCATGTTCTGATCCTGAACCGCTCTTCTCAATTGCTGTGATATTTTATATCTCTCCATCATACTATTGCTCCCCTGTCCCATATCGTTTCGTTTCCGTTGGTCATTTATCCCCTGGGTTTTTTTATCTCTGTGTACACGATATCGGTCTACGGGTTCCTATTCGGAGATTAATAGTGTCAATTATTTTCCGGAATTTTAATTTCTTCCTCCATGCTACACGGTTGGTGAACGACCATTTAGCTGGAGCCCGTGACGCGGACCGTCAGAGCGATGTCCATGGGCTGAAGCGCTGACGAACCGTCTTTAATGAATTAGTGTTACTCTTTGTGGCCTGTGTAATTACTTCGGCTGGCCGATGTCAAAATGAAAATGCTCCCGCTATGAAGATCTCATTTCATGATGTCGTGAAACGAAGGGCCATATACAACGAAGAGAAGGAGTTACAAACGTCGCATGCAATAAATAAGCAACATCTCGATGTATAAAGACGACTCGTACTTCATATCATGACGTGATGGACAACGTAGACTATCGATGAACATGGGAACGTAGAAGCGTGCAAAACAACCATAAAAGGACGAGTACTATATACAACGACGTGAGGGACACATCGAGCGTCTGCAACCACGGAAGCTCGAGGTTGGAAGACCATGTGTCCCTAGATACCGACGGATCGTCGCGACATCTCAGAGCGTCGGGGGCATAGAAAAGAGGTAACGAGAAGGAAGGCCACAAATGCTGGCCCAGACTGTGGGGATTACGCCCCACCCTGGTGGTTTTGAATGTACACTTGCAAATCCTGCCACCCTCCTCCAACTCTGCACATCACCTTCTTGGTCGTCGTCGGCTCCTGCCCGCTCCCCCTCGCACTAAGTCTCGTGAGGGTCGTCAACTTGCACGTAATCACTTTCCTCGATAATGGACTCGATACCGCATACTGCGCCCTCACTTCGTCCCCTTCCTTAGGTGCCGTCCTCAGCGGAGGGTCGACACGTTCAATCAGAAGGGCGTGAGGGATTGAGTTAACGACACGAGCGACTTCCAAGTCCAGGGGATCTTTCGAACTCGCGGGGACGTAGATGCGTGAGTTTTGTCCATCAAAACCGGGAGTATGGGCTCCCGTCCGCGAACCAGGCCGTGAATACGCCATAGATGGCCGTGGAGACATGCCGTCCCGGAAACTCGACGGAGGGAGCGTATGCATCGAGGGTCTCGGCGTCTTCCTCGCGTCTTGGTAGCTGGGCTGGTTCGATAGACGAGCTTTTATTGTAGTGCCGTGGAGGAAAGGGTTATGAGATGGTTCAAAGTCGGAGTAGTTCGACATAGCAGACGCGGATCGTGATGGGGACGAAAACTTCAAGCTAGGGATGGGAATCATAGAACGACTGGGAGGACGTGAGTGCGGTCCAAGGAGATTTCCGGGAGTCTCTCGGCCAGAATTCGAGAAGGTCCCGAATGATATTGAAGAGGTTGGAGACAAATTGGGTCCATCCCCATCAGAGAACGATCGCCATTGGATAGAAGGGGCAGGGATGTGGCTTGGCGTCTTCGGACGTGCACGGGGTGTGGTTGTTTTTGTCGTTGCAGGGGTATTCGGTTGTGAGCGTGATGGTGGTCGTGCTAGGGATGGGGGGATATGTGCAGTACGGGAGGATGGGCGGATACGTGAGGGGGGTCTTGTGAATATCGATGACTGGGTAATGGATGGGATAGAAGATTGGGTTATAGGGGACCATGGACGAGAAGAAGACATAGATGCTCTGGACACGCTCCTTCTATGAGGAGAACTTTCCTGGTTACCAGCGCCATTGGAAGGATACTTCGGCGTGGACGGTAACTCTTCCGAATCTACCCTCGTAGATGCATTCCACTTCGGTTTATTTCTAAGAACTTCTGTCACTGCAGGTGTTGATCTCCCTGGTGTCAGACTCTGTGTGTGTTTGTGACCTGGGCGCTCTGGAGTTGACGGCTCCTCGCTCTTGCCGCGAAAGAGGAGAGAAGATCGTGCCCGCAGTGTGCGGGTCGGTTCGGAGGATGGTTCCCGACCGATCTTGGATATCGTGGGTGTAATCGGCGGGGATGCTAGCTGTTTAGGAGAACCCTTGATTCTCTGCGCGAGCTTTCTGAATGGAGACTTGACCTTCTCAACCCCTTTCGTCGACCTTGCACCTTTTGATCCAGATGTGGCCGCGGAGAGAGCTGACCCGCTTTCACTGGGCGTCTGCTCCTCACCTTGAAGTATCCGTCGGACTTCCTCCATGTCTTCATCAGTCCGCTGTATCCGCTCCCGAAGGTTCCTCCACCGTTGTGTAGACTCTGCGTGTCGTCGTAAACACTCGCCGTTCTTGGTGACACGATCTTGGGCACCCTTATCGAGGACAGAAAGCACCTTCGTGATCGCTGGAACGTAGTGCCTGAAGAGAACATTTAGCCTGTATGTCAACAACGGAGTGGGACACCACGCCATACTTCTTCTTGGCTTCGTACGACTGCAGAAGCGCCAAATACGAGTCCAAAGTAGGTGGAGACTTGTCCGAACGTATTGACGATCGTCGTTGATCGTCTCTTAGATATACTTGCGTTATGAAGTCCTGTCGAATAGGGCTGAATAACCGGCCGCACGGGGATATCATGGAGTTAAACGCACCTGACACCGATTCACGCCTTTCTCCAAGCTCGACATCAGGCCTCCAGCCTGTTCGGTCACCGTCCTAAACACGATCAACCACTTGTCTTCCTTCAACTCGTCCCTCAGTGTTTCGCTCTCCGATTTTGCAGCCTCCCATTCAGCCATGAGGGCCGCATGTTTCCTTATCATTGCAGCCACCTCCCCATCCACGCCAAATCCCGAGGGAACCGGAGTCTTGCTGAGAAGTGGTTCGAGAGCATCCGTGACGGCCTTGATGCCTTTTGAAACCGTGTCCAATCGTTCGTCTAAGTTGATAAGTAGTTGATCGATCTCATTGTTGGCGCCGGACGTGTCAGATGACCCTTGGGACTTGTGACGGAGCTCCTGGATTTCTACATGAGCCGGACAGATGGCGACGGGTTGATGGGATACATGAGAAGGGGGTGTGAGATCCGGATACACCACCACGCACCAAATATTCGTGCCTGTATGTCGGATATACTGTATGAGAGTTCGGTGATGTGTGTGGAGGTGGCCAAAAATTCTAGATCTCTGGAAGTGTGCCAAACACCAAGCAGGTAGGATTGTCAGTAAGATGATCCTTTTCATCGGAAAGTGATCTGGGAACGCACTCTTGGCTCTTCCTCCTCCCATTCCTCAAAAATTTACTCGAGCTTGACGTGATAGTGATATTCTCTGAAAGAGAGAGAAAAAAAGATCCACCACGGGTGAAGTCGCGTCAGCGAAATGTTTCACTCTCGACCTCCCTCACAAGCAGATTTCCGGGGCGGTATCCCGACAACCACGCGAAAACCACGCGGTGCGAGTAAAATTGATTGAAACACACGCACCAAGGTCGTCATCTAGTTCCAGGGACTTCAGTGACGTCGAGGCGAAACTGCTGGCTGTTGAGAGACTGCGAGAAAGTGGCGTTTGAAAACCCGTCCCGAGACCGTCGCTGGAGGTTGAGCTCGAGGGTGAAAGCAGCATGGAATACGGAAACAACCTCCTCCTTCAAACGATACCCGACCACAAATGGCTGTCAGGCCGAAAGTTGTAGGAGAGACGAGAGAGATCGGGGGACACAAAGCCGGGAGGGAGTTGGTAGAGTGCTGACGAAGCGAGTTGTCGTTGTTCGACGGACGGGCAGAAACGACAGTCCCAAACGACAGATCCTTTCTTGAACGTTGACCACCGACGACGACGATGAAGTAGGTGATGAAGAAGAAAGAGAAAGCAACCCGCACTCGCCAGACGTCTCGCTTCGGAACAATCGCGGTTTGCTGAGGCCGTGGATCACGTGGGCCCCCCTCGGCTAGCACTTCGTGAGTGGCCAGCTGTGGCCAGAGCGAGAACGAGAAAACGAGATCGATTCTACAGTACAATGAACTCAGATAACAAATGAGACAACCTAGCCACTACTCCTCGTCTCCAGCCATCTCGACGTCCGACGTAGAACTTGTCAACTCCGGATCCAAAAGGCTCGAAACCGCCTCCTTGTCAAACCACTCCTCACACTTGGTCTTAGCTTCCAAGGTCGCCTCTGCGAGCATCACTTTTCTACTCTCCCTGGAGGAATCTGGTTCCACGGAGTTATAGTAACCGGGAGCGAGACCTTCCAAAGCGTAGAGATGATGCACTGACTCCTTCAACCTAAGCAAACGTCCCATGTGTTCCGAAAGGAGTGGATTGGCCAACACTCCGGGATAGTATCGCCCGCTTAATAGCGAGACGTCCATGACGGCCTCCCAGTCTCCCTTCAAGATTGACCGAAATTTATGCCCGGTCGGAGGTTCGGGCGGGTTCCAGCTTCTGACGTATGGCCCGGACAGCACCTGATGGTCGGAAGCGGGTTTAAATCCATTCGATTCAGGTGGTAACGCATCTGAGCTTCCACCCTGGAGTAGCGCGGGGTCCAAAGACCTCATGTCAAATGCCGACGTGTCTTCCTGTCGCCCCTCCCTCCCTCCAACTCCCGCACCCACAAACCCCTCCTCGACCAAGTCGAACAACATGCCAGATATCCGGACCTTCGTCTCAACGGCAAAGATGCTTGTGATTCTGAGGAACATACCCAAGTCCCCTGAGCCAGGTGCATGTTCTGGTTCTATGCCTTTGTCGACCGCGTACTCGATGGCGGCCTGGGAAGGAGGTACTGCGGGTAATACCCTCTCGCTGCCGTTGGGGGCGAGCTGGTGGCGGGGCACCTTCAGCCGAACCAAATCGTCCACCCAAATACGCTCACCACCCCACCACAGACCTTGGTACCTCTTCTGAGTTTTCACTTGAGTAGGAGAGTCCGCAGGCACCGCCGAAGGCCCGTCGGATGCGGAGGGTAATAGAGCGGGCATGGGCCCAATGTGGAGTCCCGGTGTTCGATGCTTCTTCTTAGGGACGACAGGAGTCGCAACGGCCTTGTCCGCCATAATAGTGTACTTGAACGTCCAGCTATCGGTGCAAGACCAGAGTTTAGCGAGCATAATTGGTGCCTGAACGGCGAGAGCGTATGGTAGCGCGGCCTCCTCAAATGTGAATTTTGACAGCGCGTCCAGCCCCTTTTGCGCTGGTACACTAAGCGTGTGCCCCTTTCGGTCGATGGTATGCATGAGGGATGATAAGGCGTCAAGTAACGGTTGGGGTGAGCTCATCGCTTGATAGGGTAACACCCGCCCGTCGGGAATCGTGATATCCCCGTTGACACTGAAGAGAGTGACATCGTATGCGTAGGGGTGATCACCATCTTTCCGGTGTTCGACGGACGACTCGCCCATGACGATGGTGAAATGCATGGATCGTTGTATACTCTTGACTATGCCTGGCCAGGCGCCGATAGCACTTTCTTCTTCACCCAGTCTTGCGATCGGGACGTCCAAAAAACACCAGATCACTTCGCCGATCCTGTGGAGTCGTCTACGGTACGGGGAATTTATGCCTTCGAGGTCGGCGATTCGGTGATGGTTCACGGCGACCTTGGGTCCAGCGGAAGGCTTCACCGGTTTCGGCTCTTTACGTATGGCGAACCAGGGTACCTCCTTCTGAGGCAAAATCTGATCTTGTAGCGAGGGTGACGGAGGGGGTGAGATTTCGGCCGGGCCAGCAGTTATAGAAGGTGGTTGGGATATGCTCTCTTTCTCCTCCCTCTGAGGCGGAGGTCGGGGGGCTTTCGAAGGTGCTTGCGTCGACTGGCGGATCCGAGCAACGGGAGAAGAAACAGAGCGGGCACTGGTCGTTAATCCCGCCGCTTGGCTGATACCTCGCTGGGGTGTACGCGTGCAGTACTTGCAGCCGCAGTTGGACCGTTGCAAGCCCTCATCCATCATGAGCCACACCGCATGGAGTACGAACTCTGGAACCGAGCGAAAACGCTTGACGAGTGTCGAGCCTGTGATCAAAGCAATCGTGAGATCTTGTTAATCACGTTGTCGAGAGGGGCGGACCGAAAAGATATTTGTCGTTTCTGGGATTGTCTTGCGGCCCTTTGTAATGCACGAACATTTTGTAACCCTCCGGCCACGACTCCAGAATATACTTCGGGCCAGCTAGACACGTCAGTATGAACGGAGATCATGGGTTAAGACATTGGGTAATGCTAACCTGGCAATCCAATCTTCTCCGCTACCAGTCGTCCAAGATCTTCCCTCCACTTAATACACTGTGGGTCATCGACTTCCAACGGGTGCATGTAGTTTACTTCGCCATCTCGGTCAACGATCCGTCTCGTGTTCGATGGCCAGAGCGACGAATCCCCGTCGGTTCGCGGAAAGCCCAGTTGGGTTTGCATGAGCGGTCGCAGTAATCGGCGTACAGTGGAGAGCAAGCCGTCGGTAGTGGAATGCTTCACCCGCACCAACGGATGGCGGCGTGTAGATGGATGGAACGCAAGAAGTGGAATCGATCATGGATCACTTGGTCAGACTCAGACTACATAATGTATAGTACGCTTAACTTTCCTCAGAAAGGGTGAAGTAAGTAATAGATTGATATTATATGGGCAGATAACTGGCTACTGGCGGTCGACGACGGGTGTTGTCCGGAAACTCGACTTGTCTTGCATGGAATCTAGACCGACATGAGTGGGTTAAATCTTGCAGACCACTCTTGACGCACCATTGTTAGTCTTGTATTCCAGGACACAGGTAGAAGGTAAGTTGAGAGCTCTCTTAATCGTCTCTCTGTAGACGCGGTCATCAGATATAGCAAATGTGAACCGGGCCAGGGCTTACTTGATTTTATCCCTAATCTTCGTGTCCGCCTCATAACGATTCCAAACACTGATGATATCCTCATTTGGTCGTATGCTAATGGTGCAACCGCATATCCCAGGCCACTCATCTGGCTCTTCACCGGCTGGTGGCTGGAGATCGTCGAATTGTTCTCCAAGAACCGCGAGAACGAGGTCTTCCCATAGGCGGTCTGAAACCCCCTTCTTCAGACGAATGATCCACTTGCCGCCAGAGAGGTTAAGAGGATCCTCCCAGACAGGTCTGCGGACGCCGGAGTGGAAAAGTAGGTAGTCGGTTGTCGGGGTCAAGGCTGAAGGAGGGTTCAGATGTGTATACAAGGACCAGAACTGTTCAACCTGTTCCAGGAGTCGCAGATTAGATTTGGCGGGAAACCCTGAATGATTGTGACTGAAAGCTCACGGAACTGAAGACAGATATCTTCTTGATTCCTTCCTCGTAGCTCACGATTTTATTCCCTGGTGCACGCTGTTGGCGGAACCAGAATATCCATCTGCAAGACACGACGATCGTCCCAGTCGTCAGACCGGATCTTATCACAGCTATCAAACACTACGAACATACGTATATTTCAAGGGGTGCGTTGAGGATTGCAAGCCCCCGGGACCATTAGAAGGTGTTGGCGTGAGAGCCGAGGGAGTGTTCGGTTTCGCCCCCTTGGATTCATCGTCCGACTGTTTCTGTTTGGCTCTGGCGGTGGCCGTGTCTGTCGTCTGGTGGATATGCCTCACGGCCGACGCGTTTGCGAGGAAGCGAGATTGTTGCTGGTGATTTGGGAATGAGGACATCACGGGTGTAGTTCAAGAGTAGATCACCCTTCGTCTTTACCGACGGTGACGATGAAACTCATGCTGCGGCCGGAGTGGAGGCCTCGCCCATTCTCCTCATTCCTCGGTTATTTAGACCTGAAAACAGGCGTTATTCTCGCTCTGCTCTTTGCTGTACGTCACCGAAGCTCACGATTGCGAACAAACAGGCGAAAACCCGAATGACGTTTTCTCCAGCTTTTCAATAAAGTCGCCGGCGTGTATGGCTTGATTGCGGTTTTGACTGGTGCAGGTGGTTCGGCAGCCCAGCTAAGCCTTTACATCTACTCGACAATCGCTCTGGTCGCTCTGTTATGGGGGTTGAAGGCAGTGAAGCAGGTGAGTCCCCGCTATGTCCGATGATGTGTCCACGGTTAACACGTAGAAACCCCATGCAGGAAGACCCAAAGAGCACCTTGTACTTTGCTCATCTGTTCTTTGCCGACCACGTTCTATCAACTTCATGGACCATCTTTTTTGCCGTCGTGTGGTGGTTGTACAGCCCTCACGACGGCCGGCGCGTATCCAGTTCCGGTGCTCAAGATCAGATCATCAAGGGCTACCTCGGCGAAACGGAAAAGGTTTCGGAGGAGGAACGTGCACGATTGGCTTTGCAGTTGTGGGGAAGAGAAAAGGGTGTTGCAATCGCCATAATCGTTCTCGGCTGGTTAATCAAGGTGTGCAGACAGTTTGGACGTCGTGTAATACATTTGTTTGACCCACGCTTGTACAGTTTTATCTTGCAGCGACGATCTACTCTTACGCAATCCACCTGAGGAAAGGGACTTACCGCAACCTCCCCCTCTCCCGTCCAAACTATGCGTCGGACTACACGGAGATGCCGATGGCTGGGGATGACGATGACGGAGATGATATCGAGGACTTTTATCGCGTCCCCGGTTCGAGCAGCAAACGGACATCTTATGGAAACCACAACGCAGGGAGCTATTCGCGGGGGAACTTCAACACGACACCTAGACGCGGGCACAGAGCTGGCCAGGGTAGCTACTCCCTGTCGACCAAATCGCATCCGATGTCGAGGTCAGGAAGTGGTAGAGTTGAGGATGGGGCTTCGGATATCCTCCTTGATACCATGGACGGCCCTTCGCCGAAACCGGGGTCAGATGATAACGATAGACATGTGTAAGATGTGAGGTTGGTGGGACGGTGGAAATACCGCTTATTTAACTTAAGTAGCTTTGTAGTATTCGTTCATAATGACCCTAGTGGAAACTATAATGATACGAAACGGCAGGGGGAGGAGTGGACTCCAGAGACAGCCTTTCTCCCAGACGAGAACATACGCGAGAAGACCTGCCCTTCAGTTCCAGGTCTCTTGCGGAACTCTTCCCCAAAAAAACGCGCGTAAGCTCACAACTTCTATGGAGTCAACTTGAAGAGGACAAACACAGAATATGTATCGTGTTTGGAAGTGTCAGACAACACCTTTGAAGCCCTGATCCCCTGGCACGCCGGGCGGGCGTAGTCGGTGGACGAGAAGGAAACATATCGCCTTCCCCGCTGAACACCCCAGTCACAAGCCAGGCTAGCGTCTCTTTTGGCATGGAACGCGACACCTGTCCAAACGATGGTACCTGGGAATGTGTTTGCCTCGCGGTAACTCAGCCACCCGCTCCCTTCGTTCCCCCCCACTACCTCTTACCTTCTCTCTGTGAACCAAACTTGGACCACCCATCATGGCAGATATCGACTTGGAAGAGATCGCCGCACAGCGGTGAGCCCACCGGCTCCTCGCTATACAGTTTGACTGATTTGTTCTTGCCTGCAGCCGAGGGCCCGTTAAAGTCGAAAGGCAGGTCCATGCAGCCGATGAAGACCCTCCTGCGAGCACCGGAAAGGGGAAGAAAAGGAGGCAGTGCGTTATATTCTGCTCTGGCCGCTTGCCTCCCTGACAGCCCTTTGGTTTCCGATGGCAGCCATGATCATGGAGGAATACTGAGGGGGGATGGAAACGGGGAGCCAAGTGGACACCCAGCGGATGGGTGAGTTCGGCTTTGTACTTATCTCGTTGACCGCCGTCGTTTACTCCTCACACAGAAACGAAAAGGAGTTTCCGCATGAAGATCTCCGC